>Ga0268246_10000362_pt1 | contig 21098 bp, 22 predicted proteins | sample AgamicOrSfe_FD_200242 | JGI IMG/M metagenome (GOLD analysis project Ga0268246, IMG submission 200242) | Agave microbial communities from Guanajuato, Mexico - Or.Sf.e (v2) (version 2) | ecosystem: Host-associated > Plants > Phyllosphere > Phylloplane/Leaf | place: Guanajuato, Mexico | collected...
AGCGACATGGGTGCAGTCTTTGACCAGCTGAACCGCGGCGAGTCAGTAACTTCAGGCTTGCGCAAGGTAGACAAGAACGAGATGACCCACAAGAACCCTGCCCTTCGTGCACAAGCGCCCGTGCCAAACGACAACAGTGGCCGCATTTCACCTGCCCCAGGCCGCAAGCCCGAATCGCTCCGCGCCAAGAAACCACCACTCAAAGAGCTCGAAGGCAACAAATGGAGCATCGAGAACTTCGATAACGAATCCAGCCCCATCGTCATCGACGCCGAAAAGCATCACTCCATCCTCATCTCCCGATGCAAAGCCAGCACGATCCGCATCAACGGCAAAGCCAATGCCATTTCTATCGACAACTGCAACCGGCTGGATCTGCTGATCGATTCGCTCGTCTCCTCTGTTAGCGTCGTGAGCTCGCAAAACTTTAGGTTGCAGGTTCTGGGCAGTCTGCCGAGTGTGGAGCTGGACAAGGTCGATGGCGCGACGGTGTACCTGAGTGCGGAGAGCTTGCATACGGAAGTGTACACGAGTAAGTGTACGAGCACGAATATCACGCTCCCGCCGGCCGGGGACAAGGATAGTGTCGAGTGCCCTGTGCCGGAGCAGTTTAGGAGTTGGGTGCAGGATGGGAAATTGATGACGGAGATTGTTAAGGATGCTTGAATGGTCAAATTATAATCTTTGCTGTCGAGATTGGAATATCATAAATCTGCAGTATCGGTACACAACAAGATTATACACGTCTCCACAAGACTAGGTCAACTCTGTACAACCATATTCACATCCACATCTCCATCCCGCTCTTCATTTCCTCATCGGCAATACCTTTGCCTCTTCCCGCGTGGCAAAGTGCTTCTCAAAGGCATCCCAGGTATGGACATAGCCCGTCCATCCCGCCACCCTGGCCTTAGATATGCTAATCACAATATTGAAATTCCTCCGCAGCACAAACGACAAGAACCCCCGCGTCGCCTTCTCGAAAGAGTCATGCTCTAGGCCTTCTCGCTCGGCTGATCGATCCCAGGCTACCTTGACATCGGCTCGTTGCGACCACTTGAGAAGGTTGACGCGCTGCTCGACGATGCTTTGCTTGAAGTGGTGGACGAGCCCGTTTGCGGCTGCTGATACGGAGACAGGCGGGTGTGGTGCTGGTTCCTGGACACTGGGGGCTTTGGGTGGATTGCTGAGGTCGTGCGGGTCTAGGCAGAGGCCGAAGCGTGCTGCGAACTTTGCCCTCATGGAGCTGAATGTGCTTGCGTTTCCGTTGACGGCATTGAAGGCTTGGTTTGAGCATTTTGGCCCGGTGGCGGCCCAGTGGCAGAAGTGGCGTGCAGATCCGCGTCGGTCATGCAGTCGAAGAAGCCATAGAACTCGCTGCTACCGGGCCAGGTCAGTGTAGCCTCGCCGAGCTCTTTTGCGTTGGCGCAGCAAGAGACCGAGGGTCGTGGTGAGGTTCGTAAAGTTGCCTTTGGCGACGCCGATGACGTCGTTTGGATAGGTTACAGTCCAGTCGAAGCCAGCCTTTGATGTCTCTTCCTTTGGATGTGAGATTGGACATAGTAGGAGTTGGGGGGCCACTCTGACCCTTCGAGCCAGGGTCCTCCTCGGACGTTGAATTCTTAGGTACTCCCAAGTGCACGCCATAGATCTTGGCGCCAGTCACGAGTAACACTCTCTCCAGAGACTTGATAGCTCCAGTAGTATACAGAGCATGGAGGAAATTCCGAAGCATGCTTCCGTTCGAATCGCACATCTTCTACTCGTCATCGTCGGCTAGATATGCTGCAAAGAAAAGATAGTCTCCCTGGACGCCTTGCAGCTCTTTGGCGAGCTCGTCAGGTGATGCTGTGAGGTCGATGTGATTGTGTCTCACAGACGAGGGATACTTGTCCTTCTTGGATCGAGATAGAGCATGAATCTTCGTCCGTTCCTGGTCAGCCCCGAGCTTTCTCACAATAGCACTAGCGAGGATACCTGATCTTGCGTTAAATCATGTCTGCTTGCAAATATCAGAGAAGTGGACTGGTGGCGCCGGTGACAATTGCTGTAGGCATATCTGCTGCAGTAGGTTGATTATAATAGTCCTATGTCCAGTATGTTCCCCGAGATATAAAGACGATGCTGGATAATGCACAGACAAGCAGAAGTGGAAGTAGTCCTGTAGATCTATATGGTAAGAGGAGGTACCAGTACGTCACGCCAAGCCTTGGTGAACATGGCCTGACAGAAGATCTGTCTGATACCTCATAGAGGATACAGTGCGTATATGAGGTGCAATATAATTCCTCACGGCCAAGTCCAGAAAACTCGATGTGCATGGCCACAAGCCAATCATGTCGGCGATTGTATCTGAAATGGAGTCAGTCATATCAATACTTTTATGGGCTGTCTCGACTTGCCTGGAAATAGAGTGCCAGCAAGGCTATGTCTGCGGCAGCTGCAGTGATAACGAAGCTCATCACCGTAAAGACTGTCTGCAGGACGCCTCCGTAAGCACACCAGACGGCGGATACGATGATTGTGGCAATGTTAACCAAGACAGCTAAGAGGCCGAGTTTCTCGGCCCAAAGACCTTCGATGAACTCCAGGCCATATGTTCTCTCCGGGTTCTTCTCGAACTTGACCTACGTTAGTTCGATCCAAGGCATCTTCAGTGTCAAATGACGAACCTCAACCCACCAGTCGACCCATTCGTGCTTAGTCACGATACGACCAGGATGGCTGTTTTATGCGTGTTAGCTTCAATACTGGCCAAGGGAGATGTCTCATACTGATAGCAGTGTTTGAACTCATGAGCATTGGGTACGTTCTTTGGGTCCTGGCGTAGTGGTACTCCGTTCCTTGAGAACTGGTGAGGTATCAGTATGCTGTGCACAACTATGCTATTCAGTCTCTTGTGCATGCAATTCTGGCATCGAAATTGGCAGCGCAAGGCTTGGTGATGCGCTCCAACAGCATAAAATGCAGCGACTTACCTCAATTGGCACAATGTATCTATACCTCAATCAGCGAACATCTCAACACACAAGGGCAAGGCAGAACATACTTGAGTTTTTTGAAGCCAAACAGCCTCTTATAAGCCGGCTGCAAGTCAGTTCGGTAGATGTCACGAATCTGCGACCAGAGTTCTTCATCCGTAGTGCGGTATGGATCGAAGCTGAGAGGTACCGAGTGCCAGTTGTGCGACCGTTGCTGGTAGACACACATGATGATGGTGACATCTCGTCGAGGCTTTTCACGAGGTCCAGAGTAGCCTCGAGGACGAGGACGCCGCTGTCTCGCAGAAGCTCTCCTACCTCTGTCTGGCGGTGGAGGTAGTGAAGACGCTTCTGACTGAGTATACCTTGAGGAATATGCTGGCATGATGCAGATAGGTGAGAAGAAGTAGCTACAGACAGACGGAACACAAAGACGCCAAGTAAGTATCCTTGTCAAGCTCGAGCTTCGAACGTGCTAATGGACGAGGAAGAAAGGTGATATTGTTGAAAGACGGGTTTGTTACCAGGCCAACCGAGTGGCAAGGGGGCGGGGTATGGCGGCCTGATCAGCTAACTGCGATTGAGGCAAAGGCACGAGCGAGATGCAGTCGACATGGTCCGAGTCCGTGTCTCAAGCTGTGTCAATTATATTTTATCATGTCACCTACTGAAGACTAAAGTGATGGAATAAATAAGAGCAATGCTTACTGTTTCATGTACGCTCGACCCCAGCCTTGGCATCTTTTAGGCGGATTAACCGCTAGCTTCCCCCGCACCCCTCTCGGATGAGTCCCCGCTTGTATGTATGTACTCCTGTACCTCTCGGCCCTCTCAGCACTTCCTCAGCCGGCAACAGCACATCCCGACCGTTCTCCCAACATTGTCTTCGCCTTTTCAATTGCTCTACCACCAATACTACATCTTGCGTCAGGAACAACCCCTTCCAAACCACTAATCACCACCCACTATGGCCGCCGCTGCAGGACCCCTCCCAGCTCGCGAGCGCAAACCCTCCACGAGCGCCCCACTATCGGACTTGCAGGGGTCAGTGTACATTGCACCTGGGCAAGCTTCGAAGACTAACCTTCTGCAGACCTGTAGGACCAGGCTTCTCACGTCCAAAGCACAAGCGTACCGTCACCGGCCTCGGACCCGCTGAGATCAAGAGTGTCGAGTCCTCCATCCCGATTGGCCAGAGAGATGCATGGAAGAAGCACTCGACCAAGCCATTCGCCAACAAAGATGACTTTGAAAAAGAAGCTATCCGTCATATTGAGACTACATTGGCCCGTTCGTTGTTCAACTGTGATGAGGCCGCAGCATACCAGGGGTCGGCATTAGCCTTCAGGGATCGTCTCATTGTCAATTGGAACAAGACACAGCAGAGACAAGCCACGGCGGACCCTAAGAGACTGTACTGTCAGTAGCAAATGTAGTGTCTACATGAGACCAGCCAGTACTAAACCACGTCTAGACCTGTCACTGGAATTTCTCATGGGAAGAGCTCTGGACAATGCCATGCTCAATGTCGGCATGAAAGATATCGCTCGTGAGGGTCTTTCGGAGCTTGGATTCAGACTGGAAGATGTCATCACCCAAGAGAAGGATGCTGCGCTTGGTAATGGAGGATTAGGTCGTCTTGCTGCCTGTTTCTTGGACTCGCTCGCCTCCTTGGATTATCCTGCCTGGGGCTATGGTTTGCGTTACAAGTATGGTATCTTCAAGCAAGAGCTCGTAAATGGCTACCAGGTCGAGGTTCCGGACTATTGGCTTGACTTCAATCCTTGGGAGTTCCCGCGCCACGACATTACAGTCGACATCCAGTTCTATGGCCAGGTAAATCAGTACCAGGATGGTGGAAAGACAAAGATGGTTTGGGAGAATGGCGAAATAGTCGACGCTGTGGCCTACGATTGTCCAAGTGAGTTGAAGCCTCAGGAATGACGCTGAAGTGCCGCGCAGATATGACGCTAACTTTCGTAGTCCCTGGCTATGCAACCTCGACCACGAATAATCTTCGTCTGTGGTCTAGCAAAGCATCGACCGGCGAGTTTGACTTCCAGAAATTCAACAATGGTGAATATGAGGCCAGTGTGAATGACCAGCAAAGGGCAGAAACAATTTCCGCAGTGCTCTATCCTAATGACAAGTATGCCCCCGGTATTCTCCCCATTGATCATTCAATTTCTGATTTTCCCCTAGCCTCGAGCGCGGCAAGGAGTTGAGACTCAAACAGCAGTATGTTATGGTATTGATCATGCTTGTAAAGTTCGGCTAATCAGGATCGTTAGATACTTTTGGTGTGCTGCGTCTCTTCACGACATTGTGCGACGATTCAAAAAGTCAAAGCGTGATTGGAGCGAATTCCCCGACCAAGTGGCAATCCAGCTCAACGACACCCATCCGACATTGGCTATTCCCGAACTCCAGCGTATTCTTGTGGACCTGGAGGGTGTTGACTGGGCCAAAGCATGGGACAGTAAGTATTTGAGGCACAGACGGAGACGAGTCAAGACCGAGAGCTTTGACATACACTCCTGCCTCCGCTATTCTCTCAGCAATACTTGCGCTAACAGTTTCTAGTTGTCCAGAGAACCTTTGGCTACACCAACCACACAGTCTTGCCGGAAGCACTTGAGAAGTGGTCAGTCCCGCTCGTTGCCAACCTTCTTCCTCGCCACCTACAAATCATCTATGAGATCAATATGCAATTCCTGCAGACGGTGCAGCAGAAGTTTCCAGACGATCGAGACATGCTCTCCAGAGTCTCCATCATCGAGGAAGGAGACACCAAGCGAGTTCGCATGGCCTATCTTGCTGTCATCGGATCACACAAGGTTAACGGTGTTGCCGAGCTCCACTCGGACCTGATCAAGACAACCATTTTCAAGGACTTTGTGAAGATTTTTGGTCCTGACAAGTTCACAAATGTCACCAATGGTATCACACCCAGGCGATGGCTGCACCAGGCTAACCCCAGACTATCCGAACTTATTGCCTCGAAGCTTGGTGGACATGCGTTCTTGAAGGACCTCACCCTTCTGAACGGCATCGAGAAGTATGTCAACGACTCTGCATTCCGCAAGGAGTTCGCTGAGATCAAATATGCCAACAAGGTTCGCCTTGCAAAGTTCCTCAAGGAGGCCCAAGGCGTCAGCGTCAATCCAGCTGCTCTGTTTGACATCCAAGTGAAGCGTATACACGAATATAAGCGTCAACAGCTCAACATTTTCGGTGTGATCAATCGTTACCTACACATCAAGAAGATGAGTGCAGAGGAGCGTAAGAAGTTGGCGCCTCGTGTGCAATTGTTTGGTGGAAAGGCTGCTCCTGGATACTGGATGGCCAAGACCGTCATTCACCTCATCAACAAAGTCGGCGAAGTTGTCAACAACGATGCTGACATTGGTGACTTGCTCAAGGTGGTGTACATCGAAGACTACAATGTTTCCAAATGTGAAATCATTGCTCCAGCATCTGACATTAGCGAGCACATATCGACTGCCGGTACCGAGGCATCTGGCACATCCAATATGAAATTCGCGTAAGATGCTCTAGAATACCACCAGAATACCTCCTCCATTTGGTTGCTAACTTATCATTCAGTCTGAACGGAGGGCTTATCATCGGTACTTGCGACGGCGCCAACATCGAGATCACTCGTGAGATCGGCCAAGAGAACATCTTCCTCTTTGGCAACCTCTCCGAGGATGTTGAGGATCTCCGCCACCAGCACCTGTACGGCTCGGGCTTCGAGCTCAACCCAGCTCTACGCGAAGTATTTGATGCTATCAAGCGCAACACATTCGGTGATGCAGACCAGTTTTCAGCACTAGTAGACGGCATTGTTGACCACGGTGATTTCTACCTGGTGTCGGATGACTTCCACAGCTACTGCGAGACTCAGGATCTCATCGATGAAGCGTACAAGGACAAGGAGGGCTGGTTGACCAAGTGCATCACCTCTGTCGCCCGGTGCGGCTTCTTCACATCAGATCGTTGCATTGTGGAATATGCGGACGAAGTTTGGAGCGTGTAAGTCTATTTGTGTTGTGTTAAAATATTCAGGGTGCTAACATGGGCACAGCGAGCCACTCAAGCCCGAAGATGACTGAAGTGCTGAGGGACGAATGATCGACATGTAGACATGTACAGAACAGCGATAAGTAGAATGATTAGACGAATTGATGTGGCGTAGACGAATCGTGGTCCGCTCTCCACAAAGATCTGTATCGGACCCAGTCCCGCTACATTGATGTCGTCATGCACATCGTAGACTTTACGATGTTGCTCTTCAGATTCCCATGCCCGTTTTGTCCTCTTCTTCCTTCAACATCAATCAAACACCATCTGAATCGTCCACTTACTCTTCCACCCCTCAAAATACCATAAAGTTATCCGCCAAGATGTTCGGCAGCAGCAACACATTCGACCCCAAGACCGACATCCCTGATCTCAAAGGAAAGGTTTTCATTGCTACTGGTGGCACAGCTGGCATAGGTTAGTCAGTTCCCATCTTGATAGTGCAGCAGTCTGATGTAAATTACGTCTAGGTTTCGGCATCGTTGCTCACATTCTCGAGCACAATCCTGAGAAGATATATATACTGTCCCAGAAAGAGCACCATGCCGACGAAGCTATGGAGGCATTGAAAGAGTATGGAGATGTTAGCAAGGTCCAATGGAAGCAGTGCAACCTTGAAGATCTCGAGCAGACTAGGAAGATAGCAGAGGAGCTTAAGAAGGAGCTTTTTAGACTTGATGCGCTGGTCCTGAATGCTGGACTAGGGGTGGGAGTATTCAATTTGACCGAAGCTGATGGCATCGGTAAGCTATAACACTCTCTACTGACTGTACCACTCAGTCACAGATTCATCTGACAAGTCCTTCCGACAGACTCCCATTTTCAAGTCAATCAGCTGTCACAACACATGCTAGCAATGATCCTCCTACCCACACTAAAAGAGACGCCCAACTCTCGAATCGTAGCACAGTCATCGGATATGCACCAAGCCATTCCTTCAGACGTAGCATTCGCCTCAAAGGCTGAGATCAATACTGACATCGGAGCAACATACCTATACGGGCGAACCAAGCTGGCTCAGATCTTGTGGGTTAGGGCACTACATAAGCGTATCACTCAAGGTTCTCCTGCTGGCGATACCACACCAGATCGAATCTTCATCAATGCGACACATCCTGGTGCAAATGATACAGATCAGCCGAAGCAGGCGGTATGTTTGACGTGTATGAATATGCGCTAGCCATAAGCTAACGACCCCATAGGAGGACGCATACGGAATAATGGGCAAGATCGGCCACGAGCTTGTCAAACCCTTGATGAAGGACCCAGTCAGCAGCGGATGCAGAAGTGCCCTCTTTGCTGCCACGAGCGAGGATATCATATCGGAGAGTATTCGAGGGCAGTATATCGTGCCGGACAGAAAGGTCACGGAACCGAGTAGCAGGGCGCAGGACGAGGAGATGGGAGAACGGCTTTGGCAGCTCCAAGAGACGCTGTTGCGGGAGAAGTTTGGAGGCAGTTTGCCGTATGACACTCAAGACATACTCAAGACGCATGAGCATAGGAGTACGCAGTGAGAAGGTGAGAGGGGGGTCATATCTATAGAACTGACGAATATATAATTGACTCGCATGATTATGTAATCTTCTGTTTCGGCGGGGAGAACTCCGTAGCATCGCGCGCGCATGTGTGTGCTTTCTCCATGATCACCTTTGCGCCAACCTGCATCACCAGCCCGCGATCATGTCTGCCAATCCGAGACGGGAGTCCCTGAGTCTCTTCGATGTGTTGAATCCAATATCCAAGCCACCTTCACCCACGCTCAACCCTAATATTCTCCATCTGCCAGAAGATGCTGAAGTCGACACCGCGGCCCAAACACAGGACACCATTTCTGTCAATGAGCGACCATTCGTGATCGTCAAGACAGAGCCATCGAATCAGACGGAGCTCGATGATGACGATCAAGAGTTACTAGCTCTAGGTGCTACGGAGGTGCGTCACTTCTGTCACTGAAGACCACCAAACACAATGCTAAACTAATTCTAGGAAGACGATCTTGCGCATGAGCAAGATCTAAAGGCCGAACGAGCCACTTCAGCCGCAGCATCTGACCAGCAGAATCTGGACCAAGACACTGTACAAGCGATCGCGTCGGCACAGAATGAGTATGGCACAAGAGTTCGAGACTCAAAGAAAGCCGCAGGTCATACAGAATCTTCTCCATTGGAGACACCAAAGCCGGCAGCATCGAGAAAACGTCCGGCACCAAAGGCATCCATGGCCAACCTGAAAGCTTCATCTGATGTCAAGAAGCCACTACCAAAGAAGCGCAAAGTCGAGCATGGTAGTGATCGTGGCACACCCTCCTCCTTGAGGCCGTCACCTACTCCTTCATTGCCATCCGCACGTCTAGGAAAGTCTGCGGGAAAGGGCGTGAGAAAGAATTCTACATCTGCAACACCACGCAACAGCTCTCCTGCGATACCGTCAAGTCCACGAGGTGCTTCAGAAGCCGGATCGGACGACGATGGCATATACTGTATCTGCAGGAAGGGCGACAATCACCAGTGGATGGTTGCCTGCGACGGTGGCTGCGACGACTGGTATCACGGGAAATGCGTGGACGTGCAGAAAGAGGACGAAAGCTTGATCGACAAGTACATATGTCCAATATGTACCGAAAAGACACAAGCAGTCACGACGTGGAAGCCGATGTGCAGAAGAGACGGGTGTAGGAATCCGGCCCAGCTCAAGCGAGGATCAGAAAGCAAGTATTGTAGCGGTGAATGTGGCGTACTTTTCATGCAGGCGCAGCTACGTCGGTTGCCTGGACAGAAGCAGCAGCAGCTAGTACCGGCGGGTCGTGGTACGAGAGGCCGAGCTGATACTACGAACGAGCTGCCATCTGCATCGGTTGAGCCTGATCTCCCAGAATCAGGCACTCTAGGAGGTCCAATCCGTGCACGAGAGCTTAAGGCACTGGCACTATCAGCACCAGATGTTGATGCTTTCCGCAGCCTCGGGTTAGGTTCTCTACTCACGCCTCCGCCAGAGATATCTGATTCGCCGAAGCTTGGGGCTGCAACCAAGACTGAAGAAAGCACAAGCACAAGCCACGACGACGCATCCTCACTCAGACTCGAAGCCATCGCAAAGCGGAAAGCCGAGCTTCGTCAACGTCGACTCCTACTGAAAGATCGTGAACGATTCATCAATCTCGCCAAGGACCGGACTCAACGAGTTGCAGCCACAACAAAGGTGAAGGATATGTGCGGATATGACACACGATTAGCATGGGACGAACCCAGCTTCGCCGAGTGGCGCGAGAGCCCTGAAGGTCAATATGCCTTCTCAGCCGGCACACTCGAAACTGACTCCGAAGGTGCAAATGGCATGCCGGTCGAAACCAATGGAGCAGATACTGCAGGTCTCAAGCCACGGCCACAACCGATGCGGACGGTGACCTCGGATTCGATAGCCAATGGTGATGGAACTGGTGACATATGCACAAAGAGACGATGTCAGAGACATCCAGGCTGGCAGAAATTGGTCCTGCATGATATCAGGTTTGAGGAGGCTGAACTTGGAGATGAAATGCGGACGATTGATGCAGAAGAGCGGGATATCAAGGTTAATACGGCGGAGATTGCGAGGAGGAAGGCGATGGCTATGAATGATGGTGATCTAGGGACGGTAGAGGTTGTGCAGTATGATGATGGACATGACGGACAAGCAGATAACACGACGACGGTGCATACCAGCTCACCAATGCACGGCGTGGCCAGCAGCGCTGAGCAGGCACCGGTCGTCATGGCGAATGCTTGAGGCTGCTGAGAGGTCGACCAATATGCTCCTCCCGAGATGGGTCATTCTTCGGGAGAGCGATGTCCTTCAAGCATGCAGTCAAGTTCTCAACTTCTGCTGGATTAGCCTCGACAGCTTACTTCCAACAGGCCCTAGATCCCGGCCCCGCCAGCAGTAGTGCAGGATCCATCTTTGGTCTTGCCATCCTGTCAATGCTGACTTGGCGAAGTGAGGGGGAATGGAGGGGAAGAGCTGATCAATGCGGATCTCATAGCCCGCATGGCCGGAGCATGCCCCGAAGCTGCACCAGAGCAAATCAGACATGAGACATGCTCCATATGTGGCCGCTGACGTTATTTGCTTCCCCTCTGTACATCGAGGATGTACTCACGGCTGATGAGGGTCTGTGTGTTGTGGTCCTGTCGTCCTCGGCTATGCATTTTTCCACGGACTTATTGAACGTAATATGCCTTCCTTTCTCTTCGCACCTTTTCTTCACTATTGTCTTGAACCGAAGCCAACAAGACTCTTCATTTTCCTCACATTGTGAAGAAGGAGACCAACGTGATCAACCATGGGCTACTGGAACAAGCTCCCCGAAAGCCTTCGGGAGGTGGATGTCATCATTGCTGGAGGTACGCTATCTGATATCGTCAATTGCTTCCGCAGCCCCTGTTACTCACGTCTTTCCAGGTGGTCTAGCAGGTTGTGTTGTTGCGGGCAGGCTTGCCGAAGCTGATCCTAAGCTCACCATCCTCGTCATCGAGCAAGGTCCCAATAGCTACGAGGTTCCCGAAGTCGTCCATCCAGGCTTGTACCCTCGCAACTTATTCCCCACGAGCAAGTACACCCTCTTCTGGCAGGGCAATGAGTCTCCGCAGCTTGCGGGTCGTAAGCCTATCGTACCATCGGGAGGTACGCTAGGCGGTGGATCAGCGATCAACTGGATGGTGTACACCCGTGGTCAGCGTTCAGATTTCGACAGCTGGAAAGCAGAGGGGTGGAGTGCTGATGAGCTCTATCCATTCCTGAAGAAGGTTCGCTGCTACTATATTTGTACAGGTACCTCGATGTTATCGTATCTGACAATTTCTCAACAGTTCGAGACCTACCACGGCCAAGGCGATAAAGAACATCATGGCCATGACGGGCCTGTCAACATCTCGAAGGGCACACACACCTGCAAAGAGGCCGAAAACACATTCATCGAGGCTGCTGACTCGATTGGATACCATGAGCTCAAAGACTTGCAAAACTTGGACGCCAACAACGGCACAGAGCGATGGATGAAGTACATCGGCCTGAATGGTCGCAGACAAGACAGCGCACACCGCTTCGTGCACCCAAAACTGCATGGTGAAGCAGGGGATTACCCAAATCTGCACGTCATGTGCGAGAAGCAAGTCATCAGAGTGCTGTTCGATGGCAAGAAGGCCGTCGGCGTCGAGTACCAAACCAATCCCAAATTCTTGGCTAACCCAGAGTTCGTGACTGCGAAGCAGACGCCACGGACCGTAAAAGCACGCAAGATGGTCATCCTTTCCGCCGGGGCAAACGCTACGCCTCTGATTCTCGAGCGATCCGGTGTGGGCGACCTGAAGATACTGGAATGTGCCGGTATACCCGTGCTTGAAGAGATGCCTGGTGTGGGCAACGACTACCAGGACCACCATCTGACGCTGTATGCGTACCGTACGAATCTGACCAAGAGGGATACGATCAACGCTTTCGCCGACGGCCGCATGGACATCTCCGAGGCCATCAGGAAGGGCGAAGGGCTTCTAGGAACCAACGCCATGGACGCCTCCGGCAAGTTCCGGCCCACCGACGAAGACGCCGCCGCACTGGGTCCCGAATTCAAAGCAGCATGGGACCGCGACTTCAAGAACGCGCCTGACCGGCCGCTAATGGTATGCCTGCCTTTCTTCTTCAGCTCGATGACCGTCGTGCTGACACCAGATTTAGATCATAGCTCTCTACCTAGCCTACTACGGCGACCACTCCATGCTTCCCGACGACGCCGAATACGTATCCATGGCAAACTGGACCGCGTATCCCTACTCCCGCGGACACATCCACATCACCGGCCGTGACGTCAACGACCCCATAGACTTCGACGTCGGCTACCTCAAAGACGAGCACGAAATCGACCTCAAGAAGCACGTTTGGGCCTACAAGCTCCAGCGCGAAATGTGGCGCCGCATGAGCATCTACCGTGGCGAGCTCGCGTCGAGTCATCCGAGGTTCGACGCTAAAAGCCCGGCTGCTGTGGTTGAGAAAGCAGACGGACCGGTAGAAAAGAATGCACCGAGGCTTGAGTATAGCGAGGCGGATAACAAAGCCATTGAGCAAAAGGTCCGCGAGATTGTGAGCACGACGTGGCATTCTCTGGGAACGTGCAAGATGATGCCGAAGGAGAAGAAGGGCGTCGTCGATGCAAAGCTGAATGTTCACGGTCTGCAGAACCTGAAGATCGCTGACCTGAGCGTGCCGCCGGAGAATGTGGGTGCGAATACGGGGAATACTGCGTTTGTGATTGGGGAGAAGGCGGCGGATATATTCATTCGTGAGTTGGGGCTGGGTCAGGCGGAGGCTGAGGCAGACTCTGAGAGTGCGAAAGAAGGCCTGGCGAGGAGGGATAGCCCGATGGAGGAGAGCAGTGTGCAGTAGTGGTACACATCTGTTCACGAATCTCTCATGTTCCTACTACCATCTGTCACGGTTGGGAAGTCGCGCTCTACCAACAAGACCTTGTTATCCCCTGCTCAGCTGTGACGAGCCGTCGACTCGGCAAATACCTCATGCTTACTCATCGTGTTGATTACACGGCATATTTGCCACTCTCGGAGAAGGACTTCGTGTCGATTCACCAGCTGAGGCTTGCACTACTCGTCCTAACAAGGAGTCAGCTTCCTGAAGGCGCAAACGTGTGTACTGGTCGGGTACAGGCCGTTCTTGGAGGCTAAGCGCGAAGAAAGTCACGGTGACACCAGCGAGGACATACCTATCTCAGTCTAGTCTCCCCCATCGCCTGTACCACAGCTCGGCTCTTCGTAGCCAGGATGAAGCCGAAAAGATGAGCAGCTGCGATCAGATTTGACGCAACTCCTACTCTACCACACGTAGCACAACAACGTCCGTCCTGGGCCAAAAATGGAAAGTCTGAAACGTCGAGATATTGGACTGCTGACCATTGGTATCTATTCGTTACACGAGTCTTGGTCGCGACGAGAGGTTGTCATGACTTCGTCTCCCAGCACTCCACTCACTGCTTCGGCTTTTCAGCCGTCCATAGCCAGTCCCTGGTCATACAATATCACCAATCGAGTCCCATCACCTCTTCGACTTGCTTCCATACCGCTCACACCAATCCCTCACTTATGCCCAGTAACAAGCTGCTTGATCCCCTTCGCAACCATAACAACACTATCCCCCATACTAACCCTCCTATCATCCTGCCCGCTCGAGCCTCTTCTCGACCCCTCCTTCGACCTTCCACCGCTGCTATACGCCCTCTCCTTCTTCCGCCGCCGTCTCGCTCTCTCCTCTTCCGCTTCTTCGTCGGAACTATACTCCTCCTCCTCGTCGTCGTCGTCGTCCGAGAACGTTACCCTTCGCCCTGAACTCAATGACTCATGCCGTTGTGTCCGCGGCGGAGGCGCGTTGACGTCGCGGCCGTAGGCTTCGTATGCTTCTGCGCTGGGTTGCGGCGATTGGTGATCGTATGCCCCGCTGCCGCTTCTGCTGCCGTTCCGTCTAGATCTATCCCCAGAAGTAGCATAAGTGTCCGCTGTCGACCCCCGCTCATCCCTGTAATATCCAGGCTCTTCCTGCATAAACACCGGCGGCGGCTGATAGCTATGTGCCCGTTCCCACTGCCCCGGGGGTGGCGGCGCTGCTGGGGCTAGCGGAGGAGCTGCGTAGCTCTGACTACTCTGGAGTGGTGCACGCACGGCGAAGCGAGCGTCTGGTTGGAGTGGGTATTGCGGTTGGTTGTGGTTTGGGTTCTGGGAGTAGTATTGAGGTTGCTGTTGCTGTTGCTGGTGGTATTGCTGCTGGTTCTGCCATGAGGTTTGGTTTTGCGGGTATTGATTGGGAGTCTGCATGCTGTTGGGGTCGTAGGCTGGGTTTTGGGAGCCAGTGGGCGCGGGGAGGGGAGATGCTGCGGTGTAGCCTGGACGCTCTTCTTGACCGTAGGAACGGTTGCGCACTTTTGGGCGAGATTGGGATGTGGTGGACATGATTGCAGGGTGCAAGCGTGGGGAATCGTGGGGTGGGGTGAGGTGAAGTGAAATGCTAGGTCTGGAGGTAATCTTCGGTCTGTAGGAAGATATAGTTTCAAGCTTCTAGGAGGGACGCGGAATTAGCTGTAGTAATGAGAGTGAGGGCGATGCTGTGACGATTAAAGGAATCGAGGACGAGCATAAGCATCTCGTGCAACCCTCGTGGGCGCGTTGCGCGCATGCTCAATGCGGCAATCGCGACCTGAGATTGTAAGCGGTCAGCGGTGACGTTGAGGCAAGCAAAACCAAGGTTCCGATGCCAAGGGAGGCTTGGTTTTGACCTCAGCCCCTCAATGCTGTGCCTTTATTCGCCTGAGCTTGAGATGGTGAGATTGTGGCATTGCCAAAAGCGAGATGGTGCAACAATTGTGTCGTTTCAAGATGAGTAGGGGAGGTTGCACAAGATATGAATCTGATCAGCAGACACACTCATGCAGGTCGGATTGTGATACATGACGATCGGCCGGTTCGAGATCCGGCGGCAGAAGGGAGGGAAGGACGAGAGGGAATGCGATCAGAAGACTATGTATCTTGTGTAATTCATAAAACATCTGCCTCCGGCTCTACAAAGTACAAGGATGGGAAGATTATCGAAAGCGCTCGAAGAGGAAGCGCCATGCGAAAGCTGGTTTCAATACCACCGGTCCATATTCGTCATGTTTCATGCTATCTGTATATCTAGGTAACATTCGATTCTGCCTTACATGCTCCTCAACACTCATTCATAAATCCTCTTAAGGTTACACGTCTCGCATACGCAGTCCAACCGGCTTCGTCGGTCTTCGTGATGCAATCTCAGACTCCACAAGATCCAGCGAGAGACTTGGATATCGCTTCGCAAAGTCAGCTGTCACGGAATCGTCCACATTGCCTGCATCACCAGTATCCCCAATGACTGTGGAGAATTCCATCAGGTCATCTTCGACGGAGGCTGTGGGCTTGGCTGCGGGTATTTCGCTGGAGAATGTACTTGACCCTGTTCCGGTCCGTAGGTGTGCTTTCTTGGGAGGAGCGCTGGGACGAGCTGTATTGCGTGATACTCTTAGTGAAGCCGCTGAAGCTGAAGCCGATGGTGCTGGTGCCGGCTTTCGACTGATCTTCGTGCTTGAGAAATCACTGTCACTGCCCATCTCAGACGATGCCTTTTGGCTTGTAGATGACGACTGTCGGTCCTGACGAGGTTCTTCGACTTCGGTATATCGACCATATCCTTCCGCCGTCCTCTTTGTCGAGGAGGATCTGCCACTTTCGGCAAGAAAGCCATCGACTCTGCTTTGGATCGCAGAGACTTTCCTTGTCGTGCCAGACGCCTGGAGTGCCGAGCCCTGGCTTCTAGTCCTATCGTGCCGATAAGCTGCAGCAGCTGCGCTCACTCGCTTTTCTTCAGCTTCCGCCTGTCTTCGTTCGAGCTCGCGACGGAGCTCGGGGGATAGATCTTCCTCGACTTCCTCGACCGCAAACTCGCCTCCCAGAGTTTTGGCTTTGGACAAGGTTGGCATTGGTGACAGTGCTGGGACTGGGTCATCGTGTGGCATTGGTGAGAGTGCTGGGATGGCATCTTCTTCGAGCTCAGGAGCTGATGCAGACTGTTCTCCTGCTTCAAAACGGCGGAATGCCGCGCCGAGTCTGCTCGCTACAAGTGGTCGGGACAGCGCGCTCGCGGGCATGCTGGCATGCTTGAGACGATTTAGGGATAGGTGGTGATGGTGCTCGCCATGACGATGTGGCAGTGGTATATGATGTTTCTCTTTCTCTGTTTCTCGCAGGTATTCTATTGTTGAGGAGTTATTGTTATCCAGTTGATCTTCGTCAAGATCGTCAGTTTCAGTTTCTTTCTGCGCTGCAGAATGAGGTACATCAGCAGATCTTGCCCGCTCAATGTCCATTCCACGCTCGAATGAATCAGTTCTCATATTCTGCATCGAGGGCCTTTCTGATAGTGCTCCACTTCTTAAGTTGTGCTTGGCAGCTGTTCGCGAAACGTGTGTCTGCAGTTTATTCTCAGTATCCTTTGGCACGGAGCTCGAAAGACCAGAATCATCCTTCGGTGGTGTTGGCACGCGCCAGATAGGTCGAGTACTGATAAGCGGTGGCTTCCTGGCCGCTGGCGCGTCGACAGGTCGTGTCGCACTGGCTGATGCAGACTTCGTGGGCAAGTCCGGCAAAGTTTTAGAATCGACGTCTGACTTTGTGGTAGGCTTCGGTCTCGATGAAGGCACAGGTCTTGACCGTATTGGTTCGGTATGTGCTAGCTTCTCGAATGTTTGGTCTGCCAAGGCTGTCGTCTCAGGCTTTGTTACAGCTGCACGTCCAGCATTGCTGTCAAAATCAAAATTACCTTGCTTGCTGGACAAGATGCCAAACTCGTCGACTTCAGGGAATCGGGCTGCAAGCTTGTCTACGGCCGCTGCACGGACACGGATATCAGCTGAGTCCAGAGCAGCGAAAGGATCTTTGTCTTTGACTGGTGCAGCTGCTGTACTTGATGCAGCGACGGGAGTCTTTTGCGTCGTGGGCGGTCTACCCCGCCGCATCGGTGTGATATCTGGCATAGCCTGTTCTTTCCGAGCTGGTGTCTGCTGTAGTGCTGCACCTTGTGGTGGAGGTGATTTGATATCCTTTTCTGGCGATGGCAGTCGTTGATTACTTCGTGCTTCTGATTGGGTTCGCCTCGAGTATATGTCCTTGACGGGCACTTCCTTTCCTCGCATTTCGCACACTTCTTTCAGCACTTGATAGATGTTTGGTCGTTTTGCGGGATTTTCGTTAAGCATGACGGCTGTAACACAGTTAGTGAGTGAGAACGTTCAGATCATCGGCGTGAACATACCGATCAGCATCTTGAGTCTGTCCGAAAATTGCGGAAACGAGGGGAACTTGAAGCTTGCTGTCAGAATAGCCATCTGTCCTTGTGCCTCAAAAGGTGTTGTGTAGTAGCAGAGCTTGTATAGCAGTACTCCGAGTGCCCATATATCGCTCTTCTCATCTATTGGTTGCTTTCGATACACGTCAACCATTTCAGGACTTCTGTATTGCATGGTCGTATGTTTCTGTACGTCCTCCTCAATCAACCTACCCTCTGCTGCATTCGTGGCTGCTGGCCGTGGCGGCGCCGTGGAACCAAAATCACAGAGCTTGAACAGCTTCTGCCCATCTTTGGTCGAGATAAGAATGTTCTCTACCTTCAGATCTCGATGCAGCAACGGCGGTTTAAGATAGTGCATGCATGCCAGACCCTCTGCAGTATCCGAGAATATCTTCAATACTTCCGGCTCTTTCAATCGGTCTTTCAGCCTTGTATTCATAAAATCAATAAGACCTCCGCCTCCGCAAAACTCCATCAGCAAGAACACCTCATATCCGCCGCCTTTCAATTGCGACGCATGAGAGTCGATATATGTTACGATGTGTCGGTGGCCTTTCAGCTTCTTCATAGTCTCTACTTCAGTGCGCATGCTTGCTAGTGAATCTTTATCTGGGACTGCTACCCGCTTGAGGACCGCTATATCATGACCACCTTTTGAGTCTGGAACCTGAACGACATATACGTGTGCAAAACCACCTTCCGAGAGATATCTCTCTATGCGTACTCGATGCCCACCGACTTGAACTTTTGTGCCTGGCGTAAATGTGCCCGGTGGTGGTGCATTTGCCATTGGTGCTTGTGCTGCGGTCGGAGGAGGATAGTATGAGGTCGGGCGGTGTGCGCCAGGGGCGGTGGGAGCGTAGTAGGAGGTCATTGCGAGTGATGTCTAGAAATGCTGCTGCACCATCACCTGCGTTGTTCGGAAGTGGCTTCAATGCATCGGCTAAAGCAAGGCGAGGCAAGAAGTGTATGAAATACAATACATCGTGACATGGCATAGAGGACGAGACGTCACTGGATCAAGGAAAGTCCGGGGTAGCAGATCAACGGTGATATCAAGACAGCACACCTGGCGCTTGTTTCAGATGCCATTCAAAGAGTCCTAATAGATCTCTGCACAAGGAATAGTTTAAGAATCACTACCAAATTACCTACGGACTTTCTTCAGAGTTTCGTTCTTGTCATGAGACCGCACCGCCGTGATACACTTATTAACGCCAATCATTGATAGTCACGTGTCCATGCTTCCGTCCGTTGATGTCTTGGATCAATGATTGAATCTCTCCCTCCGTGAAAGGTCGTTCATCGTCAAGTATGATGTTGAGATGACTTAGCCACCAACTGATACGCCTCTTCTCGCTCATACACTGTAAGATCTTCAATGCCTCTCGCTCATCAGTGAGACGCAACGACATGCTTGAGAATTTCTCCAGAGTTGGCTGCTTGGTGATGCATTTGACGAGTTCATCCGCGGAGGCAACGGTGCCTTCTATTGTTAGGCTTTCGAGGTGGTGCCATCGCTGATTCTTCAGCATGCCATTCAGCAGCATATCTGCGTAGTGGTAAATGCCACTTGAGGCAGAAGCCAGTTCGACTTCCCAATTGAAGCTGATTCTTAGCCTCCTGAGATTGCACAGAGATTCCAGGAACGTGTGGAATCCGTTGATCACCTTCTTCACGTCGGCACTGTCTCTAGCTATACTCGGTCCGCAGATCCTTTCGACTCCCACTAACCTGATCTTCGAGAGTTCGAGGTCGGTAATGCGCATCAGACTGGATTCCAAAGATAGTGGCACAGCACGGCCGCTTAAGCTGGCAAATTCTGGGCTGAGGTTCATGTCGACTGCGAAGAAAGTGCTGGAAATACAGTTAAGGTGGACCTTTTTCGGACGCATGAGTGCAATCGCAAGAGCCGCAGACTGCGTTGCATCAGGGTGATCTCCCCTAGGCAGTAGACTGTCTACTATGCATGGTTGCTCTATAAGCCAAAACTTGTAGAGTCCGTCTGGTGTTCTCACCCGAAGCTCAACATCGCTTTCCAAGCCACAAAGAATAGCCTGAAAATCTTGGCGTCCACCGTCTGAAGAAAGCTGCCGGAAGAAGTCCGCTTGTTCTTGCTGCTGTCTGATCATCAGATCGGCACCGTACCTGGCCATCTTGTTATTGGGAAAGCGTTGTGTTATGGGTGATTCCTCGTTCAATACGCGGCGCAGATTCTCCTCCAGTTTTTCCTCTTTGTATACCGGTTGGGTATGATACACCACTCTCTTGACGATCTGACCCAGACCACCGTCGCAGATCACTCGCCTCAAGTTATGTAGATCTCCACAACGCGGCGGCAGATGAAGGTCGGTATATGTCTGTCTTCGGAAATGCGTGGTCCAGTCTTTGCTGTCCAAGGAGAGCTTCACCCAGACAGATTTGCCAACAGCAGCACACGCAGGTGAGATGAGACGAAATCGCCAAAGGTCGGTTGAGAGCCAGTAATGCGGTACGTCTGGCTTTCCCTCCTCTTTTGCCTTCTTGGCGAAATATGGGTCGGTATTGTGCATCTCGCGCGGGCTGGTCTTACCAAAGGTGGCGATGACCAACCATTGCAATCAGATACAGCACGTCGTCGTTGAGGTCACTGAAGCACTTGAAGTCGTTCTGGCCCCAGGGTATCTCTGTTGCGGCCTTCTGTCCACGGTAGGAGCTTGACAAAGAGGTGTACATGTCCAAGGCGAGCATTCGAAGTTGCTTGGTCGTGGAAACTTGTTTCGCTTGAGGCCCCTCTTGAGCGTCATTCTTTGCTGCTTGGATCGGCAAGAAGTATCTTCACGGTATTGTCAGGAGCGACCTCTCTATCACGATGATCCACAATGATGTATCTTTCACCAGATTCAGAGACTGGAAAGACTAATGCTTACTGGAATCCATCTTCATAACGCATTCGCTCTTGTTTCTTTCTGTGCTCAATATCGGCAACGTGCAACAGAGGCTTCCAGTGAGCCATGGCTCTTACCTCTTCCGCTACTGATCCTCATGGATGGTATTAGCAAATTCATCGAGAGGAGTGGAACGAGGATAGAAGTTTGTTTTGTTTGCTTCCATTATGTACACAAAGGTGCACGGATCACAAGCTACCGGTCACGAGTC
>Ga0268246_10000365_pt1 | contig 20905 bp, 12 predicted proteins | sample AgamicOrSfe_FD_200242 | JGI IMG/M metagenome (GOLD analysis project Ga0268246, IMG submission 200242) | Agave microbial communities from Guanajuato, Mexico - Or.Sf.e (v2) (version 2) | ecosystem: Host-associated > Plants > Phyllosphere > Phylloplane/Leaf | place: Guanajuato, Mexico | collected...
GGGTTTATAGAAGAAGCCGCCTTCTGCTTTGAATTTGGTGATGTAGTTCTTCAGGTCGTGCGATGTGAGCATGATATCCTTGAACCCTTCCGTTTCCTGAATCGTGGTATAGATGGCAGCAACTCCCTTCCCAGCTTCAGCTTCATGTCTGATGAACGCAAGAAGCTCGGGAGTATGGGTCGTCCGCCTCAGCCCCGCCAGAGACGCAGGATCATCCGCTGGGTGATTGTGCACATTGCGATCTAAATCCTTGATATACCACGGCCCGGCCGGATTCATCTTGTCGACAGCACATATCTTGATCTTCATCGGACACCCCGTCTTCCTGCTCTTCTGCTTCCTTCCCGCCGGATTCTCATCACTCCTCCCGGGTGTTGCTCGGCCCTGGTGCGGGCGACTGTGGCTGAAGTGCTTGCAGAAGCAGGGATACCAGCAGTAATCTCCATCTTTATTCTGGGCTTTCTTGCCGGGGTATTGGCGGACTAATTCGAACCCGGCGGAAATTCCCCAGCGTGAAAGGAAGTCAAGGGTTTTTTGGAGCGTGTCGTGGACGCCGTCGGGTGGGCGACCGATCACTTGGGGGAGGTCTGGTGAGCTTTCCATTGTTGCGACCGGGGCGGCTGGGGCGGCCATAGCCATAGTTTTTGAACCTGTCTGAACCTCCGCGAAATGTGAGCTATCAGTCGAGTTTCCTTCGCAGCCTGCACACCAGGTCCACCTTCAGGGAGACCTCCAGCTGCGCAGGAACAGCAGAATACAGGATCTCTACAGTGGCCGCGTCAACTTGGACAAGAGGGTTCTCGTAGACATGCAGTGGTGGTCGTCTACCGTCATATCCACTTCAGCCCTACCTCTCCAGCCTAAATCTGGGGTCACGGTATGCTCTTCTTGGAAGCACATTCTGGCATAGTTAACAGCATTGTTGAGAATGGCTGGGTGATACTTTGAGCAATATGTGTTATACTGCCTGAGCTCTATATGGTCACATTGATACTATACATCCCATCAATACCTCCTTGGCGTCCCCCTGCCTCTCTGCGACGTCTCCTCCAGCGTCCTAAGAATATTTGCACCACTACTCTGCTCATCCCCTTCAGGCTGCGCTCTCCGTGGCATATCCAGCGGCTGACTGAATGCATCCCGATGTGTCGCCACAGTCCCAACAGGACTAATCGTCCTCGTCCCCACGTTCCTCAAATCCACATCCACATTCCCCTCCTTAACATGTACAGCCGCCCTCAGCGGGTTCATCGTAGTAAGCTGCGCCCTCCCACGCGAATCAACTGTAAGTTTCGTCGGCTCGACCCAGATGCGGTTGCCACCAGGCGTAGACAACCCGATAGTCGTGCCCTTCTCGTCAATCTGCGCAGTTCTCGCGTTGTTGGCATACATCTCATCCAATTCCTTTGAAGCTGGGACAGCGCGGATTCTGCCTCCGTCTGGTGGTGGACTTGCCACGAGACCTGCGACACCGATTTTGCCACTGTTACCCTTAACGAAGGTACTTCTAAGAGGGCTGGCGAGGATTCGTGCCTCGGCGGGAGCGTGTCGTGCCAGCGGGCCGAAGAGAGGGTGGTTGTCGAGGAAGGCATTTGAGCGAAGGTATGTGAGACCAGCTGAGGGATGTGTTGTTGGCGGTGGCTTCTCGGCAGCTTCGTATGCAGCCACCACTTGAGACTTGGAGACATTTGGAAGTGTAGGCAGATCGAGAAATCGTCCGATGAGGGCGGCCATTTGAGAACTGAGACTGTAGTCTTGACGCAATGATTTGATGAAGTCGGCCATATCTTGCTCTGTGATGTCCACCTCGGCGACCTCTGAGACATCCTGCCCGTCCGTGCGCGCTGCGGATCGTCGTTCGCCCTGCAATTGCTGCTTGCGGTGCTCGCGCAGGAATGCCATGAACTCAGGCTTTCTCTTCTTGAGCTCCTTCGAGACATAAGCCTCGAAGTCGCCCTGCGTCATGCCAGCAACCCAAGGACCCTTGAACTTCCACCTAGTACTCGAGGGATCTGCCCGGCCTTTGTCAGGGTCGGTGTTGTCTATCTTGTCCTCGAAGACGCTGAGTGAATCAATATTCTTGGCTTTATCCGTCACGGGCATGTTGAGTTCGTGCACTTTTCGCAGCGTGAGTGTTAAATCTGAAGCGGAGTCGTAATCTGTAATGTGCTCTCTTGTGTCGACGGCATTGATTCTGAATAGTGGTGTCGATGTGTTTGTCGTTGATTTCAGCGGCAGCGATCGCTTTAGACCCCAGTCTCCTCGTGCAAGACCTTGAGGTGTGGTCATAATTGCTTGTTGTATAGGATGTGGTAGACTGGCGGTGTCAGAGACCGCATTTGACTGGACATGGCCGAGCAGGTCATTTGCGGGTCGTGGTAATGGCGGAGGTAAAGAGAAGAGGCGTGATTGGCGGAGGAGGTGTGCTGTGGGTGACAATCTTTTGCTCGACATGTTGGCGACACCAATGGCCACTGCCTATGTTTTATGGATGTTGTGAGTGCGCACGAAATATAGCTCCAGGCTCTCGAACCAACTCGGAACAGTAATATTGGCGCCCGGCTATCGACGAGTGCCCTGTTGAAATCTCGCTCGGCCAGCTGTATCGCAGAGTCAATTAATAGTCACATATACAGGCACGCCAGGTCGTTTCATATTTCTGAAATCGATCGACAGCAGTCACGTGCCAGTACGATTCATCAGCAATGGGAGGACTCTGCCCTGGACATCATTCCTAGGGGGATAAAGCTATATCAAGGTCTTATAGCTTCAATTCGGATCTGCCTATCTCGTCTTCTGTCTCTGGGGTATCTACACCATGTCCAAACGCCCAAACACCTTGCAATGCTCCATCCAGAAACCAATTTTCCAGTCCATTCCCAATTCTTCCTTATGCTTGCTACTCATATTCACAATTTCGTGCTCAACTTGCTGCTGATCCAGCTACTCCCTCCCGAACTTCCACCCCAACTCGGCATGCTCCACTTGCTACTCCCCGAGATCCTCGTCTGTGTCTCATTCTCATTCATCTTCATCTCCCATCTATTCTTTCCCTCCGCAACCCAGTGGATCAGCTGGATCATGCGGTACGTCCCACTACCCACAGCTCGGAAGAGGGCCAGAACGGCGACAGACCAGAGGATAAACTTGAGGTAAACGTTGTTGCTGACGTGGGTGCCAGAGTACGCCTCCGAGATGGACATGGCGAGGATAGCGTTGGACATCATCCAGGCTACGACCATATAGGTGCGGACGGCACGGTAGTAGTCTTCCTGCATCTGAGACTCTGACGTCTTCTTCGGTGGCGGCTCGATCTTGTCGCGGAGGTTGCGAAGGGCCTCGTCGTAGCCAGAGTCAATGTCGAGCTGCTCAGAGGGCATGTCCATCTTGACAGTACCTTTGGCACCACCTACAGCAGCACCGAGGTTCGTGCTAGAAACGTTGTCGCCCTTGGTACCCCATGTGACATCATGAGCATTACAGAAGGCGTAGATCTGTAGTGTGCAGATGTATGATGGCAGCATCATGAAGTATTGCGCAGACGATGTGAACATATGCCAAGGATCCGCGTAGAGGAAGGACATGATGAAGTACAGTCCGACGGTCGAGAGCGTGGACACGACAATATTCGTGAAGACGTTATTGCCAATCTGTACAGTGCGGGACTGGACCAGCTCGCGGATGACAATGTACAATGCGGCGAATGTTGTATACGCCATGATGATTGCGTAACCGACCACGCTGGACATGAAGAGGCGTTTGGCTCTGTAAAATATGTGAGTATTGATACTTCAAAGGTGGATTTTCTGAGCTTACCCTTGTGGTCGATTACCCATCGAGATGATGAATTGCATACAGATGAGCAGAATACAGGAGTAGTTGAGGACGTAAAAGACGTATGTACCAATGTTATGGCCGAAGGGATCGACTGTGGGATCTCGAAGTGATCCGGCCACGAAGTAGAAGGTGAGATAGAAGTTGGCCTACGAATGTTAGCAATTTTGCGGGCAAAGACTCTGTCGAGGACATACCAAGGAGAAGAAAGTGAACAACAAGCTGATGAACTGGTAGAAAAACTCAATGTGCAACAGGATCTTGCGGCCGACACTGTGATCAGTCTTCCAGACCTGCTTCCAATGGAGCAAAGAGTAGACAGCCGCGAAAAAAGCACCATTGAGCCATCTTCGACGTTGAGAGATGAATTCTGGCAGGGAATCTGATTCGTGTTAGCAGAATATATGGAGGAAGAGTCGAATTTCAGCTCACCAGGTACGTCAGTTTCTCCAGTACAGTTCTTGACATATTTCAGAACCCAGCGCTCGTTCCTCTTCGCAATCAGCTCCCAGCATAAAATACGGTCCTCGGCCAGATACATGTTCGCTGTGAAGACATCCGCATCCTGGCCGTGCAATGTTTCTCCTTTGAAGTACTGGCTTAGAGGTCCATGGCCAGTCTCATCATTCTGCAGAGCATGAAAGCGATAAGCACTCAAGGCGCCAGGTAGCACAGTGATATAGCCAAATACAGACTCCAGAGGCTTGTCAAGAATATTCGACATCTTGTACTCAAAGTTCTGAGATGCCACAAGCGGATTGAGCAAACCCAGCCACGCTTTGCCTTTGCCTGCTTTGATCTCACCTGCTGCACCTGCTACATTGGAGTCGTTGTCGAAAGCTTTCCAGAGGTGGTACAGAGAGTTGTCGCCTGGTTTTGTGCCTACATCGAGTAAGATACAGACGTTCGGGTTTAGTGACTTTCCAACAGCGTTGAAGAACCACCTGTGCGAATTGAGCTTCTTGGCGTTCTTCTCCTTCAAACAGAATATGAGTTGACAAGGCATGATGCCCTTCTCACGGCCCTTGAACTTCAAGTCGGGGTCCAGCGAAACCTGTGTCGTGTATTCGTAGACGTGTGCTGTGACTTCTTTTTGGTTGACCAAGTTTTTCGCAATACCGCTTTGATATACTCCCATTGCTGCAAGAGCATCGAGCGTCCTGGGATGGACAGCATTACGACCATCCGAGACGATGCAGACCACAATCTTCTCCCAGCCGTCCTCGCCCCATGTCCGCGACTTTGCGCGCGAGCAGAAGTGCGCAACATTCTTCATCACAGCATGCATTGTCCTTGTGAAGTCAATCTCATTTTCGTTGTACATTGTGACACAGATCAATAGCTCCGTCTCTCGAATCGTGGGTGCAATCTGCTGTCGCAGCTTGTAGCCTCTTTCGCAAAACTCATCCGGGTCGCAAGTCACCGCAGTATATCGCATATGCGTGAACTCTGTGGCATTTTTGTAGGGAAGGAAGCTGTAAAGAATGGTCGGGATCTTGCACTCGAGAATGAGCTCTCCATTGACAAGCCTGACCTCCTTCTCTTCCATGTGTGTTTCTCTTGCACCTCGTCGCGATTGCGCTCCTTCTGGAGCTGCACCATAATGTTCGGATTTAGCATACAAGTCTTCTGTGAATGTCGATTCGGACATGAAGGAAAGCTGGCTATCTGCCTGGTGGAGGGTAGGTCGTAACGACTGCTTTTCTGGGCTTCCGAACACGTCGTCGTCGTCGATATCTATCTTCTCCATGTCGTCTTCCTCTTCTCGGACAGGTAAGGTTGGCTCGTCCTCTGCGGTGAAGTTAATCGATGGCGGCTTGCTGTTGGCAAACAATGGCGCAGGTGGTAATGGTCGTTTCGGACTTCCACCATACTGTGAAGAAGGTGTTCCGGGTCTTGGTATGCCGTTGATATCCGCGGGTTCGTACGCGACGACCGATGCCGGTGGTCTTGTCCAGTCTCTGCCGTGTTGTGAAGGTGTCCATGGTCGCGAAGCTGCGCTGACGCGCGTGGGCGATCGTGGTGGCATGTAATTGAGTGAGTCTCTTTCCGGTGGCGGGATGACTGGGATGCCGTCTAGTGCAGAGGTTGTGCGCACATGGCCTGGTTGATATGATTTCTGGAGAGGACTTGGTCTAGCGTTTGTCAGTGAGATGCGTTTTCAATCACAGGAGTCCTAACGTACGATCGCACAGGACTTGTGTGGCCATCCGAGTGTAGTAAGCGCAAGGTGCTCCAGTGGTTTGCCAATCCGCTGAAGGACGGAGCTTCCGATCTGGCGTCGTCGTTGTCGGCGCTTGTGTCTTCTACAGTGTTCACTGAAGGTCGTTGGTCTGCAAAGCGCATACGCGAGGGTTGAGGATGCGCCATCTTGGGCGGCATTGTGAGACCTCAGAGCAGGGCAGATGCCGCGTGTGTGATGGTTAATGATAAAGAAATGATGGCATGAAATCACGTAGGATGTACAATATCGCCGAAGTATAATGTTGACGATCAATACAGATGCTGCCGTAGCAACCAGGAACCGCATCGGGGTTCGATCCGAAGCTTTTGTCGAGGTGCTCTGAGCACGATCCATCATGCCAGGCGTTTTCTGCCAATCTGGCTACGAGAGATTCGAGAGTAAGCTAGGTCCGGATGGTTTCGACGATTGATGAGCCTGCTGGGATTCTACACCACAATCAAGAGATACTAGGCCCGACATCACTAAGGTGAGAATACCACTGATGCCCTATCTCGACTGCATCACTGCATCGTTCTCGCGAGTATGTAGGATCTCTTCATCTCGATGGCGAAATCAATATCGACTTCTCTCCTTCTGGTCCTCTTGAGTCGACTTTCAAGTGTGCTGTCAGCATGAGTTCTTCACGTGAGTGGATGCCAAGCGTTATTGTCATCAAAAAATGGAGGAGGTAGTGAGCCGGGTATAGTACAGTGTTCTACAGAGCTGAAGGGAATTGAAGCTCAAGCTCCATCCATCTGTACACGACGGTTGCATGGAAGAACTTCTTGCGAGAACAAGCGGTATCTGACAAGCGAAAGGAGCTGCAATTTTGGCTCGACCATTATTTCGTTCTCACTTTTAAGCATACAGCAATACTACTGCCTAGCCATCAACATCATCTACCATTACACGTTCCTCTCATACTCTAGCTCTCCCCTTCCCAACCAACCCATTGCCTGCCCATCGGCCTCCAGATCTTGACCTCACCGCTCCTCAGATCACCTACCCTGAAGCTCTCCATCTTGACCTTCCTACTCTCCCGGCCCTGCTCATATGCTCTGATCTTCTTCTTTGTACCATCCCATTCCACCACAATCGCTACGTGGTCCGGTCTTCCAACATCGTCGCTATACTTCGAGAGGCCATGTTTTCCCTGGAATTTAGCATTGCGGAAGGAGATGATATCGCCTGCACGGATTTCGTCATTCTGTTGAACAGTTGCGTTGGCAATATTGACGTATATCAATGCCCCGTAAGCTCGTGTACCGACAGGCAGAAGTGCTGTTGGCTGGCTTCGGATGGCTCCTAGCACAAGACCTAGGGCGGTCCCGTCTCCAGCAGTATGATTCACTTTCGAGTGTGCTGCCCTCAGAATGGCCGAGCCGTACTGAGAACTCGCTGCTTCCAATTGATCTTGACGTGCTCGAGGTGGTGGCGGTTCATGACGTTGCTCGAGCGCGACATCCGCGGGTGCTTTGGTGTCGAATCGAGCGGTTATGACTGTCTGGGAATAGTCTTGGAACAATACGTAGACATCTTTTGACACCGTCGTGCGACCGCCACGATGAGGAGTGGACGTCTCTTCGATCTCAAAGAGCACATCACTGCGACCTTGGAATACAGGCGGAGGCATGTTAGCTTGAGCCCACCATTGACTGCCTTGCCCTAGATCAACATCTCTTGCGATGTGCCCGTGGTCTACAGATTGTCGAGATTGCTCAACGGAACGACGGACTGGTGCTACGGAAGGTGCTGGGGTGTCATCATCGCTATCTTCTTGAAGCTGGCGTGCCGGTGGTGGCGGTACTGGGCCCATTCGAGGAGCTGCAGGGGCCGGGCCTTGAGGTGAGAACGCTGGACCAGCTCGCCCGGGTGGTGGCGGTGCAGGACCAGCTCGAGGTGGCATAGGTCCGACTGGAGACTGTGGTACTGGTGGAGGCATCGCCCTACCTGGCGGTGGTGGTGGTTGCTGCGGCAAAGCTGGAGCTTGTCGTGGAGGTGCAGGACCTTCCATGCTGGTCCTTACTGGAAGACCATGCGTCGGTGCTGTATATCTATAAGGGTCATAATCTTCTGAGATGGCAGCTGGCGCAGGGGCAGATGGCGGAGGAGGTGGTACTGCACGTGGTGCCATTTCTAGCGAACGCCTAGGGGAGGTGTCTAAGGTCTGAGGCGGAAGAGGGGGCATTGCTCTTTGTGTCATAGGAATGGGTGGCGCGATGCCCATTGGTGCCGACGCAGGATTTCTCGGGAAGCCTTCTGACAGACTGCCAGTGTCCACACTGCTGTCCCTTCCATGTGAGCGCAACACGTCTTTGTGTGTAGCACTGGGAGCGTCCGTGTCGTAGTCACCCTCGTACTCATCATCGTCATCCTCCTCATCTTCATTTTCAGCTTGATGGCTCGGAACTGGTGCGGCAAGTGGTGGAGGTCGTGGCGCTGCTCGAATGTCATTTGTATAAGCTGACACTGGAGGCAGTCCAGGAATAGGCGGAACTCCTCTGTTTGCACGTTGATCCACGACAGGCGAAGGAGCACTAGGTATTTCCGGGGCAAAGGATGTCCTCCTAGCGCTAGCCATTGTTGGAGATCTCGGCTCCTCAGCGGCAACATTAGGTTGAGGTATTGGGGGTGGAGGCCCTCGCATCGAGATGTCAGTGTCACGGCGCATGGGAGGCTGTGGTGTAACTGCTTCCCGCGTTGACAACTCATCGTCCGACTCGGATCCTGCACTTGGGGACATCGGTCCTCGGGGTGGTGGCGGCGGCACAGCCCTTGCTGAGTTGTATTAGTCAAGTCTCTGGATGTGATGATTCAGACTTTTACCTTGGACAGGAGGCATCGGCGCATGTCGAGAGCCAGGGACAGGCGGTGCACCTGCACTGGCCTGGCGTGGGGGCGGAAGTGGACGGTCTGACGTGGGATTAGTACGCCATCAATATTAGTTCAGCATTAAGCCTCACCCTGTGGAATTGGAGGGGGAGCTCCACGTTCCATCGACATTCTATTATTAGTTGATGGCATCTGTTCCAGATCTTCTACGTCCGTGACAACCCCGGGAGCTTGACTTGCAGCATATGATCTACTCGGCTCAGGTTCCTTCTCAACAACAGGCGGACGTTCAGATGTTGGACTTTGAGGTGGACTCCTGACCTGAGGGGCTCCCAATCCAGGTAAAGGCATCATAGGCATTCGCTGACGAGGAGATGATGCAGCTGCTTCGGCTGGTGCCTCATCATCGGGCTGTGGAGCAGATGCTGCAGGAGCTTTCTTCCTTGAAGCGCCTTGAGGAAGACCCATAGGAGCACCGAACATGCCACCCATTCCCATACCACCACTCATTTTTGCCATTCTTTCACGCAGCTCCAATTTACGACGAGCCTCCGCATCCATCTCGTCTTCCTCGTCTGCCTCTTGGACAGGCTGCTGCTCTTCTTCCTCGTCGTCGTCTTCTTCTTGCACAGGCGGCTGACGAGCGAAGTCTCTTGCAGAAGCGCCTGTGACAGAGCGAGCCAATGGTGCCGCTGCTGACGATCTGTCGTGGTCCTCGTGATCCTCGACTTCTGTAGCATCACCTTCTGTCATCTCTCCTGCTCCGGAATGATCCGCGTCATTGCCGTCGCTAAAGGTGTCGCGAGGTATTGGTGCAGAGACACGAGACTCTTTTGACATGCGCCTAGCTACGGGTGCCTCTTGAGACATGTCTGTTGAGGTCCTTGGAATCGGATCATTTGTAACATCGTCCGTTTCTCCATGAATGATGGAATCAATGGTATCGCCTGACTCTGCCCTCTTCTTCTGGGGCCGCTTCGGCTTCTCTTTTGCGAAGGCCTCCATTTGACGCGCTTGTTGTTCAGCTTGCTGCTGTTGCAACAATGCGATACGCTCCTTGAGAGTCGTAGGTCTTGGCGCATCTTCGCTGTCTTCCTGATTGCCCTCACTAGGCAACAGTCCTGCTCGCTTGGCGTCTTCTTGGTCCTGAGCCTGCTTCTCGATGATTTCAGGATCCTCCTCACGTCGATACAGCTTCTGCGGAGGAGGATCCTTCCGTGCCTGTGCAATATATGCGTCCCGTGCTGGTGGAGGTGCGACGAATGGCTTCTTGATAAAGGTGCTACTACTAGTCGGCTTGCTAGGTGTGACAGGAGCTGCGGAACCTTTATTAAAGGCAGCGATGCGATCCCTGAATGAACTAGGCTTCTCAGCCACTGGCGGTCCCGCAGCTTTGCCTGGCGTTTGAGCTGCAACAGGCTCATTGGCGGATACGTTTATTGGGGCACGAGCAGGGGCAGCTGCTTCCACTGGTGGCGGGAGAGAGCGAGGAACAGCAGCAGCTGGTGCTGGTGCTGGTATCGATGCTGATGCTTCCTCTTCTTCTGCAGCTTCGTGTGACGCTGCTGGTTCACGCTCAGCTTGTTGCGGTTGTGCAGCGGCCGCCGGGCTTTCGATCGGGGCAGCAGCAGGCTCCTCCTTCTTTGCACGTATAGGCCTAGGCGGTGCCTGTGGCTCGAAGCGTTCGACAAAGTTCTTCGGGAAGAGTCCTGATTGCTTAGCTCCCGATTCGTCATTGTACTCTCCGATATACCAATCAGCATCCTCCTCTTGCACCACAGTGATAATCTGACCACTAGGAAAGCTTAGGTCGTCATCATGAGGAGAGCTGTAGTCGTACACGGCCTTGACTTTGAAAGGTGGTGCAGTCATAGTGCCGAATACTTGAGTGATCCTAGACAAAGTGGATGTGCAGGACTTAAAGACGTCACTTCTAGATTGTAATCGGTCTGATGTCGGTCATGCAGGTTGCCTTGCAGGTAGTCTTCAAACTCAACTATCGAACGTAACTTGGTCCAGAACAGTGACACAAAGCTAGGTCGACTGTGTCGTGGTGTTCGTATGTGGTCAAGGTAGAACAGAAGCGGATGGTGTTGCTCGCTGCGTCAACATTGGACGACGTAAGGTAGGTGCTGACGTGACAGTTCAGACGGATCCGCAGCCCTTGCCCCGCATCAAGCACAACGGTGATCACGAGTTTCTAGCACAACTCGAAGATTCATAACCAAGTTCAACCACGAATATTCTCCATAAACCATTAACGCAATGGAAACGGTCAAAGCAAAGCCAGTGACAGACCGTCAGCGAGCGCTGGCAATGTATCATGCCAATCTTATACAGCAACGCAAAGATGTTGAAGCACAGGTTCTGGACGCAATGGAAGAAATGATAGAATTTCCTACAGAGCACAATGCTAAGGCGAATAATCCTAGTCAAGCAGATATTCATCACTTTCAGAAGCTCATCAAACCTTTCCAAGCCTCGGATTACGATGCCTTGATCGAGGAGCGAAATGCTGCGGGAAAGTGCGGCTACACCTTTTGCCCAAAGCCTCGTCCCACTCTCACCAGAGAAACCATGCAATCTCATCGCATTGTCCGCAACGTTATTGGCGGTATCACGAAAGGCGACCTCAAAATCGTGCCTGCCAATCAGTTTCAGACGTGGTGTAGCAGAGATTGTGCTAAGAGGGCAATGTTCGTCAAGGTGCAGCTCAGCGAGATCCCGGCATGGGAGCGAGATGTGGGCGGCGAAAATCAAGTTACCTTGCTTGATGAGTCCGACAAGGCTCCAGCTAAATCTCCTGCTACCACTTCACACGACAATAGTGACGAGCATAGACAGGCTCTGGCTGATTTGGCACGAGAGCGTGGAGAGCAAACACTGCTAAGCCCAAGCATACCGGTGCCGAGTGCATCAGCTGGCATCGATAAAAGCCTCGATGAGACTGTTATGAAGCTCTCGATACGAGAACGTCCTCAGACAATGGTTCCCGATGCTCCGAAGATGCACGACCATCAGGCATCACAGGATGTTGGGACAATCGAGGGATATGCACCAAAGTCAAAGTTCGGCAAAGGTGATGCTGGACCAGATAAAGCCGAAGATGCTGAGAATGCTGATTGGGATCTAACCTGATTGCTCACGATTTGTGAAAGAAGTCATCTCTAGATCCCTTACACCCATCACTCTCATGAGGCAATATCGCTCGTCGTTGTTAATGGACTTTGTCCTATGCCCGAAGTCAAATTGATCGTAGCTATCGGTGTAGTGGGTCTCGTTTGTTCACCTCGATCTATCAAGGCAACATTCTCGCGGATGGCAACATACTCGCTATCTGCATATCCTAGAATATGCGAGATATCGACGCTCCTGTGGCCTGCGATAAGTCTGATCTCTATGGCTGAATAGTTGACGATTGCTCTTCCGATCTCCGTTGCTGGTCCTTCGAACTTAGGATGTGCTATATTTACAGTACCCAAACTAGATGCTGAGCGTGAGAGTGGCATTGCGGGAAGTCGATGATGCTGCGAATGGGGAGCAGCTGTATCTCCGTTATTCGAACTCGGCTTTCGTCTAGTGACCTCGACTATGCGGACACACTCTTGCTGCGCAAAATTGCCATCGACCTCCACAATTCCGACTGGTAACAATCCAGCCCTGTTATTATGAAGCGCAGCGGAAGCTCCGCGATCCACATATAATGTTCCGTGAGGAGCAAGGCCATGAAGTAGCCAGAAGTGCCGATCACGGATGGGATGGCTTGAGGGAAGGAAGCGTGTATGTAGTGGAGGATGAGGAGGTAGTGTTGAACCATTAGCTCCAAGATTTTCTGTCGACTGGGCAAGATCTGTAGTAGACTGTCTTCTCGAGGCCTTCAAGGCCTCGGCATACTGCACAACGCTGTAGATGTTGCTTGGCTTTGTGGACTTCGTGATCACTGTTGTGACACCTGCCGCTGTCGCAAGCTTGGCTGCCACAATCTTCGTAGACATCCCTCCTGTTCCCAGCGACGAGCCAGAGCTTGATACGTCGACGTCCAGTGCGGCAATATCCTCCACTACCTCGATCGGCTTCGCATCTGGGTCTTTCCGAGGATTCTTGTCATACAGACAATCCACATCTGTCATCAGGAACAAGTAGTCTGCACCAACCATCCCTGCCGTGATCGCGCTTAGAGTGTCGTTGTCCCCGAACTTATCCACAATCTCAGATACTGACACCGTATCGTTCTCATTCACAATTGGTATGACTCCCATCGCCAGCAGCTCGACCAGCGTATTCTGCGCATTTAAGTACTGGTTTCTGTCCGCAATGTCGTTCCGCGTGAGCAATATCTGCGCTACCGGCTGCCGTAATCGCTCGAATAGCTGATCCCATAGCGCGATCAGTCTGCACTGACCAATTGCTGCAAGTGCTTGAACTTGAGGAAGGTGTTTCGGACGACGCTCTAGGTTCATCTTCTCGAGAGCCATACCAATGGCACCGGAGGAAACGATGATGACCCGGTAGCCATCTCGGCGAAGAGATACGGAGGTTTCGACGAGAAGAGCGAGGATCGAGAGGAGTGGCTGGTGGGTCTTCTCGTCGACGATGGAGGAGGTGCCTGTGGAGTCTTAGTATATGTCTCAGAGCCATCTGAGGGACAATGTATGGCTGAAAACCCACCGAGCTTGATCACTATGATGGGATGTTTCTTCATCGCGGCGGGAGTTCGATGCGACACTTCTAAAACATGGGAGTGATTGAGTCACTTGAAACTCCCTCCGCAAAAACAAAAGTCGGGAACGGCGATCATTTCTTGGCATTGATGTTTCAAGTTCCCAAGTTGTGAAAAGCATTCGAACCAACAATCCACCTGCAAATCTCTGCTCTCGCCACTCACTCTCAGCAGACAGACACCCAGCCATGTGCGACCCAGCTGCTGTGGCAAGCGCCATCCCGACCGCACCCTCTACCTCCTCCCCTTCCTCCGCCACCACCACCTCCCCCGAAACCATAGACACAACCTACTACACCTGGTCGACCTTCTTCCGCGCCCTGACCAACCAAGCCACCGACACTGAAATGCGCCAATACATCCACACCCGCTCCCAACTCCACGAAGCCTCCGACTGCGCCCGCTGCGACAAGTGGCGCGACTGGCTCTTCCAATACTCGCCCACCGTCCGCTTCCTCCGGGACTCCATATCCAAGCTCGGCGGAGATCTAGACGCCAGTAACGTGCAATGTCGGCGGTGCGATACGTTGTCGGCGAGCGGGATACGGCAGGGTGCGTTTTCGGGGGATATGGGGATCGTGCTGTGTGCGAACCATTTGAGGGATAGGAAGACGACGGAGGATGTGCTGAGTCATGAGATGGTGCATGCATATGATTATATGCGGTTTAAGTATGATAAGTGGAATTTAAAGCATATGGCGTGTACAGAGGTAAGTCTTTGGAGAGAGATGATGGCAATAAGTGGCCAGAGGACTGCTCAACTGACTCTCTGTGACAGATCCGAGCGAATGCTCTCAGCGGAGAGTGCCGGTGGACGAGAGAGTTCTTCAATCAGAAGCAGTACAAGTTCACGGCACACTTCCAGGACTGTGTACGACGACGAGCTGTTCTGGCTGTAGGCATGCATTCATCGTGTAAAGATGAGGCACAAGCTCAGAGTGTGGTGAACGATGTATGGGGTAGCTGTTTCCCGGATACGCGGCCTTTCGATGAGATCTACCGATAGATAAGAGGCATAACGAGGCATGACCGAGCATGTATGAATAAAAGGTATAGCATTAATGGCGTTTGGAAGATAGAAAGATACCCAATCGAAGACTCCTTTCCAAACATTTCCCTCCATATACACCAATGCGAAACGGCGTCTATACTGTCCGCCACTGTGTTCTGGTTCCATGCAGTCGTTTCAGGTCGTTTCAATTGGCAGTGGCTCTACACTTCAGCAGACACAGCAGGCTTCCGTTCCTTTCCGGACCCTGACTCGCGCTGAGTGGCTCTTTCGCCCTTAACGCAGTGCTTGATGATCCAGGGATGCTTCTCAACCTCCTCTAAAGGCAATCTTTTCTGCGGGTCGAGTACGAGTAGCTGTAAACAGTCAGTCAAGGAGCTTGCCACACGAGATTGCAGAGTACTCTACCTTTTTGATCAGATCTTTCGCTTCGGAACTGACGTATGGTGGTACCGTCATTTCTCCTCTTGCTATTCTTCGCTGCGTCATGACAGGAGTGTCTTCGAAGGGTGCCTCGCCACATAAGAACTCATACATCAGAACACCCAAGCTCCACAAGTCGACCTTCTCGTCGTAGTAGTTCTCTTGGCTGCCTGGCTTCAACATCTCAGGTGGAAGGTAGTCGAGTGTTCCGCACATTGTGTTTCGTCTGTTGTTCGGCGCGTGTACAGACCAGCCAAAGTCCGAAACCTTGATCTCGCCATGCAAGCCGACAAGAATATTTTCCGGCTTAATGTCGCGATGCATGATGTGCTTTCCGTGGAGGTACTTCAGCGCTGCCGTCATCTGCGCGATGTACTGTGCTGCTCGCCATTCTGGAAACTTCTGCGCCTTTCGGAGGTGCTTGTATAGTTCACCTTGTCCAGCAAACTCGAGTATCAGGAATATCCGCTTGCTGTCATGGAAGTGACCAAAGAGACGGAGAATGTTTGGGTGTGCCAAATTCGACTGGATCTCGATCTCGCGGCGGAGCTGCTTCTCCACCTTGCCTTGCTGTAGCTCAGACTTGTGCAGGACCTTCAATGCGCACACGAAACCGCTCGATTTCTCCTTGGCGAGGTATACGCGGCCGAACTTGCCCTTTCCTAGCGGCTTGCCAATTTCAAACATGCCCAGATGCCAGTCTTTTGGTGCTGCTTTTGCTGCCGCAGGTTGTGAGCCAGATAGTCTTTGTGATGCCAAAACAACGCTCTCATCTGAAGATCGCGAGGCTACAGAGCCGCCGTTCAGTCTTAGCTGTGCTACTCTTGTCGGTGACGCGATCTGTATGTTCGAAGCGCGATTTTGAGCATTCTGTGATGGTAAGGTGACTTTGGTCTTTGTCGGTCCCGGTGCTGAGGCATTCGTTTGGCTAGAGCTCTGTACTGCGAGTTTGAGAAGGTTCATGCGCGCTGTACCTGAGCCGAGTTGTGATGCGGTACCGAGTCCAGAGATGGAAACTTTGGAGGATAGGGAGGTCTACCAGGATGATTAGCTGTTGTTTCTGCTTGGAAGGCATCTTGCTGACCTTCGGCTTCGCGTAGCCAGTGTGTCCTGAAGGTTGCTCATTTTCATCATTGACAGATAGATGCGACAGCGCCGCTTCTAGTGTCTTTGCGTTCATCTTGTGTGTAAAGCGAGTGTTCTATAATCTAGGTTGTCTAATTGTGGTTGATTTTCGAGATCGCAATCAACAAGGCCGTCGTTCAGGGCAACAAAACCTGATCACGTGCCATTCACGTTCCATCCAACGTCTATACGGTGCTCTTCATGAGCTCGGCTTGTTCATGGCTGTGAGGGTAGGCTTCCGATAACACGGCACACTCACTGGTCGAGAGCATCGTGCAGGAGTCTTGAAAATGAATGGCGCATTCGCCACACCGAGCAACCGCGATGACTCCCGTGATATCAACGTACTCAGCCAGAAAGGCTTCAAGATCTCTGCGCAGAAGCTGCCAATACTGAAAGCCGGCCCTATTGATGACATGACGAAGAAGCTCGGCATAGCGCCACCTGAGATGATATTCGGTGATAACTTCATTTCTGTTGAACATCCGAAGAGTGGCTGGTATATTCACTTCAACGCCTTCGATGCCCTCGACCGAGTGGACAAGACGGGAGAGTCCATGCTGCAAGTGGCGCACTCAGCAGAGTGGCAGAGAAGCCGGTGCGTCGTATCATCAGGCTGTAGTGCAATATAGTCCTGACTGCAAGCCTTGACTACAAATATTAACACCGCTCAAGCGAGCACCATCACCAGGGCATCAAAGACGTGATCAAGCCCTTTGACTGGTCATACAGCACCAACTATCGTGGCAGCACTTCCAACTCCCCTGCACCCACATTCGCCACCACAACCAGTCACACCATTCCTTTGCACCTCCTAACCCGGCCCGACCCCATCCTCTTCTTTGAGCAACTCATCCTGTACGAGGATGAGCTCGCCGATAATGGTACCACCGAGCTCTCTCTTCGCATTCGTGTGATGCCTGACCGCTTGCTCCTCCTCTCGCGCTTCTTTCTGCGCCTGGACGACGTCGTGTTCCGCATCAGAGACACGCGGGTGTTTGTGGAGTTTGCAACAGGTGAGGTCATTAGGGAGTATACGGCGCGAGAGGAGGCTTTCGAGACTGTCAGGCGGAAATTGATTGAGGGAAGGGAGGATGTCACGTCGGCGATGAGGGACGCAAATAAGCTAGTGGAGCTGCTGCCGATAGTGGAGAAGATCACAGATAGAGTGGTGCTATTGTGAGGTACAGCAATCAACCCAGGCGAGCTTCGCATTCGGCAAATGACAAATAGTGGAACGGCGACGGCAAGACCTTAAAGTCGAGCCCAGAAGAGCCACAACCAGGACTTACACGAGAGAGTGCGATCCCCGTCGCAGCAACAACAAAGACGAAGGAGTCACAGGTTAAATATTGACAAGAAATCCACATTGGCACGGCTTTAGAGCCGGTTCGGCCACAGAGCTACCACCGAAAGTCGCTGTTTTGGCACCTGAACAGGGGCTTTCAGCGACACGAGCGAGCAGCGATTGTATAGGACACGAATGCCACAGGCATTCTGAGGCATATGGTGAAGAGGTAAACTAGGATTCCAAGTCGAGGAGCCATGCTATAGTGAGCGGCAGGTACGCCACTGTGTACATAAAAGGGAAGAAAGAGGGTATCATATATGCGTCCCCCTGGACACGCCGAAAGAAAGCTCAAACCACATCCAACACCCGACCTCGAAAACCACGCCTGCTTACGAGTGATGATCAGCGCCATGGCGAGCTGTCACCACCAACATCAGCACTCTCAAACTCCAGCTCCCACTGATCGACCTGCTCGAACTTCTTTCGGACGTTCTTCAGCTCGCCACCCTGTACTTGACCATCTGCCGTGACAATGGTGACATCCAAGTCGCCCTCTGGCTCTTCGTCCTCGTTCGCATGCTCGTCGTTCTCCTGCTCGCTACGGCTCTGTCTGGCATATGTCTTACTGACTCGGCCGGTCGATGCCTTTGCCGGAGACTGCTTCGCACGTGCTTGCTTCGTGGTGACAGACTTGGTCATCAGGATGTGTCCGGCAGCTTTGCCTCGTACGGCTTTGGGTGACTTCAGTGCGCGTGGCTTCCCGCGGGAAGGTTGCGTTTGTTGTGCACGTCGTCTGGCTGGTCTGGACAGCTCGTCCTCTTCTTCGTCGATCTCTTCGTCTTCGTTGCTGGGTTCAGTGGATGAGCTATGTATGTCGAAAGTGTCGTGCGTTCGTGTCGACTTCTCAGGTTTTCGTTTAGGTAGAAGTGCTTGCAAGGCAGCAGTAGTCACCGCGACGACCTTCTCACGTTTCGAGCCCTTTCGAGTTGCTGTCGTGGCTTTTGATTTCTGGTTTTGCGCTTGCTGTGCTTGAGTGTTTATAGGCGAGGATGGTGGCGTGGAGTGTGGAGAGCTTGCTTCAATGATTGACGAGGAGGAATGAACGACAGGGAGGACGAGTTTTGCAGTTGATTTCTGGCCGCGCACGCGCCCGGGTCTGCGTGGTCTGTTGTTCTTGCGAGGAGATGGTAGAGCGTCAGATTGCGGGTTGTCTTCCAATGGCGGAGAAGACCGTGCTGCTTTGTGGCTTACAGAATCGTCCGGACTTAGCTCGTCTGTGGGATCACTTGGAATCTGCGCCATCTCAGGAAGGCTGGCTGGATCCGAAGGGAGAACTGTGGCGTCGTCGCGATGGATCGGTGTGTTGCGTATCGAAGAAGGAATCACTTCCTCGTTGTCTAGTCCAAGCATCGAAGCTTTGCGTTTGCGTGAACTCGACGACAGCACTGGTGGCACAACTTCGTCATATAAGCCTTCGTCGTCTTGCACCTTACTTTGATCCGGGGCCGGCGCAGTAGTTGTCGTTATATCAGCTAGCAGATCTGTTTCATCTCCGAATGTGAGATCTTCGTCGTCAGATCCCAGAACTGCAACACTTTGTTGAACCATACGAAGGATGCTAGGCTGTCGCGGCTGTTTTCGGAAGTTTGTGAGGAACGAGGGTGTCGCTTGAATTCTGGCTACGGAGGCTGGCGCTTGTGCATACAATGGCGGTGACGAGGGTAAATGTTCCTCGGGTTCTGCTTGTGATTCGAGAGCTACAGGTCCAGATACATGTCTTGAGTGTCTTCTCGTTGAGACGCGTCGCACCACATCCGCAGCTTTCTCCTTCAATCTCTTGCCTCGACCTCCCGTGCTAGGCGCATTGAGGGTTCCTGTTTCCATCGCATTCGCTGCCAGCTGGTGCTCTTCCAGTCCAATAAGTACATCCTCGGGTGTTGCTTGGACCAGCGTCTCGGTCACTGCCTCTCGGCCTTCTTCTGGGTTTTCCCCGCCAGACACGTCATCCTCCGCTCCAAGCTCACTTTCTTGGTCATTTCGCGCAACAGGTTTTCCCACCTTAGAAGTTTTCTTGCTAAGAGTGCGCTTGACACGGGATCCGAGCCTCGTTTGTTTTGGAAGTTCGTCGCCACTTGCGGTGATTGGTGCTTTGTCATTCACAGGTCCATTGACGGTTAGACCGCTCTTTATGCTCGTTGTAGAGTGATGGCGCGCACCCGGCGCAGGTCGCGTAGTCACGATCTTCTTCGGTCTTGGGCGTGGCATGTTGGTAGTGTACAGAGCACGGCGGATATAATGATGGTGATATAGGAAGAAGAGGTGGAGGACGCGATGAGCTCCGCTCAAAAGTTGGGGAAGAACGCGCTTGGAGCTCTCGGGCGGTCACGTGACAAGCTCGAGCCTGGACGACATCCGCTCATCTACGAGGAGTGTGGCAGCATACACTGATGATAAGGGTGAAAGTCAAAGTTGTAGTATAATCAGACGCCACTGCCATGCTAGAGCGGATATTGTATATGTGCAGTTTGTCCCTTTACAGCTCCTTCTTGGTTTCGATAGGATGACCACTAGCTTCGCCTGGTCCAAGGAGCTTGTGGAACACCCATTCAACACCTTCCTCGACTGGCTTATCAAACATGAACGGTCTAGAAGCACATTATTAGCAGAGGACGGTTACGATCATTCATATTCCCACTCACAATGCCGGTACTGCTGCCAATCCTAGACCAATAGGAGCCCATGTCCTGACGTTCTTGTTTGCTGCGTTCTTGAAAGCTTTTCCGGAGTATTTCACTATCGAATGTATCGTAAAAGCTGGTAGACCCATAGATGCGATCGACTGAAAGATGGCTCTTTGTACTGCTACTGTCCGGTAGTCGTCGATCGCCGCAACCTTGCCCGGCTTCGGCAGGTCTTGCACTGCCGCCACAAGAGATGTCTGTCCTGGCGGGGTCGGCCCTTGTGGTGCGCCATCGGTGTGTGATTCTGTCGGATTCAGGACTTTCTGGTTGCGGAGGTATGCTTTGTATCCTTCATGTGCGACATCTCCAGTAAGGTATAGCCAGGAGACGGCGTATGCGCCACGGATGAGATATGGATGAGCGACTGGGCGGAACGATTCACCTATGTCGGATGTGTAGGCGACGTAGCGTTGTGCAGTGATGAGGATCGTGCGGACACGAGAAGCGTACGCGGCGAAACGTAGGTCAGAGTCGGTTGTGGGCGGTGCACTACACGCAGAGTCAGTATGAAGATATCTACATCATCCAGTATCATGCCAACATACTTGCCATCCAGGACTGTCGTGCGCCAGTATTTCTCGTCATCTTCCAAGGTCTCTGTTAAAGAAGCAGGTAACTTTGATTTCTTGTATGGCACATTCAGATTGGGTCTTGGTTCCTTGCGCTCATGAGGTATATCATCGAACTTGTCCACCTTCTCATTGTC
>Ga0268246_10000367_pt1 | contig 20739 bp, 7 predicted proteins | sample AgamicOrSfe_FD_200242 | JGI IMG/M metagenome (GOLD analysis project Ga0268246, IMG submission 200242) | Agave microbial communities from Guanajuato, Mexico - Or.Sf.e (v2) (version 2) | ecosystem: Host-associated > Plants > Phyllosphere > Phylloplane/Leaf | place: Guanajuato, Mexico | collected...
CCTTTAATCCCCCCCTTCATAATAACCAACTTCTCCAACCTCCTCTTCCCCTCCGCCTTCTCCAACAGCACCTCCTCCACCGTCCCCCTCGTCGCCAACCGATACACAACCACATTCCTCCTCTGCCCAATCCGATGCGCCCGATCCTGCGCCTGCAGATCCTGCTGCGGGTTCCAATCGCTGTCAAACAGAATCACCGTGTCCGCCGCCGCGAGATTGATGCCCTGGCCCCCGGCGCGTGTACTCAGCAGGAAGACGCGATTGGCGCTGTCGGGGGCGTTGAATGCGGCGATTTGGGCGCGCCGGTCGGGCTGGGAGGTGCTGCCGGTGATGAGGCAGGCGGGGGTGTGCAGGAGGTGGCGGAGGTAGAGGGAGAGGAGGGTTAGCTGGGTGGTGAATTGGGAGAAGATTAGGATTTTGTGGTTGGAAGGGGAGGCGAGGAGGGCGCGGAGGAGGCGGTCGAGGAGGAGCATTTTGCCGGAGGCGGTTATCAAGGGGCTGTAGTCTGTTTCGCCATCGTTGGTGGGCTTGGGGTCGGGATTGGGACTGAGGTCGTCCTCGTCGTCGGAGAGGTCGAGGTTGGGGAAGGGATCGTAGAAGTTGTGCGGGGAGTTGCAGCAAAGACGAAGTTGCATGATTGGGTTTTGCAGTTTCTTTTGCGCTATCAGCTTTTTGGCTAAGGCGAGGTTTTCGGCACGCTCGACTTCTTCAACATCCTCCTCGCTTTCGTGGGATTCCCCGTTGCTGTCGGATTCGCGCTCGATCTGTCGGAAGTAGGCGCTGTCGCTGACTTCCTCGTAGTTCTGCCGCCGTCTGGCACGAGTTGAGCGCCCGGCAGTGGATGTTGTCGATGCCGCGACGGACGCAGGTGTGGATGCCCGGCTGAGTTTTGTGCTCTTGTTCGGTGTCGAAGCGCCACTGTTTCCACCTCGCTTGCGTTTCAGATCTGCTGTTCGCCCTCGCGTGGGCTCTGGTGTACCAGCCATACTCGTCGGCCGACTCAGCGACTCAAACGCGCGCTCTTCCAGATACGCACGACTATTACCATGTAGGATCTCTTCATACAGCTCGCGCTGTTCCTGTGTCAATGGCGCATACAGCACATACTCGCGCTTCTTCGGCATCGTATGCTCAACATCCGCCTTGATACGTCGCAACAGAAAAGGCTTCAAAATCGCATGCAACGATGTGACCAAGGTTCTGCGGCGCTCCTCGGACAGAATCTGCTCGTAGCCATTCTTCTCCTTGAGGGCCGAGAAGTCGAACCAGCTCTCGAAGCTCTCGAATTTGTCAAAGATGTCGGGCATGAGGAAGTGCAGGAGTGACCATAGCTCTGCGAGATTGTTCTGGAGAGGTGTACCGGTGATGAGTAGTCTGTTGGCTGATTGGTATGATTGTAGCTCACGAATGAGACGACAGTTGAGGTTCTTGATCCGGTGGCCTTCGTCTATTATGATGAATTTCCAGCCGAAATGCGCCAGGTGCTTGCGATCGTTCATACAGATCTCGTATGATGTACAGACAACGGGAAAGTCAGGACCGACCGGATTCTTAAATCGCTTCTTCCTGATCTCCCCTCTCTCGGCTGGCGTACCATGATACAGCACCACAGGTATCGACGGCGTCCATCTATTGAACTCATCGACCCAATTACTCGTTGTACTCAATGGGGCCGCAATGAGGAATGGTCCATTAATACCACGTTCACGCAGGAACGCCAGGAACGAAATCGTCTGTAAAGTCTTTCCCAAGCCCATCTCGTCGGCCAGGATGCCATTCAGACCGTTCTCGTACAAGGAGCACAACCATTCGAGACCTTCCAGTTGATACTGTTTCATTTTTCCGCCAGAGACAAGATCTGGTTGGCGTGCTGACTGTAGGTTCTGCACGCCAATGTCCCCGGGTTTGATGCCGTCTTGAGCCGCTGCTGCTTCTTCTTCCAGTGCTTCTTGGACGGTGGCGCCGGCACCGGCATCTTGGATATTCTCTTTCTTGATAAAGTCTGTAATCTTGCTCGACTCTTTCTTCAACTTTGGTGGCCGACCTCTACCTCTCCCGCCATTCGTCGCCGTCTCCTGTGCCTTCTCGTCCGCCTCCCCATCCACATCCTTCACCGCCGCCCCATTCGCCCCAGCCGCTCTCCCGCTCCTGCGCCTCCCCTCCCCTTTCTCCTTCTCCGCCGTCTCCTCCCTCTTAATCGCCCTCTTCGCGTCCTTCTCCTCCTTCACCGCATCCTTCTGTTCCTGCTTCTGCATCTGCGACAGCATAATCGCCGAATACAATTTACTCTGATTAAGCAAAAACTCGAGCGCTTTGAATTTGCCATCCACCTTCTCCTTGCCGCCGTCGATGTCAGATTGACGTTCTGCTTCGAAGCGGGAGGCGCGTTTGGAATCTTCGGCTTGGGATTTCGCTTGCATGCGCGACTCCTCGGCGAGCATGCCGGCGGAGATGGGGGCGGACATTGCGAGAAGTGAGAGGGTGGTAAGACGCAGCTGCAGTGGTGTGGTAGAGATGGGAGGAAGTGCTGAGGATTCCTAGGGCATTGGTTTAGCGCTATGTCACGGAGATGGGAGTGTGCACCAAAGAATAGAGAAGGAGCCGAGAAATGTCGTCCTCCTTGCCATCGCCGTTGCGCAGCGCGTCGATACACGTCAAAACACGGTCGAGATGACGTTGGCGATTTAGATCAGATCTCACTCAGATCTGGATCGGTCATCATGGGAAAGTCGACAATGACCACAAGTAGTGCAGATTGAGCCTGGTTGCAAGTATTTGACGAGCAAGTAGCTATTGCATATGCACATTGAGCCAGTATCTATGCTGAGCACAAGCCATCCAACTACATTCACTATTCACTATCCACTATCAACTATACAAGCTAATCTACAGCTACACCAGCACATCACCACGACATCCAAGACCCTACTCCGCTCCACCCACAAAGCTCCTCACCTACCAAGCACTAGTACCCAGCCGTTCTCCTCCTCCTATCCGAAGACTCAACCCCACCACCACGTCTCTCCCTGCTCCCACTGCCACCACCATCCCTAGCCCGAAGGTCGTCGTAAGGACTCCTGAGAGCATCCCCTCTGCTCGCGTAGGACTCCCTGCGATTCGACCCGCTAGGCCTCGCATCCTGGACGTACGCCTGATCAACGTACCTGAACCCGTCCTCACCAGACGATGGCCTCGCCTTGCCTGCCTCTGCCGCAGACGCATTGGGCGCATACGACGACGTTCTTCTCGCATTGTCGCGGCTGCTGCGATCGCGGTCTCGCTCGCGGTCGCGGAAAGGCAAGTCGTGGCTCGAGTAGTCAGCCGGGCTCTGCGAGATGTGGTTGTCGAAGTAGTCGCCAGTCTTCAACGGCGTGGCAGGGGTGCGTGGATACTCCGACGCAGTGGTGGCACGAGTGGACGTGCTGTTGTGTCGCATGGAGTCAGTGCGAGACAGACTCGGGCGGCGGGAGCTGGGAGAGGCAGGGACTGTGCTGGCAGGTGTGGTCCCGGAAGTCTGCCTTTGGGCGTATGAGGCAGATCGTGCTGGTGGCGGTGCACGGAAGGAGGAAGTGTTGATCGTGGGCCTTTCAGCCCGTTGCTCACGTGGAGCGTCACGCTCAGGAGATTTACGTGACTTGCTCACGCTTGGTTGACGAGCCATTCCTGGTCTCGTGTTCTCGCCACGGGTGGGCTCCATGAATTGCCGGACCTCGTCGTCGAGCTTGGTGGAGCGCACCTTGGGAGGTGGCGCGAAGGATGGAGCAGGCGACTCCGAGGGACTGCTCGTAGAATACCCCGAGTCGTGCGTCTCGTGGTATCTCAGGTTGCTAGGACGTTCCGGCTCAGTCGTCCTTCCACCACGGGTTGTGTTCGACCTGCGGAGCTCGGGTCGCTCGGCAGGCAGCGTCTGCGCTCGGCGCAGGTTCGGGCTCGGGATCGGGCCATCGTCATCATCGAAAGCCTGCGTGCGCCGAGATGCAGTCGGCGAGGCAGACTGTGGACCTCTGAAGGCCGAAGGAGAAGTGCGGGTCGTGTTGAGCGGCGGAGGTTGTGGCCGGCTGGACGTCCTATAGGCCGAGTGATCGCCACCCTCAGACGCACGACGCTCACCACTACGACGGTCATCATACGCCGATGACCTCGTCTCAGGTTGCCGGGTTGATGTCCTTCGATCAAGACCGGGCCGCTGCGTTTCATATATACCATCGCGGCCGCTCGTTGTCGGACGTGGTGGTGATGACTTCATCGATCGAATGTAGTCCGTTGCGTTCCTGTGTCTCTCATCGCGAGGATCTTCATACTCCCGTGTTGACTCTCTTCGCTTCCGTTCTTTTTCTGCTTCATACCTGGCTCTTTCCTTCTCCAATGCTCGACGTTGTTCTGCCTCGCGGACTCTTGCTGTGCGAACGTCATCACTGTCACTGTCCTCGTCCATGCGCGAATGATAGGCATACTTCTGCTGTCTTTCTCTCGCTTGATCCCGTTCTCTGAAACGATCCCTTTCCCTCTGCTGGTCACGTTGTTGATCTCTTGTGCTCCGGCTTCTTTCTGGCTCGTCCGATCGTGAGGATTTCCTTTGCTGCATCGCCGGCCTTTGAGTCTCGCTCCTCTTCCTGTGCTGATTGATGACCTGCTCAGCAAGCATCTCTGCTAGGCCAACGCCGAGCCCAAACAGGCCCGCCGCCGCACCTTTCGATGTTCGTTCTTCTGCACGATCGTCGCCTGATGACGCTGGGCTTCTTCTCATCCCCGACTCTTCATGTACTCTTGTCGAAGATGTCGCGAAGAAGTTCCCGCTGCCAGTTCCAAAGGAGAAAGTGGTCACATTCGGACCAGATGAGCCGGATGCCGTCCTCGCGCTGCTCCGGGCACCACGCACACTTCCTGCACGACTGCCGGGTACCTCATCTCGCAGACTCTCCAACCTCTGCGCCTTGGAATAGTCGATGTCATATTGCCGTCTCTTGTCTTCGTCGCCCAGAATCTCGTAGGCTTGTTGTATTCGCACGAACTCGTCTGCTTTGTTGGGGGCTTTGTCGGGATGGCATCGGAGCGCGGCTTTGCGGTATGTGGTCTTGATCTCAGCTGAAGTAGAGGTGCGTGATAGACCGAGGGCTTGGTATGGATCAGGAGGGAGTGTCTCCATTATGTATTAGATTGTGATGAATGTGTAAGTGTTTCGGCTTATCGAGATCGCGTTAGGGAGGACGTGTCTGTATCGATTTCAATCGTAAGTGGTATTGTACAGTTGCTTTGGCGTGATGAGTCGTTAGTCGTGGAATATTAGTTGCAATTGATTATATGCTGGAATTCCAGTAGAGTCTGCAATCTTCCACACGCTCGGAATGACCAATAACGCCGGTGTATCGCTGGACCAAAAGAAAGAGATCAGGTGACAGGTCTTGTATCGACAGCGTCGCGTCCTGTATGCAGTCGTGATAGAGTATACTCCGAGGGTCAAGAGAGGTTGGTAGTGCTGAAACGTGTTGCGCTCGTGCTCAGGCTCGGCTTCATTGTAACACCATCATTTTCGTGCGAAAGGCAATTGATTGCGCAGTAATGGTGTGATACTCACTGTAAGACTGATAGTGGATGAAGAGGTATCTCAGGCACGGTCAGCGACCTGCTGGAAATGATATGATGATAGAGATGGACTAAAATCCTTCTCGACAGATTCGAGATGATGTTTCGAAACCGGGGGTTCAAACGGTCAAGGGGCAGGCTCTCCACCAGTCAATCGGTTGTACCAAGAGACGGCTGTATGAGGTTAGAGCCTCTTAGCCTACTCTCTACACCGCCTCAATCCTCAATACTGTAATCTTAATAAGCCTGATCTTGCTGACTGCCGTGCTTGGATGTGGCGAATTGTGAGAGATGGAAATCGCAAGAAGAGCATGGAAGATGTCTAATGGCGTGAAATGGCTTAGAGGCTTGTAATATGTCCTTTTCCCACTAAGGCAGACTATTTCATGCACATGAGCATCATACGCTGGGGTCAAAGATAGTGCGTCAGATCCGATGGCCTGTCTACGAGATCACAGTGTATGCAGCCAATCTCCTCTTCTTGCTACCCGCCAGCCCAGTAGTCAGCCACCAGCTTGCGCAATATAGTTAGCACGAGCACGAGGCCTAGCTTGCCAGCGGTTGCTGCGTGCACACTTAGTCTGCTGCAGCATACACCAGGTCATCTGGCGCAAAGTCTCACAGCACGCATAAACAAGGCGCTTCGCTGCAAGGCCTGCCAGCCAGTGCCACCTCAACGATAGGTCATGTTCCAACCGCTCGCCTGCTCCGGCTGACCGCAAATCCTTCGTCTGTGTAACTCAGTGCGCTGGCGAGGCTTTGTGCGAGTGTAAAGAGTGTGCAAATCGCTCTGTACGACTGTGATGAGATCCTGAGTGAAGTGTGCACAGACGACACGGACGAATCTCCCGTTCCTGTCGTTCCTGTCTGCTGAGGGACTTTGATACAGCACGGGCGTCTTGGTCAGAATGAGGCAGGTGTCTATGTCTGATGTCTCAGGTGAGGTGTAAGATCCGGTGCTTTACCGCCCGTGTCTCGTGCATAATCAGTACATGTAAGGTACCATACTGTAGGCTACTACGATATACTTCAGGCTGCTCAGGCTGGAAGATCAGTAATAGGCGAGCTTATCAGATCACAGTCACAGTGCTGGCGGCCCGCGTGATTGCAACAGCAGCCTGATACTGCCGTGCCTTGCCCTGCTTGTCCCGTGCTGTAGCTCAAACCTTGATACTACGCGATTGTGGTGAAGGTCCCTTGCACTCTACTTTTCAGCTCGTCAGTTTATCCTAGATATACTGAGCCGACTGAACCACTGACGAATGGATCGCCCTACGATGCAAATCCTCCATTGTACGACACTAAAGCGGTGTGGTCTATGGTGTGAGGTTGCCCAAAGGAAATGCGGTGAAGTATACCGGTGAGACAAGTCATGCATGCACGACAATGTCCAGTGCGAGGTCGGAGCTGATAGGAAGAGCTGAGGTATCAAAGTACAGTCCATGTTTCGTGAGTCTCGAGGCACTCCCCTGCTTCTGAGCTTCATAATCAGCATTCAGCGGGTCAGACCGGAGCTCAAGTAAATAGATTGCGAGGTCTCCCGTAGCGTAGCGTCTTGGTGCCTCTAGCTGCCGTCCACACCCCGAGTCTCCGACGACAGAAAGAGGACGACAGCTCATCTCCGACATCCACGCACGAATCCATGATACGCCATGCACGTAATAGCATTATAGCATGGCGGCGATCAACAGAGCTAGCGCTGCGTTGCTGAGCTGTATGTATATGCTACTTCCCGTCCTGTATATGCCTACGCTAGCTGGTTCGCGAATCGAGGCTGCTCATCTCGATGTCTTACATCTGATGCACACCGCAAGTCCAACCCGTCGTATCGTCCATGCCACTATGACACCTCTCACGCTCTCATGCGGGACTGCTTCCCGCTTCCCGCTCACCTCGCTAATGCCAAAAACGCAACCGCGCCAAAATGGTGTCTCCCCTCAATACCCGGATATGAATGCCAATATGCCTTGCCTTGCCGCCCATGCTATGTCCCATTCTCCAATCTCCGCAGTACCATGACTTTGTACTAGATACTTTGCCCTTCCACGATGCCAAACCTACTTCTAAAATGCTGGCGCTTACAGACGCCCACGCCCATGCTCGAATCATAGCACATCGTCGATATTCTGTGTGATGGGATTCGCGCCTCTAACTGGGGGCGACCGTGGATCGGTCACGGTCGTCTCTGGTATCGCAGCCGCCAATGCTTCGCGTATGGGGTTTGCGGTGAACTCGACCGCTCGTGGTGACATTAGTCCGTCCGCAAAGTCCATCTCTGGTGCGGCCGCATTGTCGTGGAACTGATTCATTGCCGCCGTAGTTGTATCTGTGGCGGTGGGCATCGTTGATGCTTCCTTCGTCTGCTGCAAATCCATCGTCAAGCGATTGTTTGTAAATCCCATACGCGCCCTCAGCTCGGCGATTGCCTGTGCATCTGCATGTGTAGACGTAGGCTGCAGAGCAATCGGTCGCTGCATGCTTGGCCTCGGCGGACTAGGCACACTGAAGCGGTGCGGTAACTCAAAGAATGACTCTGTCCGAGGCGATGTAAGCCCAAGTGTGACTGTGTCATCCAATTCCCGGGGTACCACTGGGGCCATTGCGAATTCTTCTGACCGGGGAGACATGAGTGGCTCGTCTGCTGCAAGTACTGTAGGGAAAGTGTCGGTTCGCGGCGACGTTATTCCAAATGTCTCGTCAAGGTCGGAAGGCTTTGTGGAAGTCATTGCAAACTCTCGTGATCGTGGTGTTTCTAGCGCTTGGTGGGCTGGGTTTGTGGCCGGCAAATCGAGATGTATAGGTATTAGCGATTTCAGCTTGCGCTGAGGTGAGCTCTGCTGTGAGGTTTGTTTCTGAAGTTGCTCTACATAGTGCATACTGGATGGTGCTGCGGGAATAGCGTCTGTGGTTGGAGTTGAGCTTCCACTCGACACGAATGACTGCGGTCGGGGTACAGGTGGTGCTTGTTCGAGCATAGATTGCCAGCTTGTCCCAGAAGGAGCAGAAGATGGTCCAGGTGAGATTTGCTCCGTATGCTGTGTCAATATCTGTGGAGGTATATGCTTGTTGTTCAGTTCAGGAAGTGGTGCAGTTTGTGGTATCTGTGGCTCGCCTAGGTCAAGGCTGTTGTTTTCAGTCGCTTGACGACTGTGTAGTACACGGGAAGAGGTCTTTGTGTTCCCATTGCCATTGAGACTAGTCTTGATGAGGCCAGATCTGAATTCCTGTAGTTGCATAATGAGATTCATGTTAGGTCCGATCCACCGACTTTTCTGCTTCACAGCATCGTAAGCTTGCTGAACAGTAATAGCAGGGTTTTTGTAGATTCCGTATGCAACGACCAGACTAGCTGATCTGCTTACACCGCATTGACAGTGAACCAATACTCGCTTCCCGTTTTGCACTCTGTCGTCGACCACCTTCACCAGCTCATGGAGATCAGGCACAATATCAGTGTTGTGCTCCCACGGTATATGAATATACTCAGGCTGACCCAGCTTGTCGGTTTGAGAGTGTGTTGGATCAGTCCGGAGCTCCTCGGCTGCAGTGTGTAACGACTTTGATGGTACCTGTGCGTCAGATTGTGTCGAGAATGGGTTCAGCACTTCGCTTGCGACATTGAAGATTACATCGTACTTGCGAGCCTCTGCAGCAGTGGGCTCTAGGTAAAGGTCGATATGAGGATCGTACACGCATATAGGACCGTCAGGATATGCATCTGGCACTTGCTCTCTCGATTCAGGGACATCGTATGATCTGTCATCTTCCTGAATGGGTAGAGGTAAAAAGCCTCCGGTTGTGCTCACTTTCCGCTCGCGAGTATCATCAGGACTTGTCAGTAGTGTAGGCAAAGACGGTGACGATTGAAATGACCGAAAATTTGTCGGTCGTGTTAAGCTCGGCGTTGGTGGCACTTGTGAAAATGGTATCTGAGAAGAGAATGTCTCGACCAAGGGTGTTTGGATACTTAGAGAGAGACTAGGGTTTCTCCGAGGCTTTGGTGTTGGCCGATTGAAGCCAGTTGACAGTGGTGTTGGTGATGCCATTGCGTCCCCGCTTGCTTCAAAAGGTGTTGTGCCCGTCAACAAAGCCTTACCAAGTGGAAATGTCTTCGAGGTGTTTAATGCTAGATTCTTCAAGTTCCGGGGCTTCTTATTTGGCGGTGCTGTGGGAGAGAAGCGTAAGTCTTGTTTGGAACCACTTTCATGAAGTCTTGGTACACCCAGAATGGCTGGATTATCTGGTGAAGTCCCTGGACTATCTTCGAAGTTGGAGGCAGCGCGATGTAATGTTCCTGTTATGGGTGATGACCCAGTAGAGTCCGTTGTCGTCGTTGATATGCTTCCACGGTGCCCGCTGAACCTTGGAAGTGGTTCTTCGCTACCGACTGATTTGAGTGAATCTGGTTTCAGACTTGCTTGCTGATGGTGTGCCAGATGTGATTGCTGTGGCGCGCTGCTGTCCACGCCTTGGTCTTGTATTTGCAGGTCTTCCATATGCTTAGTCGAGGGCTAGATGCTGCTATCGTGTTGGGCTGTCCGCGGTGTTGTTCTTACAAGGGTGACGGAGGCGGAAAGAGCGACTATTTGGAGTGATTGCGCGCGAGGTGAGCTGACAGAATGGCGGCTCATCGATAGGGGTGACGGTCAATGTGATGCTATAGCGTGTGTGGCACTGCAACAATAAGCTCGAGATCCTGGAAGGTGTCGCGATTCTGGTCTTGTAGGCGCGCAGGGGCGCAACTGGGGTATGACAAGGCCCAAAAAGAACGGAACAGCAAGAGTTGTTAGTCAGTGCGCGGCGAAGAAACCCAGACAGACGGGCAGTGTATCTGCAATTACGAAGCACTTTGCCAAGGTCAAGTTGGGAAGTGTCGAGAGTGTTCACCTGAAACGAGAGGGATAAGGTTCCAGCCCTATGAGACCACAAATCGAGTGGAGTCGCCTAGCCCGAGGATCTTGCGGCAGTATTAATAATTCAACCAACTAACCTAAACTCCTTTAACAATACGAAGAGGCAGCATGAGCATCAAGGAGGGGGATGTCCCTATGATGACCTTAAGTGATTCTCTGGGTGTTAGCCGAGTATGTTCACATTAGATGGTGGACCTATATGATGCTGAACATTGGTGCTCGTATATACACGACTGGGCACCCACCCACTCCAGCTCAGCCATCACGAGCTCCAAGAATAGCACGATCCTGGCATATTCTCTGCAGCCAGGCAATGCCCAGTGATCAGGGCAGCATCGTCTATATGATATGCCAGGTCGTTCCAGACAGGTTTGGGCGCCACTCTTGAGCGACAGTGACTGGAAACCGAAGAGGCTCGGACGTTCCCCAGAGATTCAGGTGTCATCATGACATTGTCTCTCTCTTTGGCTCGCGTGCTTATGACCTAAGAATGTCAGTCGACTACTGACGCGCAACCCCATTCATAGCAGTGTCCAATGTCGTAAGAAACGCATCATGATTAGTAGTCAGTATTAATGCTACTCATACTGACATGAAACTCGGAAGCACCCTGCATGATCGGCATTTATCGAAGCCGGGGTAGCGCGTTTTCACATGTTCGAGTACTTCTCGATGTTTAGTCCTTACAGAGGGTGTCCGGCTCCATCATTCACATATATACAATACTACCTCAGAATCACCTACTTATCTTCGTGAAATCGGCAGTCTTCTATATATCCTGTATCTATTACTATATCCTGCTATCTGCTCTGACGCGCCACGGCTTAGCCACAAAGACCACATCTGTCATATCATTCCTATCAAGTATTCGGAGAATCGCCAACGGAGAACTTCAGTGAAGTGACATACGCAGCCTCCTAACTCAGGTCGTGATCTCTACGATTTTCACTTAGCAGGAGAAGAGCATCACTTGCGAAAGCGCGAGAATCTTGGAATTTGGAAGAGTATAAGCTGGATTAGGCACGGTATATGATCCAGTCCGGGGGAAGCAACAGCTATCTCGCATACCGGGATGAGCAACGGTGCCAACGCGGACAAACTCAAAAGCGAACGACGCAAGGTCAGTGGCCATAGCAGACTCCCGCCAGGAACTATACACTAACCTACGACGAAGTCCGGCGGAATGTTTAAGAAATGGTTTTCATCACCAGCGAAGCCAGTCCATCCTGGAGGCAATACCTATGGGGAGCCAAGATCAACTGCGCCTAAGATGCCACCACCAAGCAAGATGAAGAGTCAAGAAGACCTCAGGCAGAGCTCGATCACGTCAGCAGTATCTAAGGAATCTCGTGATTCACCACAGAAGCGTCCTCAGACAGCACGGGAATCATCTATCAACTATACCACGAAGTCATCGCCACTCAGACCTGACCACGATGACTCTTTGCGCCGTGCTCCTAGCGCTTCTGTACAGCAATCGTATCGGTCGCCCGATGCAGAGCTCTCGCGTCATTCTAACCAATATGAGCGAAGCGTTGGTCGACAGGGACCTGGCCGCCAAGATTCATATCGTGGTTCAACAAGGACCAACACAATGCACTCCCAGAATGACGGTGTGGAAGACAGTATGTCTGACGCCGCCCCGACCCAGGTGTATGGCGAATTGGAAGAGCTGAAGACGCGCATCCGACATCTTGAGCTCACACGCCGTGGTTCTGGTCTTAGGACATCACAGGTCGAAAGCATACCCGAACGGCCTACTACCTCAGGAACAATCACTTCGGGCTCGCGACCCAGGATCATTCCGAACTCGCCAATGGGTGAGATGAGATCGCCGAGTTACTTTGGCAAATCCCAGTCATTGCTGCAGTCTGCCCTCGGCAAAGCAGAGCAACGTGTCTCCAGAGACGTTTTCAACGCATTGGAAGCTGCAGCACAGGATGCTATGGACCTTGCCGCCATGTCGTCGTCTGCTAATACGTCAACGTATAGCTCTTCATATACAGCTGATAGCTCGATGGTGGACAAACGCCTCCGGAGAACTGCTGATAATCTCTGTCGAAGTCTGACAGAGTTGTGTATCGCCTTGTGTGAAGATGGTAGTGATATGCGCAGCAATTCCATGGCGAGCATGCGAAGGCCCAGTCGAGAATCGCTTTACCAAAACTCGCAGGCTGGCGCTTATCAGGGTTCTCAAGCAGGCGGATACTCAGGTTCGCAAGCAGGTGGTTATCAAAGCTCACGAATAGGTGGCTATCAAGGCTCCGAGGCAGGTGGGAGCAGTGTAGCCGGTTACTCTAATGGCCAACATCGCAGGGGAAGTGTCACAGCCCCGAGAAATACTCATAAGACCACAGAGCCCGCCCATGACGACGGGCGATCACTCGCGTCACGTCAAGCAGCGGCAGCATATCGGAGAACAGGATCCGTTTCCACGATCACGAGGGAGCGCTACAACGATGGTGACTTTCGATTTGACAATGATGAAAGCAGTTCTAGTAGTCGTACACCACGGATTCCTACCTCTACCAACACCTCATCTACAAGCGAAGGGCAGCAACATAGCCGTGATCAAGCACCACGTCCCTCAGCTAACGAGGACACGCCTCGATCACGCATGAACCAGAAATACTCTAATATGTCTCTTCGGGAACAGCGCATCACCGAAGAGGCCATCCATGCCCTAACTAGTGACCATGCCGAGATGCGGTCACCAATCGGAGATCGCGTCGCACCGCGTGCGTCTCAGACTCAATACCTCCAGCCTGGTACGCACTATGGCAGTAACAACAATGGCAGCTCCACCGCAATCTACGAACTACCCACACACGTTTCTCCGAACGACCGCAGCACGGGCGAGTCTTCACAGGGCAGCTCGGCACTCAGCAGTCCTGGTGTACGCGACGAGCGAGCCTTCCCATTTCCTACCTCTCCGACATCCAGCGGTGGTGGTATCGCTGGAACAACAACCTCGCCTATCCAGATCCCAGGCCGCAGCAGCATGGGCCCGCCCGCCAGTCCTAGCAACGGAGCAGGAAGCGGAACGTACTCTTCAACGCTGACTCAGCGGATCATGGAGCGAAGATTGCAGCAGCAACAGCAGAAGCAAGGCATGGGTGGAGGCGGTAGTATAACAGGTGGCGATGGCGGCTCGAATATATACTCATCGTCAGTGGCTTCACTGGGCTCATCTTTACCAGCGCAGAATCCACATAGCTTGTTGAATGGGCTTCCGAGCGCAGGAGCTGGGTCAGCACGAGGAGCAGGGAATAACCGGTCCGCTCCACGAGTAGGATTGCTCAAGCCGGCGGGCTTTCGACACGGTAGCACAGGCTTCGGTGGGGGTGTGACAGGGTGAGGTTACCTGCAAGACACGGTCGGCTGAATTGTGTAAACGACGTGAGATAGCTGAGAAGGAGAAGGTGGCACAGGTGGTAGCATTCTGGTCGTTGTCCTCCGGGATAATCGTGTAGTAAAAGGTTACATTATTGCCATAATCTCTCCATGCAAAGTGTATCATCATATGCGAAGTGCGTGAGTGGATGCCCAAAGTCGCACCCAAAGGATATGAGTCTGAAAGAGTTTCGAGGACGAGGGAGAGTGCCGTAGTATTCTCGCTCATTCTTTATGTCCTACAGTACTAGGACACGAGTCTGAACGGAATTCTTGCGGCACTCTCCCCAAAAGGCTTTCAGACTTCTGTTCTGTGACTGTACTCCATCAGCATTCATCACAAGCCGACGCCGATGTATGAAAAATGAGTAGTGTGGCGACCTTCTAGAAGGAGAACGTTCCATCGAAAGAGGCAACGTGCATTGTTGGGGCGATGGCGATGACCCTGAATTTCTACTTTGAAGTTTTCACCCCACCAATCACTTTTTAATATAAGGCCGTCTCTGTCTCCCTTCTTTCCACGAACACACCACCTCATTCACTTCCCCCCTTCCTACACTTTTACCCTTATCCGCACATTACTTTCGCTAGCGAGAGTTGTGCACTACAAGCAGAGGAAACACATCCCGCTGCTTTCGTCTTTTAGACGACCCCTGGAACAAAAAACCAGGACCACCAAGCCTCGCGCTAATTTTCACTCGCAATCGCCAATATGCCTTCTGCGATCAAGAACGAGAACGCTGCCGCCGTCAAGGTCCTCGAGGAGCTCCTCAACAAGTTGACCATCTCCAAGGAGCAGGCTGACATCAACGGTGCCTCGCAAAACCTGGCCAACTATGTCAACGGTGACATTGAGGAGAACGCCGCACCGCTGCAGGTTGTCGACGTGCTGAAGAAGCAGCTCGCCAACAAGAAGGATGCCGTCGCTCGCGAGAGGGCGCTGGACGCCATCCGCTTCATCGCTTCTCACTCATCGATCTCCCCCGCCATCGAGCCATACCTTGTCAACATGCTGCCAGAGATCCTCTCCGCTGTTGGTGACAAGATGGTCCCCGTCAAGAACGCCGCCACCGAGACCGCCATCATGATCACCAAGTCCGTCAACGCCAACGCCAACAAGGCCCTCATCCCTCACTACATCCACAGCCTCAGGACTGCCCAAAAGTGGCCTGAAAAGATTGCCGACCTCAAGTGTATCGAGGCTCTCGCTGCCAGCTCGCCTGCTCAGACAAGTTTCCGTGTTCCCGACCTCATTCCCATCATCTCCGAGACGATGTGGGACACCAAGCCTGAAGTCAAGAAGGCTGCTTACGCCACCATGGAGAAGATTTGCCAGCTTATTTCCAACAAGGATATCGAGCGCTTCATTCCCGAGCTCATCAAGTGTATCGCCCAGCCCGAGAACGTCCCCGAGACTGTTCACTTGCTCGGTGCCACCACCTTTGTTACTGACGTTCACGAGCCTACTCTCGCCATCATGGTGCCTCTGCTCGAGCGTGGTCTCGTCGAGCGTGAGACTGCCATCAAGCGCAAGTCTGCTGTCATTATCGACAACATGTGTAAGCTGGTCGAGGACCCCCAGATTGTCGCTGCTTTCTTGCCAAAGCTCCTTCCTCAGCTGAACAAGAACTACGAGACTCTTGCCGACCCTGAGGCTCGTGAGAAGACCAAGCAGGCTATTGACACACTTTGCCGTGTCGGTGACGTCAAGGATGGAAAGATCCCTGAGGTTTCCAAGGCTGGTGATGTTGCTACCATCTCTGCTATCCTGAAGAACTGCTTCCCTGCTGCAAGCAAGGCCAATGTTGACAAATACGTTGTCATCATCGACTTCATCTCCGCCGTTGCAGGACAACTTGTCGACGAGAAGGAGATCGAGGAGATCTCCTGGCTCACCCAGTGTCTGCCTTACATCGTCACCATCACTGGTGACGCTGAGGCCAAGGGCGTCTGCCAAGAACTCCGCAAGCGTGCCTCTCCCGGCGCTGATGCTGACAAGGAGACCGAGGCCGACGATGAGGTTGGCGAGGACTTGTGTAACTGCACATTCAACTTGGCCTACGGTGCTAAGATTCTGCTCAACCAAACATCTCTCCGCCTCAAGCGTGGTCAGCGTTACGGTCTCCTCGGACCCAACGGTTCCGGAAAGACAACGCTCATGCGTGCCATCAACAACGAGCAGGTCGAGGGTTTCCCCAAGCAGTCCGAGGTCAAGACTGTCTACGTTGAGCACGATCTTGACTCAGCTGACACTGAGTACACCACTATTGACTGGACAATGATGAAGCTCAAGTCTGTCGGTATCACTACCTCTCAAGAGGAGGTCGTCAACACCCTGCTCGAGTTCAACTTCAACCAGCAGCAAATTGACGGTCCCATCACTGCTCTCTCTGGAGGCTGGAAGATGAAGCTCGCCCTTGCCCGTGCCGTGTTCGAGAAGCCCGATATTCTCCTGCTCGACGAGCCCACCAACCACTTGGACGTGAAGAACGTCAAGTGGCTCGAGGACTACCTCACCACCTCTCCTTGCACATCCATCATCATCTCTCACGACAGCAAGTTCCTCGACAACGTTGTTCAGCACGTCATCCACTACGAGCGCTTCAAGCTCAAGCGTTACCGTGGCTCTCTCAGTGAGTTTGTCAAGAAGCTCCCATCCGCCAAGTCATACTACGAGCTCAGTGCTTCCGAGATGGAGTTCAAGTTCCCCGAGCCCGGTTTCCTCGAGGGTGTCAAGACCAAGGCCAAGGCCATCCTCAAGGTCACCAACATGACCTTCCAGTACGAGGGTACACCAAAGCCTCAGATCCAGGACATCAACCTTCAGTGCTCGCTCGGCTCTCGTATTGCCGTCATTGGACCCAACGGTGCTGGAAAGTCTACCCTCGTCAACGTCATCACCGGTGAGCTCATCCCTACAAAGGGTGAGATCTACCAGCACGAGAACATCCGTATCGCATACATCAAGCAGCACGCTTTCGCACACATTGACCACCACTTGGACAAAACCCCCTCCGAGTACATCCAATGGCGATTCCAGACTGGTGAGGACCGTGAGACCATGGACCGTGCCAACAAGGTCATTACCGAGGAGGATGAGAACGCCATGAACAAGATCTACAGAATCGAAGGCAGCCAACGTCGTGTCATTGGTATTCACTCCCGAAGAAAGTTCAAGAACTCGTACGAGTACGAGTGTTCATTCACGCTCGGTGACAACATCGGCATGAAGAACGAGAAGTGGATTCCCATGATGACTGCTGACAACGCCTGGATTCCCCGTAACGAGCTCCTCACCTCCCATCAGAAGATGGTTGCCGAGGTCGATCAAAAGGAAGCCCTTGCCTCTGGTCAATTCCGTCCTCTAGTCCGTAAGGAGATTGAGTCTCACTGTGCTAACTTCGGTATCGACACTGAGCTCGTCTCTCACTCCCGTATGCAGGGTCTCTCTGGTGGTCAGCGTGTCAAGGTTTGCCTTGCTGCCTGCTCATGGCAACGCCCTCACTTGATCATTTTGGATGAGCCTACTAACTACTTGGACCGTGACTCCCTCGGTGCTCTTTCATCCGCCCTCAAGCAATTCGAAGGTGGTGTCATCATCATCACCCACTCTGCTGAGTTCACAAAGGGTTTGACGGAAGAGATCTGGGCTGTGCTCGACGGACGCATGTCTCCTTCCGGCCACAACTGGGTCCAAGGACAAGGAAAGGGTGAGCGCATCGACCAGAAGAAGGGCGAGGAGGAGGACCAGTTCGATGCTATGGGGGTGAGTAAACTTTTTTCCTCGGTTTGGTTCTCTTTGAGCATGCACTAACTTCTTTCAAGAACAAGATCGAGAAGGTGGAGAAGAAGGCCAAGCTCTCCTCAGCTGAGTTGCGAAAGAAGAAGAAGGACCGCATGGCCAGGAGGAAGAAGGGTGAGGAAGTCTTCTCCGACGAGGAGTAGATTTCAAGAGAAAGTTGGCATGAGCACGTGATGTACTTGGCGTTCAGGGGCGGAAAATGGGTATGTTCTGCATCACGACGATAAGATACCATTATAGATTAAAGATTGATCAACGTTCTGTCTCTCATTCTTCATACTGAATTCAGTGTGCTATATGCTACTCGCTCGTCGGAGAAGACTTCCTCGCCCTTCTTCCTCCTGGCCATGCGGTCCTTCTTCGGCCGCAAGCGCTGCGCGCTTGCAGCGTTCTCTTGCCGTAATTGGGCGTGCCCTTCGAACCACAATCACCTAGCTGTACGATCATGGAAGCAGATGGTGATCATGCTGTATTGCCATGCGCAAAGCCCAATGTCTCTGTGCTGGCATTGGTCCCTGTATGTCAGCGGTACCCTCCCTGTATAGACTGAGGCCTTGAACAGCAGGCATTTCCTTCCTCCCACCTTGGCTTTCTGCTGCTTAGGGGCTACGTCGTTCCCCACGGCACTCTTCGGCCTGAGACAGAAGGCTTCGCCATACACACGCTATACATCTACCTGTTGAATGTGACGCCCGGCGTCGCCGGCCTCTTGAAGCGTGCCGTGCAGGCACACTTGGACCCCATCTCACCCGACTCGAGCTGGAGCATGATCTCCCTCTAGTATAGAAGGAGAGCATTGTCTCCCGCACGCCCTTGGCGTGGGTGGAGGTAAAGGTAAGGGGAGTACACTACTTGGCGAGGGTGTAGACAGCGGTGCCGAGGAACTCGACGCAATGGCGAACTTGGTAGAGGTAGTACTGGTAGTGGCAGCTATTCTAATTTCAATAGGCTTGAGAGAGTGTCAGCTGACGTTCTACTAGGCTTTTCGCTGACGGCGACGGGGCCAGGCGATATTGTACGAAAAATGAAAGGAGATTCGAGGCACAGCAGAGGGCCCTTGCGCTACGGGGAGAGTGCCGTGGACCTCGTGGATTTATTCTGAGACGAAGGTTTCATATCATGAATGTAAGTTTTGATCGTTTCCGTATCTTCGGGCATATTCAGCACTGCATCAACCTCGTCCAAATTTTCATCTTCCTCCGTCAAACCTGTGCCAGGATAAAGGTATGGTATCTTCCAGCCCATTGATCAAGTCTGCGGCACTCAAACACGGCTACACACCACGACAGCCATCTTGGGTTATCTGGAGGTGATTTGACTGTCACATATCTTTTAGCACACATTTTGACTTGCTTCACCAAGCTACTCCTTGACAAAAACGTTCAAATGTTCAAAGATCGTGGAGAGTGCCAAAGTAAGTGAATTATAGTTTCCACAATGACTCTTAGCTTATTCTCTTCAGCGAGCTCATGAAGTAAAAGGACTTTTGCGGAGGGAAAGGTTAAAAGGTCGAAGTCTTGGAGAGCACTGTAGAGAATAAGTCTAGGTTTTGTGTCCTGGTAGCATGTCTTCTCAAAATCAACCTCGGCATGAAGTACTAGTACTTATGAGGAGAAAGGTCAGGTGGAAACTATCGTCGCGAGTACCGTCGAAAGTTACGTGGCCAGCTGAATCGTGAATCCATGCTCGTGCAAAGTAGGTGTTTCATACATAAGGAGTTTCAAGTAGAACTACAGGTCCGGGTAGGCGCCGGTTCAGCCTCGGAAAAGCTTGGTGCCGCAGGTGTTCCTCTACAATAGTACAAAACATCAACAACGACCAACACCTCGCCGTCGTATGCTATGGACGATGGGCCATGTGGCAAGTGGCATCTTTATACCTGGATTGCCGAGCGACATGCTAACTATCCCATGATGCAATGGCCATGAAGCACAACTGCTCCTCTGACACTACCCTTGCCAGTATATTTCATTTATTTCATTTATTTCGTTAAAACAACCAATATAATACTTCAGTATTTTACTGACAGTAAATACTTGTAATTACTGCCAAGCTAGTGTCCGTTGAGCCTCCAAACCCGACACCGCAGTAGTTTCACGGTATCGTCATGAATCCTCTTTCGCGTCCTTTCCTTCTCCCCTGCTCGCCATCCAGCACTCAAGTCCTGTCCATTGCTTCCACCATTCGAATATTTCCATCATGCCTCCCGCTCCATAGCCTCATTCTTCACACCCGACTCGACCACGACTCGCACAACGCGCAAAAGGACACTCAACGCAGGCGCCGACACGAGCGACATTCATAACAACGATACCGATTCCGATGATGCTGGCGATGCAACGAACGCGTCAAAACGCGCCAAAGCTACTCCCAAGAAGGGTGCCGTCAAGAAAGCTACCGTCAAGAAGACACCCGCAAAGACTGCTGGAAAGAAGACTACTGTCGTTAAAGGTTCCAAAACACCCGCCAAGCTATACAAGGACACCATCGCTGGCGTCGACAAGACATCTAAGATTTTGGGAAAGGCAAGCGCAGATACAGATGCCACGGTTGCCGCCATGCACAAGACCTTGCCATGTGTGCGAATTAGTCGCCTTCGATACCCCGACTTCGACCAAGAATGCATTTGTGCTGGCCTTGCACATCGCCGAGCATGCTGTAGCGGATCTTGACGGTGACCTTAAGGCATGCGGCTATGGGGATCACGAAGCACCCTTGGAAGCCATGGATACAGTGCTATTGAAGGTCATCGAGCAGCGGGTCAAAGAAGAGACACAGATAACTGAGGGTGTAACGTTGGAGCGAAAGAAGGTTGCTGTCGACGGCACTGGCGCGGCAGCCTTCGCCCAAGAGAAGTACGAGGGGGTCAACAGTGGTCGCGAGCCAGAGAACTACTATGAATTCGAACAACTGCTAGGAACGTGGCCGAATAAGCAAGAGAGAAATATGGTGGATCGTTATCGCCGTGAGGGCGTCATTGCGCGCGCAGAAATGAGGAGAGAAAGACGAGAACAGGAGGCTGATGATGCATGGGTTGCGAATGCTTTG
>Ga0268246_10000369_pt1 | contig 20491 bp, 23 predicted proteins | sample AgamicOrSfe_FD_200242 | JGI IMG/M metagenome (GOLD analysis project Ga0268246, IMG submission 200242) | Agave microbial communities from Guanajuato, Mexico - Or.Sf.e (v2) (version 2) | ecosystem: Host-associated > Plants > Phyllosphere > Phylloplane/Leaf | place: Guanajuato, Mexico | collected...
GACATGGCGAGGGAGATCTCTTTGGTCACATCGTGTGCCTCACTTTTAGCCATCGAATAGTGCTTGGTGGTGTGTGCTGAGAATGATACAGTAGGAAAAGATTATGTGAACCAGCGAAGAAGGACGTGAGTGAATGTCAAAGTGAGAGAGATTCTCTACACGCCATAGCAAATAGATACCCTTGACAGTCGCGTCTTAGTGCTGAACTCCAGGATGCAGAACACGGAGATTGCTGTGGTGAGACTAGTTTCGGATGAGCTCGGGCGAGAAAGCTCGGGCCAAAAACCCGCCTGCTGACTAAGATGCTGCATATACAACTTTTCAGACAACGACTCCTGACATCCGACATCATGCCGGCTACAGCACACTGCAATGAATAGATTCCGTATTCTGTACCTTGACAATGATCACCCCGGTGCAGATCGCGTTCTAGAGTCCTCGCTGGCCTTCAGGAGCATCTTTCGGGGCAAAGCTTAGGTTTTCGGGCCGATCTCATGATATTCCCACGCCCGATACAGACTTCGGCGAAGGTGTCAAGGTACTTATAGCAAAACCTTCGCTTGTAAGTGGTCGCGACTGTATAGTACAGCTATACTCCTAACGGAGCCTCAAATGTATTAGTCTTCTGCAAATGCCAACGTTTCCCGTAGGGCCGTGTCTGGGGCGGCACACTTCTGTCTACCTAGGTTCGGCGCGCCTAAATTGCCTCCAGGAGGCCCGAACCACTCTCTGAAATCTTTGCCAACAACGTAGCAGTCTCCCCCGCAAACGTCCCCCATGGGGTATATGTACATACTCCACGATTCGGCTGAGACCTTGATACCTTGATACCATGATCGTACTCACAAACAGATATATACCACCTGGTCTCTGCAGCTCAATGTCCACTTCATCCTCAGGCTCTTTCTTTCAAGGACGAGCGGAGACAGGCAGCAGACTCAGGTGGTTGTCTGTTCACTCATAATACCTCTTCACTTCCAATCCTATCTTTCTCATTATATAACCCAGCACGATGTCATTCACAAAGGATCAATATGGTGTCGAGACAATCGAAGATACCGAGCTCTACCAAACGAAGACCAACGCTGATGTAGCCACTGTCGGCACGGTCAAGTTGACAGATGGTGCCATTGTCTTCATTCCTACTCCTTCTTCTGATCCGAGGGATCCCCTCAACATGGCTCTTTGGCAGAAGTTCGTGTTCCTGGTTGTCATTTCCCTCTGTAGGTTCTCAATTATGGATACCAAATCTTCAAATGCTAACACGATCAATCAGTCTCATGCTTGGGCTTGTCCTTAGTCTCTGGCCTGGGTGGTCTACTCGGTTTCTACATACCCGAGTATGTCGCCGTGGGCAAGGACTACGCAGATATCACTGCTCTGATGACCTACCCTTCCCTTTTCATGGGCATCGGCAACCTGATCGGGATGCCATTCGCTATCGGAATTGGAAGAAGGGTCGTCTTTCTTGCTTCCACAGCCATCCTCGTTGTTACAGCCATCCTCTGCGCTTTCGCCAAAAGCTATGAGTGGCATCTAGCCGCTCGCATGGCCATGGGTCTTGCAGCAGGCCAAAGTGAGGCTTTGGTTCCACTCATGACACAGGTAAGATACCCACGCAGATCAAGACATTCTGGCATTCACGGCGAGGCACTTCCTGCATGGGTCTGACATGCTGTACTACAGGAATTATTCTTCCTCCACGAACGTTCCACCGCACTCATGACTCAGCAAGCGATCCAAGTTGTCTGCACATCCATCTGGGTCCTCTTCGCTAGTCCCATCGCCACCGCCATCACGCCACAAGGCTGGTACGGCCTCGGTGCCGGTCTTTCGGCCGTCCTCTTCATCGCTGCCATTTTCTTGCTGCCAGAGACCAAGTACGAGCGCCCACTTTCAGCCATCCAGGAAGATGTCGCCACTGCCTCAGAAGTCGAAATGGAGCTGGAGTCTGGAGAAGATGCTTCTCATAAGCTGGCGCCGACCCTGTGCAAGACAAGACCCGCGTTAGACTTTGAAACGTATGCTCGTAGGACTTGGCGTTCCGACATGCGTCTCACTGTTGGGAGACCTGACTGGAAGAAAGTCCTAAGCGTACCAAGAGTAAGTCCAGGTCTCGAGTCTCTCGTCCCGTCAAAAAGTACCCTAACACTTCCTCTGCAGGGCATCGCCGAACTAGTCTTTGTCCCTACCGTCTTCTGGGCCATGGCACTCAACGGCCTGACCATCGGCGTCAACATCGCCATCGGCACCACCTACGGCAACATTCTCGCCGCGCCTCCCTACAACTGGCCCTCCAAATCCATCTCCTATGCCAACATCGGGCAAATCGTCGTCGCGCTCATCGGCCTACCACTTCTTGGTAACGGCTCCGACAAGATCATCAAATGGAAAGCGAAGCGAAACAATGGCATCCACGAGCCGGAAAACCGTCTCCTGCCTCTAGTCATACCCCTAATCATTGGCGTTTTCACCGCCGTCCTGTACGGGCAGGGCGCTTCCCATCCAAACGAATACCACTGGTTCATCTACGTCTGGGTCCTTGCAGCCTACTACTTCTGCTTTGTCGGCTGCAACATCGTCGCCATAACATACCTCCTTGACAGCTACCCTACACGCGCCGGCGAGCTTCTGGTTATTATTTGCGCCTTCCGTGGCATCATCTCGTTCGGCGTGTCCTATGGGACCGCTGAGTTCATCGCCAATTGTGGCTATGATGGTGCCTTTGGAGCCTTTGGCGGATTGACTGCTGTGCTGGGGTTGATGGCTATTCCTTGCTATATTTGGGGAAAGAAGATCCGTACGATGACTTCGAAGCTGGCTAAGCACGAGTGAGGCACTTGGGCATGTCTTTGTATCAAAACAATGGCCGCTTGATATGGAACACAACGTACATAGTACTCATATCTCCTCATGTACATAATGAATGATTATCTAGTCCAATCGGACACGGGGGATGACAATGTGAAGTCCCGTCACCGAACAGAGCGAGAGACGAGCCTGGCAGCGAACGTAATCATATTTATCACAATGAAGAACGGTGATTATACTGATCTATTTTAAGCAGCTCGTGCCAGGGAAAAGCTATGCTGGCGTGAAGTCCAAGATACCAGGTACACGAAGCAGCAGAGAAGATCCAATACCGAGGAAAAGCAGAGAGTCCGCCCCAACTCTCCCCGCCTTACCAAGGCAAAGGTCCTAGAGACACTCGTCAGCTTCAGTCTACTTTTTGCACTTTACTCTGATTCAACCATACCTTCCTCATTCACGACTTTTCCGTGAATCTTCTCCTTCTCCGTTTGCGAGTTGACAATAATAACTTTAGCGCCATCGCGCGGATCCTTGGGACCTTGATTGTAGTTCAGGTTCGTGCCTAGATTGAACGACACATCAGTATCAACATATTTGGCAGTACTTGTCATTCCACATACTGCAGTACCCTGGGCATATGCCGCCCACTGTGAACCCCTCTTCGCCCAACGTCTCCGCAAGCCCCAGCATCACCATGTTCAATGCCGACTTTGAGCTGCGATAGATGGGATACAGCTTTGCAGGCAAGTAGACGCCCCCGGCACCTTTGGCGTCCGCGGCGTATGCGAAGGTGGCTACGGTGCTTGACACGAATATGATGCGCTTTCCAGCTGGTGCGGTCGACTCGCGGAGCAGTGGGACGAAGGCTTGCGTGCAGCCGATGGTACCGAAGAGGTTAGTATTGTAGAGTTGCTTGTATTCCTCACGAGCGCTGACGCCCTGCACGTTGGAGATGGCTGCGTTATTGACAAGCTGGTGGCACATTGTCAGCCTCACTTGTTCATTTCAGGAGGTCGAAAGATTGGCAATGTGGAAAGCCTAGCTACTGACGATATCGAGGCGCCCAAACTTCTTCTGGATACTCGCAACTGCAGCATCAATGGACTCGTCGGAGTTTATGTCGATTTGGACGGCTTCAAGGCGATCTTTCTTCGTGCCTGTTGAGACGAGAGTATCAACGGCCTTCTGGCCCTTGGTGGTGTCACGACTGCCGAGAAGGACATAGTGCTTGCCGGTTGCGGCGAATTGCTCGGCTGCGTAGTAGCCAATGCCTTGGTTGGCGCCGGTGATGAGTACGATGAGGAGTTGGTCTGCCATGGTGGGGATTTGCTTCGAGAGAGATTAGGAGGAATGTGGATTGATAGCTTCAGACCAGTGCAAGAACGGCACAGGACGCCGTATATGTACTTGAAGCTGAGTAATGAATGTTCATCATATCTCCGTCCGCAAAGACCGCAAACCCCTCAAAGGCCGCATATAGGCTGACAAATCGGCCATTTTAAGATGTTCTTGTAAAGATCTGGAACATCGTGCTAGCATGATTTGTCATGGAGCCTGTGCCTCTGTCCGGATGATACGTGGTGTAGGTGATGCTACCGTGTCAACGTCAGACTTTTGACAAGTAGGGAGGGTGTGCTTAGACAAGCGCGGGTTTTGGGGTTAAGGGGTGATGAAAGCACGGGCCACCACGCACTGACTCAAGCCAGGGTCTGGCTGTAACTGCACTAAAGACATTTGCAATTTCTTTCTTTGGCATCCATCATCTCCATCCGTCCTCCATGTCAGAAGTGGTAGTCGGCACCAGACAGGCTTCCCACAAGAAGGCTACCCACAAGACAAAAGGCTGTCTCTGGGAAGTCTCAAAACAAGCCCGTAACCTTGCTGCCGTGCTGCTCATCTCCAATGCCCACACCATCAAAGCAATCGCCGACATTTGCGACATGAGCATGGGCACTGTCGGCAGGATCAAGTCAAATCTCCTGACCTATGGCTCTCCCTATAATGCGCAAAGACATAAAGCTGGCAGCAAGCCCAAGATCTCGCCGGAGATGTTGACTAGTCTGCTGGGTTTTCTGGAGCAAAAGCCTGGCGCGTATCTGGATGAGATGGTGAGCTACCTGTCTGAGAATTACAGTGTAGATATCAATCAAACAACGATTTGGCGCGTCCTGAAGGGCTCTGGATATGACAGAAAGGCGTTGCCGAAACGTGGAGGCAGGGGTAAGGACAAGGTGGCGAGGAAACCTAGAACGAAGAAGGTCAAACCTGCTAGCGCCGCAGACGTCTCGACAGCATCGCAGCAACCACTCGCCGCACCTTCCTGATGCCATGTGATGCCAGATCAGCCAGAAGCATATTGATCCGGAACTCATGATGGTTCTTATGGATTGTTGTGGCGCATCATTCCACCTTCTTGTGCTACGCTTCATCGGCTCAATGCATAACATATATAACACGTTACGGGTGGTCTTGCTTTGCCCACCCTACATATCTTCCAGTATATTCTATACTCCAGATGCAGAGTGAAGACGATTTCTCGGCAAGTGAGCAAAAAGGTTAGACAAATAGACTGAAAATATGGAAGCCTACTGACTTCCTGTACAGGCCTCACTGCACAAGAATATGTCTCGCGAAGAGTAAGCCTCTTTAAGGAGGTGATGGCGCTTCGAGAATATCTGCGCAGCGAGTAGGAATGAAAAGGCTGGTCCAGCAGCAAGAGGTTAGGACCTAGGGACGGTGCCAATGCAGGCGCCAACCGAGCACATATTGTGCTTTGCCAATGAGGATCACGAGAGGTTGGGAATGACCAGAGAGATGGTTGATTGACGATCGTATTCGCAAAAGAATAACTTTCAATACTGCACTGAAAGACAGTTTGAAAGCAGATTCCCTCGGGTATTTTCCCGAGGAGGAACTTCTCGACTGATGTTGTTGTATCGTACCACTGGTTGCAAAAGTTCACGACAGTGAAAGATCCGGAATCTTCTATAGCACTCGTTCTGGCCTTCCTCGCCACTTGACGTAACGACAAGCAGTTTGAGCAGGTATGAGATCATTTGCCGATCAAGCAGTGAAAGGATCATGATCAAGTCGCACAGAACTTGCACGGCACTCTCCCAGGCCATCTCAAGGGTGACCTGATCGCTACGTGTTACAGTACAGTTGGCCCGGAAGAAGTTGAGCGAGTCGGAAGACCATGTATTCAGATTATGTCACAGGCTTAACTCAGGCCTGCTACTACAAGCTGCCATGCGTGAGTCGTACATATCGTATCATGTCGTATCATGTTGAAAATCTCATTCTTCATCGTCACACCCATTCACCACTTTCCTTCCTTTCCCATCAACCCATCCACACTCAAGGCAATGCCATAAACACCTCCAGCAGGGCTGGGTAGTTGGGGGTTCCACTACACAACAGGTCATTAGTACTTTTACTCGAGGCACTCAAGGGGCATGCGGGCAAGTTGACTTACAGTCCAGTAACAGGGTCCCAACCAGGAGAAGCCTTGAACCCAGGGCTACCACAGTTGGGGTTGCTTCCATTGGTGATATCATGGAACGCGCTCGGGTTAGCATACAGCGTCGGGTTGACAAAGCCAACAGGTCCCTTGCCAGCCAGGATACGCTCCTCATTGATACGCGTAATAATGGAGGCGAACGTTGGGGCAGAGGCAGAAGTGCCGCCGAGGACGTAGGGAGAGCCATAGTAGTAAATCAGGACGTTGTCGCCAAGGGCGCCGATGTCGGGGTAACCGCGTCCAGCTCGGTTGAAGATACCCGGGAGAGAGTCGGCCGGAGGGTTGTTCTTGTACTGTGTAGAGTAGGTTGGGTAGGGGTTGTAGTACTCGAGGAAGTTCTCGACGGCAGAAGTCTGGTAGTCGGGTTGCGGGTAGATGTTGGAGAAGCCTCCACCGGAGGGAAAGCGGTCTGTGGCTATTTCGGCGTCGATATGCACGTTGGCCCCGCGGGGGAGGTAGGTTGACCCGGCGGCGGTGACGTATGGGCAGTTGGCTTGAGGCGATTGTCAGTGTTGTTCAGCTTGATAGTGGTGCGAGAAGTGTTTACCTGGGAAGTCCGGCTCGAACTGAGTTCCGTTCTTTCCGAGACAGTTGGGGACGTTGGTGCCACGGGCTGACCCAACACCGCTATCACCAGAGGAGACGACGACGGTGGTGCCTTGCATGCCGAGCTTCATAATCTCGGCACACTGGCGACGCTGGTAGGCGACAGGGAGACTACCGAGACGTAAGTAGATTATCAATTGAGTAGGTGTTGGAGCGAAGACTTACCCAACCTCATCGCCACCATACGAAATGGAGATGACGTTGGTGGCACGGTATTTGCCGCACTGGAGGCTGCCATTGTAGCCACCTGGACGTGGATCAGGGTAAGGAGGATCGAGTGGACTGTTGCCAGTCTCGCCGAAGTCACTGAATTTGCAGTAAGAGCCATCAATGCCGTCTATTCCGGATTAGCTTGGTCGATGTACTCATTGGACCAAAAGACAACTTACCGAAGAAGTTGTTGAGGAATCCAGAGTAGTTGTAGTTGTTCTCGTATGGAGTGTCGTCGGTCTGGTAGAGCCACACCTTCTGAGGGTAAATGAGTGGCATGGAGATCGAAAGATCCAACAGAGACTCTCCACCAGCGTTGGACTCGGCAGTCGGGGCCACAGCACCGTCAATGGCCTTCAACACCGGGTGGGTACCCTTGGTGATGTTGGTCAAAGTCGTGAACAGCAAGTTGAGATCAGCTTGGTCTATCTGGATATCAGCAAAGTACTGAAAGAAGAGTCTGATAGTGCTTAACGTACCGTAAATGTCGCCAAGATCCTCGAAGATACCAAGCTCGTTGTCCTTGGCGGCAGTAGTTGGAATGGTGATATTGTAGAGGGCACGGATACATTGAGGCTCTACGATCCGATCACACTGGTTGATGTTGGTTGGTGCAGAGGCGTCAACGTTGACACCACTGGGTAGCGGACTCATGAGAGGAGGAAGGCTGAACCCGCGCTTGGTAAGAGAGTTTCTCTCAGCTTTGCGCTCGGCACGAGCACCAGCGTAGAGTTTGACACCAGGGGTGATGTAATCGATGTGCTCGCTCAGGTGTTGGGGAACGTGGTATCTAGTGAAGTGGTTAGACATAATAACTTTGCCGAGTACATATCTATGCACTTACTCGTCACATGCAACGTGAACATCACCAGAGTCGACATGCTCCCACTCGTGGTATTGAGTTTTGAGGAGGCTTCCAAGCTCCTGAGCAGTGAGGTCAAGCTGCATCCACTGCTTGTTGAAAGACTGAGCGAACTTCTCGATACCAGCAGATCGGAGCCATTCAGAAACAGCATTGACGGTGTGCTCGGACGGAGCAAAGATCTCAGAGATCTCCTCACTGGTGTAGTGCTTGCCGAAGTTGGGGGAGTTGTGGCGCGAGACATCCATGAGCATGTCATGACCTTTGTCCAGGTTGGATTGAGTGAGACCAATGCGGACGGGGAGCAGAGCAGCATTGGGAACGTCTGCACGCTTTACCCAGCTGGCTTTGGTCACATCACGCTTCTCGTGGAGGGCGTGAGGGACGTTGACTGCAGGCAGAGCAAGAGCAGTTGCGGCCAAGGCCGAAACGATCGCGAATACACGCATGATTAAAAGTGTGATTGGTTTTCGATGGGATCACTATCACTCACGAAGCACGAGAGGAGATGGGATTTGCACTGCATCTTATAGTCTCTCCTCATCACACCAGCACGTCCATGCTGAGCTCCACAACCGAGGCCTGATCGTCATGCAGCAAGCGGTGGTGTATCTTGACAAGCATAAGCTCCAGCGATCACTGCAGCCACAATCAGGCCTGATGAAGCTAGAGCATGCTGAAGCCAGGCACAAGCGGCTTCTTCCTCCAATAGTCTTTCAGCGTAGCTGTCAACGGAGATTGAGGTCGTATCTTTGGCCAGTCGCTGTTCAGCAAGCAAAGCGGGGAAGCATACGACCATGACTTGCGACAGAGCAATGGCGCAAACGCTATCGCACAAGAGGCAGCTGCGGCAAGATATCATTATCAATAATTTCAATATTAAATCGCCTTGCGACAGGGGAGAAAGGTGTTTGAAGCGGGGATCATGTTTTGTGTTCCTGGTCGCGCTTGGCAAGCAACGCGCCATTTCGAATGAGGCAGGTCTCTGTGCTTTTAACTGGGGTCGACGATGGATCTGTTACATACGAAAAAGAGATTGTGAGATAGTAAAGATAGTATCACGAACTATGCTTAAGGCCTACGACATCATTTTCACAGACACCATATGCATCATACTGGACTTCGAGGATCCTCCATGTAATGAGGCAGGACCGAGGGCGCCGATATTCTAGCCTATGCCTGTGTGAGTGGTAGGCCTATGTTTAACCGCTTTAGGTAACCCGTGATGAGTACTTGGAGGAGGAAACAGAGCGCTCCCTACTGAAGGGTCCCACCGCACCCTCCCTTCGCTTCGCTACGGGGGGACCATGCGGTTCCCCCTCTCAGAGAGGGCGCTGTTATAGAAAGAGACTATCCCTGCCGGGGGCAACCTCGATCTGTAGCCGCGTAGTAACGATATAGTGTGGGAGTAAGAGGTATAGGCCAAATTCACATCTAGCCATAGGCTAGAATATCGCCGCCCGCGCACCGAGGCTGAAGTTGACGTTGGTTAGCTCAAGCCTCAGGCACGGAAAATCGCGCCGGTGCTCAAAGAGGCTCGAGCTTTTTGGTGATCACAACGCCCCTTTTCGCACCGAAAGATTTCATTCACCTCTTACACCACGATTTCAAGCTTCTTCAACCCATCGTCTCCAAGTTCCAGTTTAGATAGTCCTCAGGCGCCGTGTCCTCGAGCATCCAGCCATACAGATCAGCGACACCCATCGTATCGAAAAGACCAATGTTTGGCTGTTGAAGATCCATCCCGGCGGGCTGCGTGTCCGGAAGATACTCTGGGCCTTGAAACTCGGTCACGGCGTGACCTGGTTGTTGTTGTTGTTGTATTTGCTGGCCTGCAAGTCCCTGGGAGATTGTTGGACCCGATGCTAACTGACTCGTCGAGCTGGCGAGCCCGGCAACAAGCGGCCATGGCTGATTTGGGTATTGCGGTTGATTATTGACGAAGGACTGTTCCGTTCCTTGAGGGAGCTCGTCTTTATTTCGCAATACGGTTACTCCTTTCTGCTTTGAGCGTGGTTGGTTTGTTGTTGAGTGATTTGCTAGACGTGCACGGGCTTGCTCATAGATGGCGATAATACCTGTAAGAAAGGGATGTCAGCGAGTAACAAGAGCCTTTCGATGAGGGCGACTGACCACGACAGAAATCCTCGTTCATGCTGGTGTTTTGACCCTGATCCTGCGTGTGCTCGGCACAAGACTTGAGAAGCTAGATCCAATATTGTCAGAAACATCACACCAGTGGCTTTGTCAAACTTAACTCACCTCAAGATCAGCATTCGACATACGGCCGGGTGGTTTCTTCACCAGGTATATGCTCAAGACAATGCATGCCAATAGAGGCGGTCCGATATTGAGTAACAACGATTCCGCCCCACGATCATGAAGCTCGAGGCTAATACGGGCTATTGCTCGTGCACTACTAACGCAGATCGCTTCCCCCTTACGCAGCCTAGCTGATGCTCTCGCGTCGGAGACATGATTGGTAACTTCCTGCTCGAATCTCGAGTTTGATGAGATCAACGCTGCTCTGTGGAGGGCAATCATCGTTTGATGATAGTGCACTGATAGATGGGCGGCCACGTGAACGTCTTCATCAGCGCAGAAGAGATCGTTTCCAGGTCGAAATTCTGACGGAATGTCGTTCGTCCACTCGGTCAGTTCGCGATCAAGCCTGGCTGTATCCAGCAGAATCTGAGCAGACGTCCGATGGCCAAGTTTGTGTCCGTATAGATGCTGGCTGATCTCGTTCTGAAAAGAAGCCAATTTCATGTGCCAGTGCAGGTAGTCATGTCCAGGAGCGATTTGATCCGGCCCGAGCATCATTTGATCAGTATCGACGCTTTGTAGTGATGAGGGTCTGCCTGATTCCAACTCCATAATCTTCTCGAGACTGCAGCAGATCGCCCAGATTCGTGCCTGGAATAATTGCTCTTCGCGTTGCTGTATGCCATGTTGTTGCGATGGTCTGACAGCTGAGTACCGATGCATTCCGAGGGAATGTGCTATGCGAATGACAATTCCGAGTGTCTGCCAACCCATACCATCCTTGTTCATTGATCTGTACCGAATCGTGTATAGGATGAGAGCTTGCAATGCAGGAACATATGGCACCAGTATAACATGTCCAAGTAAGGATATTGCTGCGCGGAAATACTTTCCACCCTCAGCACTGGGGGTTTGAGCTAGTTCATCAGCACCAAGACTCATGATCAGATACGCAGATGCGAGCTGAGGCACCGACTCCGAGGGGATTGTTCGTAGGTCTGGCAGAGCAGCCAATTCATCGATCAGATTCTTTGTTTTATCTATGTCGAATAATGGATAGAGAGGATGTATCCTGCTGAAAAACACCGAAGAGTATTGCTTGCGCAGGGTCGAGCTGGGCAGGGGAGGCAAGGTGAATATAAGCGGCATGCTCAACTCTTCTGCATGTTGCATACCATGAGCGAAGAAACCTGAACATGGACTTAGGTTGTGTGAGTGAAGATAGAGGTCCAACGTCTTGGCAAGACATTGGGAACTACTGCCTCCCATCATTTTAGCCTTGTTTGGTCGTCCATCGGTTGAGAAGGACACCTCATAGAATGGCTGCTGGACTGGAGAAATATCATGAGTATCAGGTTGGCTACTGCCGGCACGTAGTCTGTCTTTCTTGTTATGATCAGTACCGCTGACGGTACCGAAAGACTTGGTATTGTATCTCAAAGGTGATGGAGCCTTGTCGTAACTGCTAGTATCATGTCCGATTGTAGTTGCTTCTCGAGATATTGATTCTGCGAAGTCAATTATTTCTCGGACTACAGGCACCCCGGGTCGTCGAGGGTCTGTGGTCACACATGTCTCGTTCCTCGATTGACAAGGACGGCATAAAGGCTGCTCTGCATCGCACTTGACCTTCCTGCTACGACAGCGGTCACAAGCGAGAGAGAGACGGGAACGCTTTGCAGGACGCGGGTTGTCCATTATAATCCATGATATGTGGTTGTGAAATGGTGGTGAAATGCACCGCAGGCTAGAGCATAATCGAGGTTGCGAGATGAGGCTCGAATCAAGAACATAGAAAGACTTCCTGTATGAGTTATATGATCACGATTAAGCTCGTCGGTCGGCGAGAGTCGGCACATCGGGTGAGAAGAGGAGAGAGCAGTACCAGAGCGGGGTAGGGTCACGTGGTGGCACTTCTGTCGCCAAAACGCGCCATCATTGTCATTGTCATCGCCGGGGCCGTCAATCCCACAAATTTGGAAGCAAGTTCGTGGGTCGTAATCCCGATGGATATTCACATACGGAGACAGAGATAGAGAGTGGCAGATCGAGGCTGACATCATCACCAAGACCTTCACCTTGGTAGGGATGGAAAGGGAGCTACGAAGTACTGTTAGAGCAGGAGTCTAAGCCGAACCCTTACGGCACTCTCCCCAGGATCCTTTCAGACTTCTGATTTGGTACAATATCATGAAACCCGGTAGTCATGAATCTCAGCGGTTTACGATATTGAGTACTCTACCAATGATGTACACAAGCCAGGAACACCCGCGTACTCCAGCAAATCCCTATCTTCACTCGCCATCCACAGCATACTTCTGTGTCCATTTACGAATACGCTTGCCACCTAGGCATACTGGCAAGCCCAAGACCATAAGTGCACCCACGATTCCTGCGCAAATGTTGAAAGAACGCTCGTAACCGACTGTGTCCACGAATGAGATTGTGCCAAACGAGATGGCGAAGCCGATAAAGCCGCGTAAGGAGCAGATGAGCACGAGACAAGCATCGACTCGCTGTGGATATCTGCCGTATCAATGTCAGTGATGAAGTATCGTCTATTATTTCGGTTCGACTTACGCGTCCATGCAATAGACGAAGCTTGAAACCACAATACCAACGAAGCCAAAGTACTCGAAGTTGAGCGTCACAGCAATACCTGCCCAGCTCCAAGCGTGAGGATTTTGCGCGGTCATACCATATATGACGGTGGAGATTAGGATGGCAAAGAATGGGATTATGAGGGCGAGTAGTCGATACTCGGGCTGGTGGTGGGGAATCAGCTTGTGCAACCAAAATGTCGTGAAATGTGGACATACCTCGCTAACACCATTGTTGCGCTTACTCAAGCGCTTCACGACGATATCGCTCAGATAACCGCAGACGATTGGTACTGCGGCGGCAGTGGCCACCTGACCAGCAAAGACGTATCCAAGCTGATCAAAGCCCCATAGGAATGGAGGCTGTACAAGCAAGCCTGCGAAGAGCGCGGACATGAGCACATAAAGACCCAGGCCTGCAGAGTTGCTAAGTTGTGTTAGCTAGTGCTCGGTCTTGCCCTCGCGAGGTAACTTACACCAGAATCAACCAGATAACATTGGGAAACCATAGAACCTGGAACATTTGCTTCCAGCATGTAATGGCAGTGCGCCATTCGGCATGACCTTTCCACGGACGCATGTCGCGGAGGAAATTGCGAGCAGCATAGTTGACAGTGTCGAGGGAACGGACTGTAGTGGTCGTCACTGGGAACAGGACGCCGCCGTCTCCTTCGATACCTTCACCGTCTGTGGACTACTATTAGTCAAGAACAGTTATGATGAGTGCCCAACATACTTATGGCCTCAGTGGTCCGATGATATTTCGTCTCAATAACGAAGAGAAAGCTGAGGAGAGCGATTGCACCATTGACGCAGCCGAAGACTCCATACCACCAGCGCCAGCCAAGGTCGTTTGCTAGGTATGAGGTAGCAACAATCAATGATGCAGTACCAAGGGTTTGCAGAGCGCAAAACCAGGCAATGACCTTTCCTCTCTCGTGCAGGTAGAATAGTTCTTGGACAATGATTGGACACAAAGCCTCGGCATTGCCGCTTGCTATCGACATGATATCGCGACCAATGATGTGGGAGGTGAGATTTGTGCTTTTGGCACACCACAAACAACCGAATGCGAGAACGACTGTGCTCAGCAAGTATACTGGTCGTCGTCCAACAGCATGAGCTACAGGAATGGCTAGCAAATTCCCGACACCCATGAAGAACGCCGGCCATGTAGCCAGATCACTTGTCCGTGGATCGCCGTGGTAAGAAGCCTGAACCAATGGCAATATGGCACTGATGCCGCTGGTCATGAGGTTTCCTGTTGCAGCAAAGAGGCCGACCACTATAAGGATCAGGTACTTCTGCCACATGGGGTAGTTCAATGGGTCTGTGGAAATTGGTCAACATTGCTCAAAAAATGAGGCTGAGCTCCGGAAGGTGTAGTGACTACCATTAGGATCGTTTGTGGGCGATGGCACGAGAACGATATGGTTGTGATCGATAAGCTTGACGGTACCCACGACATGAGTCTCCTTTGGTGCTTCTCCAAATTCAAAGACTTCCTGATGTTGCGCAGCCATGGCCACTTTCTCGTCTGTTGCCGTCATCTGTGAGGTGGACATGATAAGACTATACCAAGCTGGCTGTCGTATTCAAGTCCTAAGATGAGCTGCGTCGACCTCTTATGAAGTTCTCGCGTTGGCAGTACATTGTCGTAGTACATGTCTTCCCCTCAGCCTCCCAGACTTCTCATCCGTGCTCGGCCGTCGCTGCAGCAGGGAGTGGTATATGTAGGCATTGTGGGACGCAGGTACTAAGGTACATACCTCATCAGGTGCCGCATATCCCCACAAAGGCGTTGACTTTCGAGGAGAGAAACATGGGGAAGCCGGATAATCCGAGGACCTGGATGACCTGGATCATTTGCTTCGAGAAAGGCTTTCAACTCTGGTTAGACTGATCGAACTGCACTTCGAACCGCATTGAGCTGTACGTTCGGCTTTCAAACTTGGAAGGCGTGAGGGGTCGACGGAATGTGGAGGAAGTTGAAATCACGGCAGAACCACGGCAAGCGACATCGGCACGTGTTGACAGCTCAGCTTTGTGGTCACGTGAATTTGACAGCTGGGGTCTTGAACACCATGACAGTGACCGCGCGTATTACACAGGAGTGAGCTCAACCTGCCTTACGGTACTCCTCTGACGACTTGGCCTGAAATTTTCTGGACCCTTGTCTCATGAGTGCACAAGACTGAGATTCCCGAGCTATGAACGCTGAACAGATACGTGAGTCCCAAAGAATATCACGCTCGTGTCTTGAATGTGGGCGCCGGAAGATCAAGTGTGACCGAAAAGTGCCATGTGCTCCATGCACGCGAAGAAATATCGCCCATGAATGTAGACGACCGATCACGAGGGTCCGTGGCCAGTTGACAGTGTATGTAACATCTCGGAAGCTCCGGGCAATGTCGAGCTCGTCATGACTGATATCTTTACAGCAGCGTCGAGGAAGGTGACGTTGAACCCATAGCAGATTTGCTGAAGGAACGATCTGCTCTAAAAGCACAGATTGCCCAATTAGAAATTGCCTTGACCTTCTCCAAGCCAAACTCGACTCAATCATCATCCACAATAGGAGATGTCGAGTCCAATCTAGAAGACCTAGTCCCAGCCTTGGAACAGTTTGACCTTAATATACAGGCAGACGCGCAGCATGGAACGCTTTCACAAACAGATGCAATCAGGCGTCTATGGGAGCCAGCTAGTGATCCTCTCTATCTACTGCTGCCGACACGAGCAGCAAGTTTGTGCATTATACGGTACTCTCTACAGACCCTAGGGTGGATTCACTGCGCAGTAAAATCAGACTCTTTCTTATTCGAGCATGAAAACTTTTGGAACGAGCTCGAGTCTGGACACATCATAGAAACGGATAAGAGGGCATGGGCTGGCCTGTATTTCAGTATCTTAGCCGTTGGTATGCTTTACATCGACCTTGACCAAATGCCGAGCTTTGGTGAACTGCCACAAATTATTGGACATGCGTCCACAGACCTGATTGAGTCTGCTGTTGCTGTTGCGAGAATGTGGTACGAAGCCTCTTTGAAACAGCTGGAAGAGGCCAAGTTCACAAGGGTCGTCTCCGTCCATGCGTTACAAGCCTTGCTCGTCTTAACACTCTGTCATGCCAACTTTGGCGAGCACCAGCAGGATACCATGCTATCAGGTCTAGCAATGAATCTAGCCCGCAGCCTAGATACGCACAAGTTAGGCACGGAAGAGTCTTTCTCTCCTGAACTCGGGAAGCGACAAGAATGGGCTACAGCATCAGGGCGACACTTAGGTCGCCGGATGTGGGCAACAATCATAATCTGTGACTGGCTTGGGAGCTGGTCACGGCCGACTTCGATCTCACCTGCAAGCTTTTGTTGTCAAATTTCTGGGCAAGAGCTACTGGATTTCGAAGTGCTTCCTACCTTGACCACACCGGTCGATGACACAAGCGTCTCACCCGTACAGTACTTGGCCACTATGCGAAAACTTGCCTATGTATTCTATGTATACATCAAATCGAATTCCCACCACAATGCGGCCAAGTTCGAGAAAGCTATGGAAGAGATCAACACCATTAGACGAAGTCTGCCACTACATCTCACGCATGCCTTTCCAGCCAATGAAGACGATGAGGCGTGGGAGAGTATGCATCCGTGGATACCATTTCAACGTTACCTCATTGCCACAATAATCGAGTTCATGCAGCTCAGTATCGCCCGCATACTAGCAATTGCAGGAAATGCTAACGAACATGCTCGATACAAGACATTAGCACGAACATCGGCATCCAAGATTCTGCAAAGCTATGTCAGAGTCGATATCCCAAGAGTGTATAGATTGCTCTGGATCGTCTCTGCATCAACTGTCGCAGCTGGTGTCTATACTGCACTCGACCAGCTTATGGAAGTCCAAAGTACCGACACCTACATCGGTGGCAATCTCGAACTTATCAGGCAGGCATCCAGCCTGTTGCAGCAAAATGCGGCAGTCGCAATCCACGGGGTGAAAGGCTCCAGCGTCCTCAATCGATTGTTACTCCTCCTACAAAAGCAGCCAGCAGGCGTCTCTGTACCGTTCGAGAGTTTGACGGGTTTGCTTGCCAGCCTTGACCACGAGGAGCTTCGTCAATCGAGGAGTGCGCATCAAGACAACAACGTTGTCTGCTATCCCGAGCACGTATACGATGACATCTACAACACGGGAGTGCATTCCGCAGACAGCTTGGTTAACGGAGATGAGCTTTTTGACTTCCTCAACCAGTACGAAACGGGCGACTTCGCGGGTCTTGACTTCAACATGGGATGAAGTTAAAGACCACTAGTAGCGGTTGCGGTCTGCTATCTCGTTGCTGTTCCATGATAGTAGAACAAGAATCGAAAACGCTCGATATCAGGATGCCTATCGACGTTGAATGTACGGCACTATCCGAGCACCTACTGTGCGACTGTCTGAGACTAAAGCATACTTGACCTTCTACTATATCGATCACTATGGTTGAACCCTTCCTCGATATCCACATCGCCAGCTTTCCACCAGTTCGAAAACCGTACTCCGACTGTCTCAGCATGAATGCAGGTTCGTTTCTTTCCTTTACTACGTTGTACAAGCGCCCGACTCCTACACAAACGGCAGTATGACATGGCTCTGGTACTCGCCTCCAACATGCACATGATGTAGCCCCTTATTCCGCTCCTCCATTGCTTCCTTCTTCACCTGCCCATTGAACTCATCATGTAGAGGGTACTCGCCTGATACTTGCACACTCAGCGCCTCGCCTGCCTCAAAGTCAATGCCCATGGCCCATAGGCCAATCTCCAATTTCACGACAGTCCCCGGACTGATCTTCTCGACCTTGTCGTGCGGATGGAAGGGATATTGGGGATGCATCGACTTGGATGCGTCAATAGCTCGGTGCGATGCGCGCAAGATACCCAAAGGCCCAAAGTAGATCATCAGGTTTGAATAGTCGGACTGGGGGATGTCGCTCATTTTCTCGTATGGCACCTTCGACCAGGGTATGTTGACATTCAGCATGGCGTTTCCATCCTTATCCAGTTTGCGGATGAGGACGTAGACAACCATGTCGTCAAAGTCGTCGCAAGACATGTAGAGCACGGCTTTGGGCAGACCCATCAGGCGTGTGGGTTTGTCGAAATGGTAGGTGAAGCCTGTGTGCTCGACGGGATACGCTTCGCTGCATGAGTTATATGATACCTTTGCGGTAGCTGTGGGCGGTGACGCTTCGAGTTTAGCACTGTCGGTCAAGTACAATGTGCGGTATTCCGTCCTGGGTATGGGAAAGTCCTCCTCCACGATGGGATACACCGGGTCCGAGTCGCCGAAGCGAAGTGATGCCAGTCGCACACGCGGAGTGGACTCCCAGCCATTGTCATCGCCCTTGAGGAAACGACCGAAGAAGGAGGCTAGCTCGTCGATGGATTCGCGGACACACCACAGATCATACCATTCTTGGTATGGATCGAAGCGAAGCCATTTATCCTTGGTGTCGACTTCTAGCCAGCCACGGACTGACCCTTGTGTGTGTACCTGGTAATGTTAGCTGGATGCAAGTATGTCGCAGACCTGGAAACTGACGAAGCTGGAGTATGAAGCCACGACATATGTCGGTATGCTAATCTTGCTGATCTCAGCTCTACACAGGTGTAATGTTAGATCAGATAGCTTCTTATCACACAACGCAAGCGAAACGTACCTCTTGTCATTCCAATACGGGTTCATAGTCTGTGACCGTCGATACATCTCCTTGAAGTCTTCTAGACCATTTCTCCCTCGGATTACGTGCTGTGTAATGAAGTCGAAAAGCCCATTGTCCCATGCTCCCCCACGCACGAATTGCTCTCGGTACAGATCACCGCAAGCCTCCCAAGGCGCGATTGCTTTCAGTGCTGGCGGTTTTGTGGCAGCAATGAACCATTGGACGATTCCTGTGCAAAGGTCAGCAGAGCCAGGCACGACTCTGGCAGCTACAAAAGTATACCGAGATGTGAGTTTCCTGCTAGTCCGATAGAGCCTGTACACCTGAGAATTGTCAGTCTAAGACTCCACAAAAGATCTCGGTCACATACCACGGCATCTTCGCTAGTGCCTCAATCACATCATGTCCGTCCTCACCTTCCTGCGAGCCCATGATGACGATACTTCCTTCCGAGTCTCCGGCACCACGTGAATCGACGTTGACCAGAGCGAACCCTCGAGGACAATACTCAGCTGGATCGGGTCCTTCAAAGCGCTCAAGACCTGATAGATCGCCATTCTTCACACCACATCCCCATTTCACCTGTAGTGATGTGATCAGCAGTGATTAGAGATCCTAAGACATGATGCGTAGGCCTACATGTGACATCATGCCTATTCCATTGTACTTCTTGCCGAATGGGCTCCACGCCACGATGGCGGGCACCTTTTCGTTGTCACTATTGGGTGGACGATAGATGTCACAGTAAAGCTTGCAGCCATCTCGAACAACGACAGCGACATCGTGCTCCACGATCATATCTTCTGAAAGCGCACGGGAGTTGAAGCCATTCCAGCCTTTGGGCAAGACCTCCTTCCGAGGATTTAACCCCTGGTAGCCATTGTCATTGAGAGAGGGAGGTGTGATTTTCAGGTTCGCCACCTGGAATGCGAGAGGCATGCTGTCGAGGTAGAGGAGGAGGAGTGTCAAAATAGGTCTTTTGGAGACGGTGTCAAGAAGAGGCTGGAGTGATTGGGCTGGCGCGGTCTGAGGGAAATGCCGAAGGGTGCTTACTACTTCAAGTAGTCATGAAGCTGCGTACTATAGAGCCTCGTTCATCAATGAGAGCATGCCGACTCCGACGACGATAACAACACCACGGCCACAGTATCCACTCCTTCACACACCATTGTTGTCCACATCCCTATTGCTTGTCTCTAAACGGAATGGCACGATGCCTTTCGACGGGCGGACCAGCGCGTGAACTCGCCCGAACTCACCCGCAATCCCGCGCCTAGGCGGAGCATCCCTGATGCGGGGTCATGCACGCCAAGCCATGGCTGCCTCAAGTCGGGGAACTACACCACTCTCGCTTGAGCACGGCCGAGAACTTATGAGAAGGAAGTCCAGATCGAATGGCTGATCCTATGATGGACTATATAGCCCCCGACCACTGTGCCAGACATGCAAAAGCAACACCCACATTCTTATTGCCTAGTACATCCAGCATCTGTTGATTTCTCACATAACAATGGCTCCCTACTTGCAAGGTGAACACTTCGAGTCTCAGGCTACAGAAGCCTATGGTGATTGGCGAGATGAGTTCTTCGACAAAGGCTATGTCGTGCTCAAGGGCGTGGTTCCCCAAGACCGAGCATTGCACTACCGCAACAAGATGATCGACTGGTTGGGAACTTTCGACAACGACTTCGACATCAACAATCGTGATACCTGGAGCAAGGAGAATCTGCCACAAAGCTTCAAGAGCGGCATGTATCTCAACTATTGTGCTGCTCATGAGAAATATGTATGGGAGGCACGGCAGTACGTATACTCGCAATCCTGCTGTACGGTGATGTGGTTACTGATTGCTTCACAGAGAGCCTGGCGTGCTCGAGGCATTCTCCAAACTTTGGGGCACTGAC
>Ga0268246_10000372_pt1 | contig 20303 bp, 27 predicted proteins | sample AgamicOrSfe_FD_200242 | JGI IMG/M metagenome (GOLD analysis project Ga0268246, IMG submission 200242) | Agave microbial communities from Guanajuato, Mexico - Or.Sf.e (v2) (version 2) | ecosystem: Host-associated > Plants > Phyllosphere > Phylloplane/Leaf | place: Guanajuato, Mexico | collected...
CAGCAACAGATGGGACAGAAGAGCACACGCGGCAAGACGAGCAAAAACAAGAACAAGAACACGAAGGAGAGGGAGAAGAGCAGACGTCAGAAGGAACAGCGGGTGCAGACGAGGATCTAGGCGGACCCGCAGAGCTGGAACGCGGTCTCTGGGCTTGTGTAAAGGAAGGTCGCGTGCTGGAGACGTTGCAGCAGGAGGTCAATAAGCGGGGTGGACATATGAGTGCGAAAGCGTACGCGACGGAGGCGCTGTGGTTGTGGCAGAAGGGTGGGGGGAAGCAGGTCCCTGCAGTTTAGATATGCAGGAAGGATTAGAGAGGGCCGAAGCTGGAGAAGCAGAGAGGGCGGGGCTGTGATGTTTCGACGGGGAAAGCACGATGCGAGTAATGATATGATGAATAATGTCTTTTTCGGTCTCGTGGAAATCATACTGTAGTACAGTATACTGCGGCCTAGGCCAGCGCTATTCATGCTAATCATAATCAAGCGTTTTGTCTTCCGCAGCGCGAAACGCAATGCTCCAAGCTCAACCTCAAACCCGAGCTCAACCTCGCCATCAACACCAAAACACGCTCAAACAATACCTCTAATCTCGCCAAACCATAATCAGCATGCCCAATAACACTCATCCATACACCAATCCCAACTCCCTACCATTTCCCAGCTCAACCCAGAAAAGCAAATTGGCTCACATCGAAACTCATTGTCGGCAGCTCTTCATCTTCTTCTCCATCTTCATTTCCCTCGACATCACGATCGAGATCAAGATCAGCCTCGCTATCCGGCACCAACATCAGATCCTCGCTTCCCCTCGGCCGGGCCTCTCCCTGGGCCAGAGCCTGCAGCACACTCCGCGTCTGACCCAGCGAGACCTGCTGCACCTTTGAGACTGCAGGCGAGACGGACCGGGACGGCAATTCGACGCCCTCGCAATCCACGTCCGGCCTGGCATGGCACGGCGTCTCCTCGATTGCGGATGGCAGATATTCGGGCTGTTGCAGCTGCGAGTCTGGCGGCGTAGCGGGTGCGGCTATGAAGGACGAGCCGTTGCGGCTGGATTGGGTGTTTGTGAGAGGAGGTGTAGCGAGGCTAGTGAAGGAGAATTGGTCCTTCAGTGAGCCGGCGGGAAGTCGGAGAGCGGCGGCGAAAGGGTCAGCGGGTGTGGTGTTCAGAAGCACGTTCAGATCCGGCAGATCCTCGTCAGAGTCTGAGATAGGACGTGCGTGCGATGGCTCTGGTGACGCCTGTGAAGGTGAAGGCTTGGTGTCGTTGCCTGGCTCTGCGAACACAGCAAATTTCCTTATTTTGGCAATTGAACGCGCGCTCGGCGTCGATTTCGTCTGGGTAGACATATCAGGAAGCGTCGCCATGGCCTCCTCGATCGAATCATCCGACCACAAATTAATAGCCTTCTGCTTGCTCTTGTTCCTTGCTGCCTTTGCACCGAGAGGGCTGGGCTGATACGTGCTGCCACCAAAGAACCTGCTCCGTTGCGTTGCAGGGAGTTCTTCATGATCTGTCGCTGCTTCGACTGATGCATTTTCTTCTTCGGCGCAGAGTTTCTGTCTCTTGAAGGCATGAGGAGCAGAATTCGTTCGTCCTAAAAGTGCTGGTCTGGCGACGACAGCTCGAGATGGTGCGCTGGAAGGCCGCATTTCCACACTATCTGGCTGCCAACTCCGGTTGGCGTTCGCAGCCAAGACCCTCTGCTGACTCGGTGACGGTGTGAAACTGTTGAGATCAAGCTCTGCAAGTGGTGTCCTCTGGCTTGCTGGGAGGAAGAACGAGTTGATCGGCTTATGCTTTGCAGAATCCACAGTTTTCGACCTTGACAGAAGTGGTGTCCGCTTGTAATATGATGGATTGGGAGTTGCCGAAATGATGATAGGCTGCTTTGTCATTGGGTTGACATCTCCAGCAGCCAATCGAGCAGCCATTTCTGGCTCAATATATCGTCCGATGTACTCAAGACCAGCTATGTCATCCTCTGATTCTGGTTGTGTGAGGTTTACCATGCGCTTGGCCTCCGGACAATACACCCATTGATAGAGGAAGGTGTTCTCCGCCTGCGTGAATGCGTCAAGGTAGCCTGCTGGAATCTTCAGCTTGCCTTCCAGCTGAGCAAATCGTACGACCTTCTCCACGGTCTTGTACTTCCGGAGCATCCGATGTGCTGTCTTCAGACCCATCTTGTGTATACCTTCCAGATAGTCGCAGCCACTAAGAATTGCCATACGCCGAAAATCATCGCAGGTCCAGCCTACCAGATTGATGTCCCGACATGCTGTGAAATCATCTTGCCTAACCATGATACAGTCTCCATATTGATCAAGTTTCGTCAAAAGCGTTTTCGCCCCAAATACCAATAGATCCGAGTCCTCGGAAAGAATACCATCGATGATGCCCTTCTTCTCCAGATATGCCATCTGTGAGTCTGCTTCGTATGGCGCTACCACGTACTGTACATTGTTTCTCTTGAGCTCTTCGATCAGCATCCTTGCCATTTCTGGTGTAATGTCGACTGCCTTTTGAAGTTCCTGATGCGCCTGTGATGTCTTGCCCATCTTCAACAGTTCCATACCAGCCACCCTACTCTCTTTCCTGCGATCTCTCCTGCTCTTCTCAGTCCCTGATTTGCTCGGCAATCGGTCGCCATCGAAGACCAGGTATGGTGTGACGCCGAAGTGGACGAGCATGCGTACTCGGTGCATACAGAAGTCGACGACCCTGCTCGAGGTTGGTATGCATTCTGCGAGTACAAAAGAGCTATCTTACTTTGTTGTAGGCTTGCCCAACGCCAGTTCAATGGCGCATGGGATTGCCCCGCGATGGAGCCAGCCATATGCATCGACACCTATAGTCTGTCCACTGAACTGCTTGAGGTTGCATGGCTTCTGTATCGACTTTAGCACGCCGAGCAGTCCTGTACTGGGTCAGTGTGTAGCAGTGTATCCCGTGATAGGTCGTACCTGAAACACCCATACCGGCAATCAATTGTCGTCGTCCGAGTACTGACGAGCAGGAGATGTCATGTCATAGCAATTTGAGCCATTGGAGCAGGCGCGAGAATTACCTAGGAATGCTTCTGTTACAGGAAGTCGCCCGGCGTGTTTCCTGTGACGCAAATGGAACGCGCTGATCAACCGCGACTTCACGTGACTATACAGCACATTTCATTTGTCTTCGTAATGACCTGTAAGAGGCACATATCTAACCCTATACTGCTTGTGCCTCACTACCTCACCATCGGCAGTCTTGTCAATCACATAAATATGCTGTTCGCCTTCTTCCTCTACAGGAACGAATATCCTGCCAGGAGCTTTCAGCTGATCTACGAATGCTGCATGGTGCTGAGCTGCAGCTGCTCCCACATGGATTGCATCGTAGGGAGCACTCTCAGCATAGCCTTGACGTCCATCGCCTTTGACAAATTTGAGGCCTCCAGTTCGAAAAAAGGTTCGTCCTTCTTCGCTTTTCGAGGCATTCACCTTCGCCATTTCGACGAGCTCGGTAATGTGGTCGATACCGACAACACTCCCTCCAGGACCCTTGACTAGCTCGGCGAGTACATGTGTCAAATAGCCAGATCCCGAACCGACGTCCAGAACCTTGGCTCCAGGATTGAGGAATGGTAAAAGAGATTCGCAGGCTTGCGCATGCATATGAGGAGCAGATATCGTGGCACGAAAACCAATAGATTGCGGACGATCCTCATACGGAAAACTTGGGGCGTAGTGCGCACGATCCACCTGGCGAATGCCGTCAGAGATGCTGTTTGTTATCTATTGTGCTCAACAACATACTCGCAGCATGGCTTGTTTGACGCGAGTAGAAGTGATCAGTCCATTGTCGACCATGTTCTGGATTAGAGAGGCATTCGTAGTACCTGACGACCTCCATGCCATGGCGGACTGTGTCAATAGGAATTTGGATGATGCTGGAAATGGATGAATATCTCGGCAGAACCAGCAGGAAGCCCAAGGTGTATAAGAGAGTTGACCATGATAGTTGCTGGAGCTCGAGGAGATCTCGGGAAGATGGGATTGAGCTTACGTCATCACCCCTTTTGCTGCGTTGGATTCCAGAGGTCAAGCACAACACCGGACAACGCTCTCCATTATGACTTTCCGATGTTTATCGTTCGTAGTATCTGTACTGCAGGCTGGGTGTATAGCATTGGCCCGAGGACATCGTAGGGTTGGCCAGAGTCATTCTTGAGGATGATGTGTGCCTGTATAGTGTCGTGGAGAAGACTGTGGGCAATGGAAGTCCCAGCAAGTGCAATAAGGATTCGCGCTGTAGTATAGCCAGTACTAGATGTACTGTCTCCCAGGATCTTTGTGAGAAGTATTAGCATCACACCGACCGACAAGTACTACCCGTGAACACTTACCGAATCGATCCAAAGCCTCCATCGTCTTCTCATACATGGTAAAGACAATGCCACCACTAAGGGATAGTCTAGCGAGTCTTGGTACAGCGCCAGACCAGAATGCAAGAACACTCTCCTCCTTGAAGATCCGCATTGCGCAATGAAAGCTGTTTCTGTACTCGTGTTTCGCCTCGATCGACTGCATACGTGTCTTGATGGTGTCAAGTGGCATAGTTGCATATCTGCAAACATTAGCCTTGCGAGATTCTGCCTCGACAGCGGAATAATCTTACACTGTGATGACACCCGCCATGGCACCTATTCCAAATGTGCTGATGGTCCCGAGTTTCTCGCCAGGCGCTACATAGCCTTGCGTGACATGCTTCAAGGACGAATAGCTGCTAAATCGGACTCCAGAGTTTGCAGCTTGTCGAAGTGTCGTCGGAACAAAGCCTTGGAAGAAGCCTCTGACACCCTTCTCTTGTGCAATGATCCGTGTGCCCGAAAGGAAACCATTCATTCGTGGCACAGCTGCCTTTCTGTCGTCGATGCTACGCCAAAATTAGCCTTCGCTCACACTGCCGGTGTCAGAGTGTCGTACAGTTGTGTCTTTATACTTTCAAAAGGTGTAACAGCGAGAACGGATTCCGTGATGCCAGTTGCTAGTCCTGCAAGAACTGTCGCAGGTCCCGAGATCTTGCCCTCAGCATCTTTCAGTTGATTCGTGTAGAATTCATACGCGGAAAAGCCTGAAAGATCTCTTAGTAGTGTATGGCTACCCAAGTGACTACACATATCCACTTACGGACTCCAGCCTTGATAGCGTTGCCAATAATGAGAGTCGTACATCCGGCGTACCATTGAGCACCGAATGGAGGGAATGGTAGCTTTTTGCCCTGAGGCAGCTTGCGATTCAGCTGCGTTCTTGTCTTTGCGACTATTTTGTGTCAATTATAGACTCGACAACGATAACGGCAAGTCGAACGAACATTCTGCAGGATACGTGACCGCTATACAGTGTTAGTGAACCCCAGGTACATACGTGAGAGTACCAAAGGCCTTACCAATCTCAACTGCGCCAGCTGTAGATCCAGCAATGATTGACCTCAAGGCACTAGGCTAATGTTTCATATTAGTTGCCATCTGATGCTGAAAAGCTGTTGGAGAACATGCCTTCTGCTTATCACTAGTGGTCGCCATATCTGTGAAGCGAGGAGTCAGGTATATCGACGAACAGTGTCCGCAAATTCAGTGATTCGAGTGCAGGATGTATTGTAATTCCAATTCCAATGGACATGAACAATCAAGACGTTTCGTCAATCTGCGGAGAAAGACCCGCTGGCGAAATCATCGGCGAAAAGTCTCGCTGCAGCTTCACGTACAGCGCAACTTACTTATAACTCATCACTTCAACCTCACCCCAAACTGGAAACACGATGTTTGCCGTCCGATCAGTATCTCGTGCTCTACCGCGCACTGCGCGAAGCCTATCTACCCAGTGTATTCGTCTCAATGTGCAGAAGCCTTCGTTCCTCATCTCATCATGGAGGCAAACAGCCATAACACAAGCTCCTGCATTCTCGACATTTAGGACGTTGAAGGATAGTGAGGGCCAGGGTGAGCCTCTTCATTTGCCGAACTCCCACCAAGTTCCCAAGCTGACAGTCCACTTCAGTGAATGCCGAGCTTGCTGCGAAGCTGGAATCAGAGCTCGCTCTGGAGAAAGAGATGCGCGACCCAGAGAAGGTCCCTGGCCATTTGCAAGAATACTTGGAGAACTCGCCGTTCAAGCTCGAGGATGTACCTGGAAAGGAGGAGGTAGTGATGACGCGAGACTTTGGCAACGAGAAGTACGTGGGAAGCTGAAAACCACAACAAGTGTCAAGTTACAGCTTCTAACATCATCCAGAATCCGCATTACATTCAGCATCGACGACCTAAATCACATGGACGAAGATCCCGACTCGATGCAAGATCCCTCACTCGAGGACGAAATGGACGACCCCGCCGACATGCCCACTGATATGCAATCCGGCGGCGGTAACACAAAAGGCGCATCCAGTCGCGGCCGCACACCTGATGGCAACATCCGTATGTCCTCCGAAGACCGGGGCGCGCCAGCAGACCGGGAAGAGCTCAACGATGAGGAGGACATTGAGTCGGAAGAGCCCAGCTTCCCTGCACACCTGAGCATTTCAGTCGAGCGGCCGGGCAAGGGTGTCATTGAGATTGACGCGGTTGCTCAGGATGGGCTGATGGTGATTGAGAATGTCAACTTTGTCAAGGACAAGAAGTTGCTGGAGAACGGGAATGTGGAGCTGGCGAACACATACACTGGACCGGCGTATGGTAACCTTGATGAGGATCTGCAGGTGCTGTTTGAGAAATACCTGGACGAGAGAGGCATCAACACGACGATGGCGCTGTTTGTGCCCGAGTACATCGACTTCAAGGAAAACAAGGAGTACATCAACTGGCTCACTGGCTTGAAGAACTTTGTCGACTGAGCGCGGACGAGCTTGTCACGTTATCACGTTCTCTTTTAACGACTTTCGAAAATGTAATTTTACTGCTTGCAATATAGCATGGACTTGTTTACTATACAATCATCTTCTCTCCTGCCCTCCTCCGCTGTATACATAGAGACGCGAGCCGATCTCTTGCGCCTACCATGCGTAGCAATCTCGTCCTGACATCATTCGCTAGTAACCCTTATTTCGGTGCTGGCAGTTTCGGTGACCTTCTCGTCCTGCTGATCTGCACGGGGGCATGTCTTTTATACTGAGACGATGTAGCAGCTTGTGGTGTCTCTGGTATTGCGCGGCGTTTCCTGGACCTGCTGATAGCTTGTCGGGAGCGCAAGCTGTGGCCGATCGTCGCTGCTGCTTTCGGACCAATTCGTTGTGTAGATGGCTCGACTGTACTGGGTTAGTCGACCACTCGAAGCTCCGACGATGGCGTTCGGATCAAGTGAGCCTGGCGGTCTTCACCGCACAGAGAAGATGGCATATAGAGCATGCCGTCTCGCCTTTGGCATTCTATGGTCCCCGGCGTAAGCCGGGATGCTCAAGTATCGTCCTGTCGTGCTTTCTTGGCTGTATCTGCTGATAGTGAAACGCCATCCTCGTCCGATGCTCTACGTTTGAGGCCGCTTGACTGTTGGTCGCCCTGATTATTTGTCTTCGTGGACGCGACGTCCAAAGCTGGTGCATCCCTGGACACCTCATCGCCTGTTATGATTTTCATGTCGACATCTGCATCACTTCCACCAGTCTCCTCACGATTGACTTCAGGTTTGCCGGCCTTCACGTCCACATCTGCCTTCTCGCCACGTCCTTCAAAGAGCACATTCTCTTCCTCGTCCTCCTCATCCTCCTCCTCAAAATCATTTTCACGATCAGCGCTTTTTGCACCATTGCCTTTCCCAGCCTTGCCATTCTTGTCACCCTTTAATTTTCCACCCTTCCGCTTCGGTATGACGCTCAAGAATGCTCTTCCCCAGTCTCCCTCTTCCAGCCATTTAATCATGATCTCATTGACGTGATTTGTCGCCAGAACCTGTCGACTTTGCATCTCCATGAACTGGCCGATCGGTAGCTTCGCAGTCTTGACGCCTCGATCTTCGGCACGTTGATAGCAAATGCCCTTGTGGCGATTACGATCAATGATTCCACCAATGATGTATGTGCTGTAAGGGGAGAGCTCATGTAAGGTATTTGGAGAGTCCGCTGTGAGGTAGACGATCTCGCCATCGGGATGCTCTTGTTCTGCTTGATGTGTTTCATCTTGTCCCTGGTCTTCCTGGCCTTCCTCCATGGTCTTCGAATTCTCCACTTCGACCTTGTCTGTGCTGTCGCTCGACTTCGGGGCAAGCGCGCCTTGAAGCTCACCGCCTGTCTTGGGATCCCGCATCCACTGCTGAGCCTTCTCGGCAACCTGCATGAAGTCCTCCTCCAGGAAATGAAAGCCCTTCCAGTTCTTGTGCTGGTTCGCCAGGATGCCTTCGAACCTGGCCTTCAAGCGTCCTCCGTACGAACTCACAGCCAAATGTGCCCGGAATGAAGCCTTCTTATTGTCTGAATATGCGCGCGTGAGCTGAGATCCTAGGGACATGAGCTCTCCATCATGCATGAACTCGTCGAAGTCGCAATCGAAGATGAAGGTGATGGGGAGCTGGACGGCAGTTGCGTATCCTTTGCCTTTCTTCTGCTCCTTGCCCTTGTCTCCAACGTTCTTGGCGATGTCAGCTGGGCTGTCGACATTGCTCCCATCTGCATCTGCATCTACATCTGCATCCGGCTCTTGGGCTGCTCGTTCTCTTTTACGCTCTTTTCGTGCCTTATTCTTCTCCTTGCGGAGCGCTTTGCGAGAATCGCGGCTATCTTCCCAGTCTTGCTTTCTTTTCTGTTTCTTCTGCTGGGATTTGGAAAGAGGATTAGGGACGGGGCAGTTGGGACCATAAGCCGAAGGGAGAGAGGCCTTGCTCTCCTCAGCAGTGGCATTATTGCTGAGTTGGTTAGTCGTGGCTACTGCTGCCTCGGAGGTAGCACTCTCCTCGGCCATTCTCTGCGACAATAAGGTGGCATAGAAAGTAGATCGCATTTCGACATTTACATCTAAAAGATCAGACCCACTTATTCCACTGCTCCAACTGATCACCTCAACTTCACTCTTCTAGTGTACGCTTGTGGCCAGCACACCTTAAGCAATTCACAATGCGCGCAACTCGTTTCCTCAGTATGCGACCAACGCGATCCCTCCGCCTAGGGCAGGACATGCCACCCTCGGGAGGTTACGATCCAGTTCAGTACAAGGTCTGTCATTGAACATCCTTCCGCAGTCGTCGAGCAACCAGGACTGACGCAGTTGCAATGTACAGCGCAACCTGCCCGTGCGCGGCTACCGACCGATATGGTACATTGTAGGCATTGGTGGTATCATGACATACGGGTTCTACAAGCTCGGTGTCGGCATCAAAGAGTGGAAGTAGGTCGCATGCTCTCCTCCCTCCTTCTCATATCTTTGAACACGAATAGTAGCTTCAGACATAATGTGCATGCACAGCAAAGACGAAAGCAGTACTAATCCATCATGTCAACAGCGAATTGTCTCGAGAAAAGATGTGGGCACGAATCCACCTCATCCCTCTGCTCCAAGCAGAAGAAGACAGAGATCAGGTCCGAAGACACTACGCGGACAAGGCGAGAGAAAAGGACTTGCTTGGAGTTGAGACGAGGGTATACAACACGGACAAATTCGTGCGGCCGACGTTTAGCATGACACCTGAAATTTCAAAGTAATCATGTGGAAGGGTGTATATCTAAGGAGTTCAGGAGTTTCGACGAGATCAGGCAGTTGAAGCCATGATAGTCGACGAGTCAATTTGGTGAGAGCGAGGCAAGAGGGATTGATCGAGAGGGTTGTGCATAAGAAGCTGTCGATCACAATGCAAGACCACCTATTCATGCTATCTACAGTGACATGAAGTCTTACCATCCTTGGGGCGGTGGTGTAGGAGGACGATCTTCTCCTAATGCCGCGGCTGCCACCTCCTGCAATCCCTCGCGGGGCACCCGATGCACAGTCTCCACCAGCGAATCAGCCATATCCTCTCGCACATACACCACGAAACTCGAGGTGCCTTCTTCCCTAGCACGTCCCTGTATCGGGTCCAGGAACGGCTTTGGATCCATGATTTTCGTTATCGTTTCATCGTTGTATCGTCGCCATTGTGCAGTCTTCTTGTCATAGATGTAAATGAACCAATGTCCACCATCAACTCTTCCCTGCCCGCTCCTGTGCATGAAGACAGCATGCAAACGGTATGGCAGCGCTCGGTTTTCGGCGAACAGGTTGTCAAGCTTCTGTTCGTGCTGAGCGATGTCCGTATTCAGTGCTTCTATTTGTTTCTGTGCAGATGCTGCTGAGCTGCCAAGTGCTTCGAGAAGAGGAGTATCAATAAGCTCAGCATCCACTCCAAGTACTGTTGCATTTTCAGCAATCTGTCGTAGGTACTCCTGTGTACTGGTCATAGTCTGAGGTATGTCCAGGCCTGTTGTAGTCTTCGTCAGTGTGTCCCTCTTGTCTTGCAGAATTCGAAGTTGAGCTCGTCCAGTCCATGCCTGCCTGCGCTTTTCCAGAATCTCTGGTGTGGACATGTAGCGATCCATATAGATGAGCTCAGGTAGCCTGAGTGGCTCCTCGCACTTCATCCTGTCAAGCTGACCTCGCTCCACAGATATGTGCATAATAGGAGGAAGCGAGCTGATCTCTCGATACTGAGAAATGCCATTGGCAGCCTCGACCACTGATTCGTCGTACGCGCCATCGAGCAGTGAATAGACATCGCAAGGTCGTGAAAGATATGCTATCACTTCCAGGAATGGGTTGCTTTCTCGCTCTTCACCTGTCGGCTTGACGGTGACTACTTGATCAGTTCCGTAAAACAGCCTGTTGTTTGTCAGTACATAAGGTGCGGCGTGAGCTTATCGAATGGTGTTCGCTCACTTTGAGATACGGTCGATCTGTTCGCCTTGCTCTGTAGTTGAGTCTCCACGTATGGCCCAGCGCAATTGTACAAGAACATTTGCCATGACCTCTCGAACGTCTTGCTGCTGAGCCCATTGTTCAACCAGCTGCGTTTGCTTCGCATCTGATGCTTGGCCGGGACCGGATGGTCGGGGAGGCATTTGCGGGGCCGGTTGTACTGTCATTGGATTGATGTCATCCAGCTTTGCATCAGGGTCAACTAGAGTATCAGCTGAACCACGACGTACAGTAGATTCACCGCCGTTTGATTCTGTAAGGTCTATTTCCTCAATCGGGTGAGACTGTCCGATGCTGTCTGTTGGTACTGTTGTGTCCATCTTCATAGCCTCCGGACTGTCTGTCACTTCCACTGCGCTATCGTTGCCTAACGCGCCTTCTGTCATTTCTGAATCGTCATCTTTGACAATAGAAGGCCTGACATCCATGCCCAGTGTTGATCGACGTCGTATCTGCTCATCGACAGCGTTGTGAAGAGTCAGTCTCGCCAAGGCAATCTCGGGTGTAACTACTGAGGAGAGGGTACTGGCTAGTGTTTCGAAGAGTTTGTCCAGTTCTCGAGCAACTATCTATGTCAGCTGATTGTTTCTAGCACTGCCCTCAATGGGCAACTTACAGTCTAATGCTCTATTGACTTGCGCCTTGCTGACTGTTGCGTCATCCACTCTTTTGTCAAGGGCAATACCATGCTGTAGTACTTGGCCATGTTGATCTATCTCGCGAACGAGCTCTCGTATAGGCTCTATTGTGTAGAGATACTGCAGCAAACTGGCCAGATAGCACGTATTGCCAATGTTGTTCAAGCCTCGCGGTTCATCCGTTGGTCGATCAAGAACTTGCTGCTGCTTCTGAGACTGCAAAGTTTGGACGTAGTTTACAAGCTGTTCATTCTGAGTTGTCGTGGCCACCACTTCAAGAGCTTCTCGAAGGTCTGCTGCGCGACTAGGCTGATCTTTGGCATTCATCTCAAATTGAGTGATAAGGTGCTGAGCATCAAAGGTATCACTGTTATCGATTCCTAGCAGAGTCTGTGCGCGCTTGATGTCCATACGGTGAACACGAGCTGAAGCTGCTAGCTGGCTGAGCAGTAGTTCACTATTTCGATATTCTGCTATGATTCTGACAGCATTTTGAACCTTTTCCTCCGCGTTGGGACTGTCCGCAGCTTTCGTACTGGCCAAAGTAGGAATCCATTCATCTGGCGTGTCGGACTTGGCGTCCAAAAACTTCAGAGCATCCTCATATGACATGACAGCTTACGCAAAATAGTCAGTAGCCATTTTCCACAATGTATTGAGGGGCACCTATGGACTTACGGTTCTCAGCGATGTTAGCCACTTTGATCAGGAACTGACTATTGCGAAAGCGCCCAATCACCCTCAAAGCTTCAGTGATTCTGCCGCGGTCTGCTGTTTGCGCTTCCTCATGTTTGCGATTGTAGCTGTCACAGACGACCTGATCTGTCACTATCGGTCCATGTTGTCGAGTAATACCCACGATCTCATATGCGTTTTCGATCGAAGGTGGCCTTTGGTCAAATTGTGAGTACAACAGCGCCACCTCGGTTTGCAGATCGTCACTCTGACGCATATTCGCAATGTCTCTCAACGCTTCGAGATATCGTTTGGCATTTTCAGGATCAGCGTTGACTTGTTGGTCGTAAGCCCATCGAATGCTAGACGCCGGAAACCGGTGTATAATGCCAAGATCTCGATAAGGTCTGAAGATGCATTCTGTGAATTAGCATGGATGATCACTTTGGGTCCCGAGTGTCTGGTGGCGTGAAGGACATGAGTCGGAGATGGGCTAGCCTTACGTCTCAATCGTCTCGGCGAAAGGTGGTTTGATTTGCAACATCGGCGTTTGATCAAACTGACTTGGCACGATCATATCTACTTGCGATCGAAGGTCAGCGATCCAGATACTTGTGACATTGTTTGTCGAATAGCGACTTCTCCATTGAGCCCATGGAAGATACTGTCTGGATTTGACCAGAGAGATTGCGCACCAGGCGACAGAGACATACCTTGCTGAATGCCAAACATCTTGGCGATATCCAGCTGAGCGTATCTAGGCTCTACGAAGGGCTCTGGATTCTTCTGCTTCTCCGCTTCCGGTCGAGCTGCCATAATGATATTCAGTTCATCTCGCACGTCTTCTAGCATGGCTCGCTCTACATCCGGGGCAGCCCCAGGAGGATGTGGTTCTGGCTTCGGTGTACGCCAGCGCCCTTGCCCTCGCGAACTGGCTGGATCTGAAATAAACTGGAATCCGAAGCGCTCCAACATGTTACGAGTGTCCTGTCCAGTGCCAAAGACGCTCATATAAGTTGCGTTCCCAAGGGGGATGTCCCGAGATGCTTCATTTCCCAAACAGTTGGTGATGGCCAGGCGAAAGACCCTGAGCATATCATAGGCAGACCTCTGTGGCACAGCATCACCGTATATTAAACGAGCGTCAGCCATCCTTTTCCTGATTGCAAAGTCGCCATTGAAATGAGCGTATGCCCAAAATCTTTGTCCTAATGCATTAGTGTTCCATTCTCTCGCTTCTTCCAGTATGAGCTTACCCAATAGCTGGTTCCTGGAACTGGATGATCAGGTCCGCCTGGCATTTCGGGGACGTGCAACGATACTGGTAGATGCCTTCCCCGGCCTCTGAGTCTGCTGCAAAAGAGCCTGGAATATATCTGAAGTGGTGGAATGGCCGACCGTCTACCGGACATGACGATTGACATTCTTCTTCGAATTGTAAAATCACATCAACGTGGCAGCGACATCGTAGACATGTTGCCGCAACACGCCATACGGTGTCCTTCCTGGGGCGTTCGCCAAAGTCTCCAGGAAGAATGCTTCGATCAGTATTTGTGGCGTACTCGTGCTTGCAACTTGTGTGGCCTTTAGGGACGAGGTCTCGATCAAGGAAAGCCTTTAGGTTTTGGCGCTGATCAAAGTTGTTGATCTCCTGCAGCAGAGCAGCCGATGTCTGATTCCGTGCAGACATGTCTTGACAGGAGGATCTCGGCTGCTCTACATAGTCTCCTCCATTTTATGTAACATCTTACCAATTGCCAATTTGCGCGTCCTCCTTCGAGTACAGTAGTATGGCCGCTCCATAGCTGACTTGTCACGTGATCTACAAATACCTGACTCGATGAACCTCGTCTTCATTGAGTTTCAAGTGACACTTGCTAGCTCGATAGGCACTTACACTCTCGATCTACCACCACACTGTTCTTGTCTGGTGCACGTAATAAGTGGTGTGCTCTACACTTCTCCACGGGTGCCGTCGCGCTCTGATCTCTGATACGACCTCATCCCGCGCAAAACATCTCCCAAGCTCCAATCTCGAATACCGCTCAGCACCATGTCTAGCTCGGACTCCCATGCCAAGGAGCACCAGTATCATCCGCAAGATGCCTTGACGCCGGCGGTCAAAGCCACGACCATTACAGGAGCAGCTGGTATCTTCGCTGCGTCCTGCCAAGCCACGCTCAACAAACACAACATCGGTCTACTAGGCACATTTACTCGTTATGGCGGAACAATTGCAGTGTTCGGTGCGTCTCCAGGTTGCGAAACATAGGGTTGGGGCTAATAGAGCATAGCCGCTATGGGTGGAACATACGAATTCTGCCGAAGAGCTGCAGCGAACTTAAGAGCGAAGGATGATACATATAACGAGGCCATCGGTGGCTTTGTGTCAGGCAGTGTTATTGGTCTCCGATGTGAGTAATTCTGGTGCAATCAAATTCTATTTCTAATGCATAGCAGTACGATCGATTCCCGCGACTCTCGGCTACGGAACTGGGCTCGCCATAGCCATGTCAGCATTTGCATACACAGGAAGCAGTTTCTTCGGCTACCGGAAAGACCCCACGATCGACGAGTTTGATAGGAAGCAAGGTTTGAGGCACAATCGGAGACGGCCTATTGACGAGACAATCAGTGAGCTTGGCGAGGGACGTGGTCAGTAGCACTCTCTTGGATTAGACTGAACCAATGCTGACAGTTGCAGGTATTCATGCACCGGGTTATGGAGACAGGCGAGCACAAAGGATCAAGGAGCGGTATGGAATCGATGTGCCTGTTGCTACATCGGCGGAACATTAAGCATCTTGAGTCGTGAATCACACGAGGAGGTTATGGATTCAGGTCACATTCACCAACAAAGATATACCTTCATGTGCACATATCGGGATACGTGATACAACTCCAGATGATCCACTGAAACACTGTTTCAATTAGAATTCGAGATAATCACGACTGAAATTGCTTCTGCCTACTTCCGATCATCCCGCCGTCGCTTCCAGGTCGCTCAAAGTGGGTCTTCAATCTACATCGTCCTCAGCACGCCTCATTCTCCCACTGAAGCGTCCCGAATGATCCTCGTAATGCTTGCGGCCTCGTTCAGAGAGCTTGCCTTGTCTGGGTGCATCTATCCACCCATAGAACGAACGATTTCCAGATGGAATCATGAGAAGTTGTAATGTAACACTTCTCACTCCATCATGCTTGCCACGGCTCGCTGTTCGTGGATAGTCTTGCGAGTCGTGCGTGATCCATCGTGCTTCTTCTTGGTGTGCCTTCGAAACTGAATAATTACCTTGCCGGTCTTGAGTCATAGGGGCTGTCCCTGGTTCGTGACCTTCGGCATGCTAGCACTTAGCTCAGGAAAATCGACACACAGGGATATTTCCGACTGCCGATTTAATCCTCATGCTCACTCGATAAATTCGCCATAGTAAGCGCATAGAGCTTTGCTCGCACCGCGCATACAGTAATGTGTTACCTGAAGTTTCTTCTCGTCAGGCAATTCCTCGCTTTCATCACTGACCAGCTGGGCAAGTTGATTTAGATCAGACGTGCGTGGTAAGTACAGCACAACCTCCTTCGTCACTTTCGAGAAAGCGTCGTATAGCTTCTGAAGGTCATACGGCTGCATAGTAGTCAGGTCAAAGATGGCATCTCCACTGTAGCCAGGGCCTCCCCATGGAGGACTTGCGAATACGACAGCCTTCTCATTCATGCCCGTATTGAAGCGCTTTTTGATTTGTTCGAAACAGTCGCCTTCTATCCAGAAGATCTTGTTTGCCACACCATAGACTTCTGCGTTGTGCTTGGCACACTTGAGCGCGATGGGGTCTTTTTCGATGGCGAAGATCTGAGTGAACCTGCCCGACAATGCGAATGCTATCGTGTTGCCGCCCACTCCAGCGAAGGCATCAATGAGTACAGTTTTGGCGGCCGGGGCAGAGTATGATATATGCTCGGCAATGGTACTACACATATGAGCATGTTTCAAGGTTTGAGTTGTCATGCGAGATTATACCTTGCTATAGATTCTGGCGTGACGCCAAACCAAGAGTCGTGCGTCATCCATATATCCTCATCATATTTGGAGAATATGAGATACCGTTGCTGCCAATATCTATTGTAACATTAGTGCTCTTCCCGTCCGAAAACGAGAGTTGTTAGCAACAGACTTCACTATGTCTTCTGGGACCTCAGACGCATCATCAAAGTGCTCACATCCTTCCGGAGCGTCAGCAATTACACCCGGCATGGTAACGAAGCACGTCGAAATATCGGTCATTTGTGTTTGGATCTGGTATAATACTTAGGCAGAGCAAGATCTCGGTCCGAGTTGGACCCCTGAATCTGAAACACTGTTGTTACTTGTTGTCTCGTAAACATAGCAAAGCCAGATACAAAAGATGAGTGTTTTTGGAGCCCTCAATCGCTTCATATCGCGCCTTGACGCCGAGCCGCAGGGACCTAAGGCTGGTGCTGGGAGTCCAGCTGGGTTCCAGGTCCTTCGGAATATCAACACCAATGTACAGATAGAGCCGTGGTTCGACTTCATTATTGGCATCAATGGTAGAAACATCGTACGTGTATGAAGAAGGAATCGGTAAAGTCGCAGACCTTCTGATATAGCACTAGGACAATTCAGACCCAGCTTTATTTGGCACAGAGATTCGCAATTGTGCTGGAAGCAGTGTTGAGCTTGGTATCTGGAGTGCAAAGGTACGCGCGTTATTGACTGCGCCCTCGATTCGCCTAACATCATTGCCTAGGGGCAACGTATACGATCACTCTGGGTGGAAATCCCTGCGAATACAGCCTCGCTAGGTCTCTCTCTGCAATGGAAACCACTCTCTGCTACAGATGATGTCTGGCACATCCTGGATGTCGTACCGAACTCTCCGGCCGACTTAGCGGGACTTCTACCATATGGCGACTATATAATCGGCTCACCAGAAGCGCTGGTGAAAGGAGAGTCTGGGATGGGCGAGCTCGTTGAGCAGTTCATAGATCGTCCACTTCGACTCTGGGTATACAATCACGAATACAACGTCACACGCCTAGTGACAATCCAGCCATCACGATCATGGGGCGGTACTGGCGCTCTAGGCTGTGTGCTAGGCTTTGGCGCCTTGCATCGCATTCCCGCAACGCTTGAGGAGGGACCACCACAACAGCCAGGAGAGACCATGTTTGAAACAGCAAGACTTAGTTCAGAACAACAGACTGGCTACACAGCCGCATACTCGGACAATAGCTCGCAACCAACTCCACAAGATACAGACAGCTCTCACGTTCTCCTTCCGGCAGACATGGATCTGCCCCCACCGCCACAGAACCCGGCGGGCTCGACTATATCACCACCGACAACAACGGGTCCACCAAAGAAAGCAGCACATCGTCCGGCGCGACCTAGAGCAGCACCGTCCGGAATGGATATGGATGATTACTTTAAAGAGGGTGAAGCAAAGAGCAGGGAGCAGGACTTTGCACCGTCTCGGAGCAAAGCGGGAACACCTATTGCTCCACCACCAAAGACGGGAGGTCCGCCTAGAGCTCCACCACCTCTTGTGGAGGAAGCAGAGGTGGAAGTGAAATCGGAGGTTGACACGAAAGCGGATGATGTAGGAGAAGCCATACCAGATCCTCCTCAGAGTACTAGCGAAGCCGAGACCTGATGTAGCAAATAACGATAGTGCTCGCGACGCACTTCATCATGCTTCCACTTTTGTAGCACGATAGTGTGGTAAGCCTCAGAAAGGACTCTAGTGTTTTAGCATTGAATTCGTATTGAGCATGGAGGAAGACCTAGCTGGTAGTACGTAATGATCTGGATTAGCGCAATCTGCTCCGCGAATCTGGTGACACCTCAAAATGTGTATCACGTGCTTCATGTGGGCACAGGAATTTACCTAGAAATGTAACATCTTCTTCTGCCTCTTCGGTTCTGTTCTGCATTGACACAATATATCTCACCAACACAGTCATCCAACGGACCGATACTCACAATGACAACACCATCCGCCAAGAACGAGGTGAAGACTGAAGTTCCACAAGTCGACGCCGCAGAGGACGAGGTCTCTCGCACATCTCGTGGCAAACACTCGGCCAATGAAGCTGAAGGAAGAGAAGCGAAAAGGATAAGTCAGTCCAACACTGCACCCCCAAAAATCAACATCCACGCCCCTTCCATCCCAGGATGGCTGGAGTGATGGGCCAGGTTTCAACAACCTGCGTTTGTGAGGCATTCAACATTGCCTGTAGCTCTTTTGCTCAATATGCTCGACGTGCTGTGATACTGGTACCCAACTCTTGTGCTAGTTAACGAAAATTGTGCAAACGAGTGACGCTCTTTCTAACTTTGCTGTGTCTCTTGAAGGGAAGTCTCAGTCCATGCCGCCTTTGCCACCGCCCGAACTCCCGCAACTTGTCGCCACGCAGCATGTACCTATTCCCGCGACGGACAAGGACACCAAGCGCTTGATCGTGGTGCTATCGCATGCCAGCCTTGAGACGTACAAAATGAGCGGTGGTGGTCCGTCAAGAACGCCCGCCCGTCCCGGAGCAGCAAAGGACGAAAAGTACACCCTACTCAATAGCGACGAGCACATTGGCATCATGAGGAAGATGAACCGCGATATCAGTGATGCCAGACCGGATATCACACATCAGGTATGTTCAAGCTGAAGCCGATATGACGACATACCTGCTAATCACAACCCAAGTGCCTTCTCACCCTCCTCGACTCCCCTATCAACAAAGCCGGCAAGCTCCAAATCTACATCCACACCGCCAAGAACGTCCTCATCGAAGTCTCCCCCACCGTCCGCATCCCCCGCACGTTCAAGCGTTTCGCCGGTCTCATGGTCCAGCTCCTCCACCGCCTCTCGATCCGCAGCGTCAATTCCCAGGAGAAGCTCCTCAAAGTCATCCAAAATCCCATCACGCAGCACCTGCCCCCCAATTGTCGCAAAGTCACACTGAGTTTCGACTCTGAGGTCGTCAGGGTTAGAGACTACATCGGTGGACTTGGGCCGAAGGAGAGCATTTGCGTGTTTGTGGGGGCGATGGCTAAGGGGAAGGATGACTTCGCGGATGAGTTCAAGGATGATGCGATCAGTATCAGCAATTTCTCGTTGAGCGCTAGTGTGGCGTGCAGCAAGTTCTGTCATGCTTGTGAGGATATTTGGGATATCCTGTAGAGAGGGAGCTGTGGATGTGCGAGACAAGCTGGATTGGCGTTATCTCCCGCCGAATGTCGATGCAGTAACTATTTCATATATCTCATATGATTATTGAATTCCATCTTTCCTTACATGGCCTACAGCTGCGTCAGTGTTTTGTGTGATGGCAATCAGTGCTGTGGCCTTTGCCATGATCATATGCGTGCTTCCTCTCTGTTTCCACAACGCTCCTGGGGGTTGCATCTTTTTGCACGAATTCACCTCATATCCGATTCATTGCTTTATTAGCGGCAACTCCCTCCGCCTCGTCCACCTCAAACCCCACCTTCGTTCACCCATACGTCCGCTCACACCACCTTAACACCCGCAATCTTCAACAACTGGTCAACATCCGTCTTGAACCTCCCACCCCCATTCCCAAACACAACCTGCCCCTCAAGCCATCCACCTCCAGCTGCTCTAGGGATCAAATCACTCCACTTCTCCTTCTCTATGCGCTCGCCGTGTGGAATCTCACTCCAATGCGGGCTCTGCTCAGCGCGAAGCCAATCGAAGTCGTCGACTTGGTTCCATAAGTTAGGTGTTGCTGATGTTGCTGCTGCTGCTGATGCTGCTACTGTTGGTTCTAGCCCTAGCTGGCTCTCGCCCTCAACCCGATCCAAAACCGCCAGCGACGGCGCCGGAGCGACGCGGATGCCGCGACAGCGTTCGACGACCGGCCTGCTACCTACACAGAGGTAGACATCGACGTCCACACAGTCGTGCATGCGTACCTGGCGGGCTTGTGGGATATAGAGGATGCAGGATCGGAGGTGTGTTAGGTGGATGGGGCCGGAGATCGGAGGGGCGAGGAGGAGGCAGGAGGTTAGGTGGGTTAGGGTGAGGGATGTTAGGG
>Ga0268246_10000373_pt1 | contig 20241 bp, 23 predicted proteins | sample AgamicOrSfe_FD_200242 | JGI IMG/M metagenome (GOLD analysis project Ga0268246, IMG submission 200242) | Agave microbial communities from Guanajuato, Mexico - Or.Sf.e (v2) (version 2) | ecosystem: Host-associated > Plants > Phyllosphere > Phylloplane/Leaf | place: Guanajuato, Mexico | collected...
GCTCATTCTCTGCCACCCAGACACCCCTTATATTTCCAAAGCACCTCGCTCGCATCCTGCTCCGGCCGGCCCTGGCTCCTCTTTGCTCCTCAAATACCTCCTTCACACTTACACTCACCCTCACACTTTTCGATCCACGCGACAGTCACGGACATCAGAAACAGTCTGTGCGCGTACGCTGTGGTCGACGCGTTTAGAGTCAAGAGAGTCAAGAGGTCATATTCGTCGAGGAACTGATCACTTGACTTCCGGATCCAACCCAGCATCATCATCGCCGGAGTCCAACTCCTGTGATATCTTGGCCAGAGTGTGTTTTCGCAAGCCATAAGACTGCACCGTCTTCTACCTCTATACACAATGTCGTCTCTTGTGGTTATGAACGGAGAGGCTCTAGACCCTACCCAACAGCAGCTGAACCTTCACCAACACCCTCACCCTCACGATCCTCAACACCAACACCAACAACAGCAGCAACTATTACAGCAGCATCGATCTATCCTTCCGCGACCACCCTCAGCGGCGCCTGAGTCTGCCGACGGGCCAACGAGCAATGCCCCGAAACGTCAGCAAGTCCTTGTTGCGTGTGCTGCATGTCAGAAACGAAAGTCCAAATGCACAGGTATGTCTCTGCAACGTAGGTATGCGATCCCGACATCCACTGACTCTTATCGTCATAGGAGCACGACCACGATGTAGTCTTTGCGAACTCAAGGATACCGACTGCGTCTACGACACCCGTGCTGGCGAGGCACGCGGCGCCCACCTCAAGCGAAAAGTAACTGAACTCAACTCCGAAATCAATTACCTCAAAGGCGTCGTCAACACACTCCGGACCGCGTCATGGGAAGAAGCGCAAGACCTCCTCCGTCGGATACAAGGCACAGCCGAATTGGAAGAAGCGTTGAAGCTCATCAGTGACAGCTCCCTTCTATTGTCATTCCGAAAACCATCATCTGTTGATGGGCATGATGGCAAGGAGGACACACTGTACACATCACCCTCACCGCAGTCAGAGGCACCGAAGAGGAAGCGGGCTAGAGAAGATGAGCATCAACAGCAACAGCAGCCACAAAGATCTCATGTGCCTCGCAAAGACCCTAGGATGAGCATCGAGCTTCTCACAAGCGCGGAGAATGATGTTCGCTACAACGCGGCAAAGCTCACTGCTGCAAATGATCCTCGCTACGATGCAACTAAGCTGGTCGCTGCTGCGGCGTTGCCGTACACTACTGGATCATATTCATTCCGCCCTGATATGGTCAACTATGGCAGTGTAGCCAGCGACGAGACAGATTGATTGATTTTATGGCATGGCATGACATGGCATATTCATGGGCCTTGGAACACTATAATCTCTTTCAACCCTCTCATTGCGTCTGCACCAGTTTCACTATATCGAAGTGGCTTCGAAGGTCTTGGGGTTTTCGAATACCATAAGCCATACCGAATTTCCACCACATACACAGCCTGAAATGAAACCACCACTTCCTCCCATACCAGCCTCGGCACCAGTTCTTTTCCATGACACGCATTCGCTCACGATTATCACGATAACAACACTGGCGGGACTCTTTCTAGTCATCGTCATCATCCCATCTCGCAAGGGCAACAGGACGGACTTGTGTATTGCATTGACGAGAATCAATAATTGAGGGCGGACGATTTTTGTATGTTTTTCCGATCACTTCTGTTTCCTCGTCTACAGCGTGGCAGGCCAAATGTCTGGTTCTCGACACCAAATCACAGATATATAGTATAGACGAGCAGGTTGCAGGTTGCAGATTACAGATACGCCTGCCTGCTTTGCTTGTTTTAGATTGTTTACACTTGCAATGATTTTCGATGATTTCCCAGATTTCCGATCTCGTGGCCTGCTCTTTTTCCCTGCGTATATTTTATTTTATTTAGCATTGCGGTCTCAGGATGTGTATCCGGCAATGGCAATCTCACAATGGCACTCCTAATCACTCCAATCGTCTCAATCCGCCAAGGCCGCCCCAAGTCCCCAAATTTCCTTTCGCAATCAAGTCCTGCCCAACGGGTGGCGGACTTTGCTGCGGTCCCGGAGTGGCGGCCCTAGCCGCTCGATGGCCGGAAAAAAGTCCTGAAGCTTGAATCTGAGCTGTCGACACTGACGCTAAGGTATGGAGGAAGGGGGTGTAGAAAAAGGTGGAGACCCCTAGTCCGTTCGGACCCCTAGTCCGTTCGGACCCCTAGCTTGGTTGGCTTGGTTGGCTTGGTTGATATTCCCTGTGGGTACAATTGAATGATTGAGATCGGAGTTTTTGCCTGCGATCGCGGTGGTGAGTGGCGCGAGAGTCGCAATCGACAACGTGCGACGTGGTGCAAATTGAGGACAACCTAACGGATCCGTCATCAGGATCATTGAAGGTAGGATCTGCCAGCAGGATCATCAGCATTAGCATTACCATGATAGCATCAGCATCAGATGATTCGGGATATCATGAGATCACTTTTAATCGCGCGGCTTCGACTACAGGGATGCTCTTGCTCCTGACTTGGAGGTCGCTGGACCTCACGAAAAACCGTTGTTACGGCTTATTGCGTTGACAAAACCCGGAGATGTTTCAGGGAGAGTGCCGTAGGATGCGGCTCCGACTGTTGTTCTAGTTCGGTGTAATGCAATGCGATTGCTGAAAGCCCATGACGAATTATGAGCCGTGTATATGGCATTGTAGCTTCGACAAGCGAGCGGATATTGACAATTGTGTCGTACATTTGATCATGTTGAGTATCATGGCCATTGCATTTATTACAACAACTACCATGACAACTATACAGCCTGCAATCACTGCCCATATCACCAGCAGAAGCCATCATATGACCATTACACGTTAAAGAACATCCCTCATCACTTCAATGCCAACCTCAAAACTTGATCAACACCTTGGTGTACCCCTCGATGCGCTTGTCAAACTTTTCATACGCAGCCGGCGCGTCGTCAATGTTGATCTCGTTCGACACGACGAAGCTGGGCTTGGCGCGACCAGAGATGATCAGGTCGCGTAGCTGGCGGTTGTATGCCTTGACATTGCATTGTCCAGTCCCGAGCGAAAGGCCCTGTATCCAGTTAGCTCGGTGATCAGTGGAAATAGACTACTCTCCAGCAACATACCTTTTCAAATAGCTTTCCAAAAGACAGCAAGATCTGTCCCTTTCCAGCCTTCTCATCTGGCGCACCAGGATCCGCAGGAACATACAATCCTGGAATGCCCAGCCCACCCGTCGGCCTCGTCACAGCAATGATCTGCTCGAGCACAATGTTGGGGACCTCCTGATCACTGCCGCCGCTAGTGGCCTGGTATCCCACCGCGTCAACAGCACGATCGACCATGCCGCCGTGGTCTTTGATGATTTGCTCGACGGGGTCGCCCTTGCTGAAGTCAATGGGTGTGCATCCGATCTTCTTGGCCTGTGCAAGACGCTCTGGCACACGGTCGACGACGTAAACTTTACTGGCACCGCGCAGGATGCCTGAGTAGGCTGCCATGAGGCCGACGGGACCGGCACCCCAGACGGCGACGGACTCGCCAGGTTGGAAACCGGCGAGGACGAGACCGTGCCTGGAGATAGATCAGCATTGAATTTAGGAGCACAGGGATGTGGATGAAACGCACCATCCAGTTGGGAAGATATCCGCTAGGAGAGCAAAGTCATTCTCATGCTCTGTGCCTGCAGGCAGCTTCAGGCAGTTGAAGTCTGCAAAGGGCACACGAATGTACCCAGCTTGTCCTATACGGAACACCTTCATCAGCATCGTCCACGCCAAGGGCACTTCATTTTACTCACCACCCTGATACGGTCCCATAGCAACATATCCGTACGCCCCGCCAGCAAAGCCCGGATTCACGCCCGTGCAGAACGCAGTCTTTCCCACCTCGCAGTTCGGGCAACGTCCATCAGCAACATTGAACGGCATGACAACGCGGTCTCCCTTCTTGAGTAGTGTGACACCGCTACCGAGTTCGTCCACGATTCCCATGTTCTCGTGGCCGAAGACAAGGCCGGCTTCAGCTGCAGTGCGTCCTTGGTACTAGAGGATCTGTGTCAGCGCTGCTGGAGACGGTTCAAGGCTGGGCAATCTGAGCTGTGTGGAAGATCAAAGCCTGGAAGTGTGTGGCTGGGAGTTGAGGATGGGATTGACGGTTTTCTTTCACTCACCATGTGGAGGTCGGAGCCGCAGATGCAGGAGGTGGTGATTCGGACGATGACCTGGGGAGAGGAGAGAGGTGTTAGAGGGTGTCGGTAGGAGGAGGGATATGATGCTTGCATACGTCGTCGGGGTGCTCGAGCTTGGGGAGTGGAATCTCTTTGACGGAGACCTTGAAGGGCCCTCTGATATGATAGTTAGCCCTACTCTGGGCCTACTGTTACGACAGGAATCTTCTCACTCGTAATGAACGGCCTTCATGCTCGATGGCTTTTCTGTGGTGGTCGAAGACATGATGGAGGTCCTCTTCTGTTGTGCTGTGTTTGTGGACTTTGTAACTGTAATGTGATTTTCGAGCTGATGTAGTATGAATCTTCAGGACGGTATGAACTGAGGTTATGCTACTGAACTAGCTCGAGGAAGGTGCAGATGAACAAGCAGCTATAAACATCAGCTTATACTCGTCTGATACCCTCGGCAGAGTCTCCGCCAATGATGAAACCAAAGACCCCGCGCAGATCATTGAGGTGGGGTGTGCGGGGCAGAAGCAGGGTCGGCAATGTATCTGCCGGGGACTTCTCGGTCGATGCTGCGAGTGGTTTATGTTGCTGGAAATGATACTGCTTGGCTGTTGTGCCGCGTGGTTTTGGAAGTGAAGTACTCAAGTAGATGAGGTCTAGAGGTAGAGGTAAGACGGGAAGGGTGATGAGAATGGTGATAAGTCGGTTCAGGGACTGAGGACGACTGAGGACAAGGAATTGGCAAGCGGGGGATGATTAGTAGTTGTGTGGGACGAGACGGGACATCTTGTGCAGAAGATGTGATTAGTATTTGTCTCCAAGTTGCAGACGTGCTACCTATCATCGAGAATACTTCCACTGCCATGAGCTGCAAAATACGAGTCTTCCCGAATTAGAAATCATCCTTTCTGCTTAGGCACATTTGACAGCCCGAGTCTCAAGGCGAGCTCTCCTTCAAACACCGATCACACCTACAAGGCGTCCCAAACCAAGCCATCAACGCCGCACGTCTCTCCTCAAGCGAGAGCTCTTGCGGCTCGCTCAAATATGATGTGAAGATCTCCTCGCCTTCAGCAATATCTCGGACCGCTGTGATAACAATAGTGGCGTCTTTGCCTTCCTTGCTATAGACTACAGACGGATCACAACTGTGATTGAGAATAGCCATCATAGGGTACACGCCGTAGATGTAATTCTTGTTCGGCAGATTGATACCCACCACATTGTTATTGAGCCGCAAGCGCATAGTGAACAGGACCCAAGTATCGAAGCGATGCTCTGCAAAGATGTCGATGCCGAGTGACTGAAGCATATCGATTGGCATTATTATGTCATCCACGAGACTGAATGGTACAATCTCGTGCCCAGTGTACTTTGGCGTCAGTCGCATCATGGGTAAGACTTGAAGGGGATGTAGTTGTTGACTGTTGACGGTCTTCATATGCTGGACAACGAATTGGAGATAGCGGAGTAGCAGCTTCGCATGTACAGTTCTGGAAAATTGTTTGGGGCTCTCTTTTCCGAAAGCAGTGTACTTGATAGACTTGGCTTTGTGCCAGCATGATGCAAGATCACCTGCTAGGGTGGCAGTGGCCAGGCAATCTGTACTGCAAAATTGCTTGGCACAGCCAGGACATCTCACCTCGACCAGCTTAGTCGTGAGTGCACAACATATAGGGCATCGATCTTCCTCGACCATCGTCACGCCCGTAGCTGTCCTATCGACGAAGAGGACTTCACCTGCTGCAATATTTCGCTGAGCGAACACTCCCATGACGTCTTCGCCGAGCGAATTGTCCGGCTGGTGCTTCTGAATGTGGCTGCTGCGGACAGCGCAGGCGCCGTCAGAAACCATGTGCATTTGCCTGGCCATTGTGTTTACCACTTCGTTTGATCTGGTTATAATGTCCGCAGTCATCCAAGGGTACGGCCTCCCAAGGATACTTCCATTCCTGATCGAGCTTTCACGTTCCTAGCAACAGTCAGTATAGTAGAACTTGTGACGGTGTCTTACTCATATCTATTTGGTCAGGGAGTGATGCAGCCACTTCTGTTTTGTAGTCCACTCGTTGCTGAGCATTCGCAGTGTTTCGGATGAGCTCTGTAGCGTGCTTTGCAAACAGCTTTATTGCATTGCTGCACACTGTGATCTGGTCCACATACGCATTTGCAGCCTTCAAGCTTTCGATCAGCACGGTCCAGGCATCCTGAGCCATACTGCGGACTATGCCATCGACTCTCGTGCCGATATCTGCACACTCCTGATCGGATGAATTGTCAAATTGACCTGTTGATGGTGCCAGTAAGAGCTTCATACCAACCACTAGTCGAACGTGGGTTCGTAATTTTTCTGCCGATCTTCGAAGCTGATCCAGCATCGACTAGCATACGTGCCTTGTAGGCGTCTCCCGTTGCCAGCTCGGGATAACCTAGGACAAGGAGAATCCGCGCTCGCGAGATCCAGTTTTCAGGATCGTATGGAAATGACATGATATTCGAGGTAAGCTGTGCGAGGTCAAGGGCGCTTTTGTTGACATCCTGTCCACTGTTAGGGAATCGCTACAGAACAGTCAGCGCAGCGTACATGAGGTGATGGTGGCTGCTACTCGTGGTAACTCAGTCTGTCTGGCCTGATAGTAGGCAGCCAGGAATCTGCAGACCATAGCTTCTGCATGATGGACTCCGTTGGCATATGATTGGCAGGTGTAAGATGGAGTGATTGAGAAGGCGACGCGATCTTGACCGACTCTAACCCAACAAAGTGTTCGTGTAAAGGTAAGACGGACCAGATCTGGTCTTGAGCTCGTGTAGGAACGGAGTGGACATCTATTACAGGACCTGAATTGACGTAGTCAAATCTGATTCAGTTCAAGAGCCAAGAGACCTTGTCCATGTCGATTGTGGATGTTGTAGCACACAGGACATCAGATGTCACAACGCGTGCGCGACCAGGCACGATTAGCACACAGAGTGCTGGCAGACTGTTGGCAATACTCACGTCAAGTCGCGCTCTGAACAGCAAGAGCCTGTAGGCGTATGAAGCGTATGAAAGAGCATGGAAAGTGAAGAGCGGTCTCGAATGGACACGAAACTGAAGAGAAATGCAAGGTTGCACAAGACTGATTGCCAAAAGAGGAAAGAAGCACACAAACGGAAGAGTACAAGGGGAAGGCCTGGCTCGAAACGTCTCATACCGATTCGAATGGTTGTGATATATACAACGCTGTAGTCAACCCCGCCTGCTTCCTATGATCACAGATAAAAAGATAGATTGAGGTGGGCTTATAGAGTGAAAGTGTCAAGAGCTTGAAGAGACCTAGACGCCGTCCTTGGTTGATGATCGATGAGGCGCCAACTCCGCCGCCCACTTTTCCTACGTCACATTGGGTGGGCTTATCGGAGGATCTGAAACAGGGCAGCTTGAGCTATAAACTGCAGCACGGCACTCGCCAGCGGAACTCCACAACAGTGCTCAACTACCTTTCACACACCTAGACTGGATAAGCCAACTCCCACATCCTCTTGAAAGCGTCGAATCCTCAATAATCGATCAATTCGGCACTCATCAATTCTCCATCCTCCATCTCCTCTCCCCAGACACACACACACAACAATGTCGTCCTCTCGACCACTCACAACCATTTTCGGCGCAGTAGCCGCAGTAGTCGGTGTCGGCTACGGTGTCGCTACCTACGGAGCCTCAAAATCAGTTGGTTTGAAAATCCCCGAAGAGAAGGCCATACTACGTACACAAGGCGCGCAGGGGGAGAGCAGAAAAGCTGGGCTCGAGGAAGAGGCTAAGAAAATCACCAAGGTCGAGACACATGGAGGGGACAAGGGCTTCAAGGTCCTCGACAAAGACGGTTGAACGGAAGCTGAGAAAGGCGTTCGGGAATGATTGCGGTTTGGATAAGCACAGAATGAGGATGCAATGTTATCAGGGCTAAGAAGCTGGCACGGTACTGGCAAGGTTGAGCAGAGAGGGCACGTAGTCCTCGAGAGGCTCTGAACCAACGTGGGAGTTTCACATTTTGCACCACTGCAGGAATCACGATGAGGAGCGAGCATCAGGGAACATCAGGTGCATTTATTTTGAGCTCTGTCGAGGAAGATAAGACCGTACCATCATCAATTTCATCACGGGCTGCTACAAACCAACAGCGCCCTTCACAAACCCTTTCATTCTCTATCAACACCCTTTTCCTCTACTCGACCTCGATCCTGGTCTCGTGCTGTGTGACGATCTCTGTCTGTTATGGCTGTCGCCCTGACGATCACCAATGAATCCACAAGAACACGTTCAATGCATCATACATATGCTAGGTATCTTCACCACTGCTTCAAGTCGCTTTCTCACTTAATCATTGTTGTAGCAAAAAACACTTACCACGCCCTCGCCGTCTTTCATATTCCTTCGTTTGAAGCCTTTCAGGGTTACTTTCTGTGCTTGGTCCTGCCCTTGCTTTGACGTTCCCGGGCTGTGAGTTCATGGCTACGGAGAATACGGTATCAAACCATAGGTCTAAGTAGAAGTCCTTCGGCACTCTCTCAGAGAGATCTGTGTAGCCTGGTCCGGCTCTAACTTTATCATTCCTGAGTTGTGAGTTCACAGTGAGGGAGAGTATAGTATCAGACTAAAAAACTGAGCAAGGACCCTCCGGCACTCTCCTAGAGGAATCTCTAGACTGGTCCTACTCTAACTTCGACATTGCTCAGTTGTTTACGCTTAATCCGGGAGAGTATTGTCCCATTCATCAAGTAAAAGTCCTTAGGGCACTCTCCCTATAGTATCCATCATGGTCCCGGTGGCAGGCATAGCCACTATCGAGCCAAGGACTACCGGTGCGGCAAAACCTCAATCGTCTAATGGCTTAGTGCTACAAGCATGGGCACAAGGATACCTTGTAGGATCGCTAGTGATAATGGCGGCTATAACCGTGGCCAATATGCGTAAAGGTGTGTTGTTACACAAGCTGATTCTATTGGAGGTATGTTACATTTAGGGGTTGGGCACTCTCCAGGGCACAAATTGACACTGTTCCAACAGCTATTCTTGGGAGTATTTCATCCTACTTTTATCTTTGTGAACCCTCCCGCCTATGGGTGGTACCTAAGCTCGACGGCTATACTACTTAATATCTCGTGGTCTCTACACAATGTCATTGCTTGGCTGAAGACGAGACCGTTTCTGTCAAGGAAATGGAGTATCTTCTACATCACGACCGTCATCATGGTGCAGCCATACTGGGTTTTGGAGATCTACAGTAACTTCGCATTCTTTAATAACATCAACAACTTATTCGAGACAACACGACCCTACGAAGCCTTGTTCCGCGATCCTCGGTGGGCTTCATCAGTTCTTATCCTGATGTTTCAGATACATCAGACATATAAGCTGCCAGTGGCGAGTATCGTTACACTATCTCCTCGCTTTGGCATCTTGTTACTGGCCATGACTCTATCCATTATATTCGTCCTCTTGGATGTTATCGCCGTGACAACAAATTCATTTGCGTCAACTCTACCAGATGGCCTCAATCCTTGGTGGAAGCTGGCAATGGTCTTCAAGTGTCTCACCGACAGTATCATCCTCGACGATTTCAAGACTGCTCTCGATCGACTCATGAAGTTCAAGCTCCGCCGCGAGGGCCATCGACAAGATCGACATGACCGTGGAGGCTCTACTCAGAGCACATCTGAAGTGGCTACAGACGAGGAAGAAGGTAGTAGAAGGCCGTGCTTGACAAGGAATCAAACTGTAGAGCACGATCCTTTTAGCGAAGATGCCCGAGAGCGAACTTTCAGTGGTACTATCGAGAATCATACTGTAGATTTTGAGACTGCATTGAAACCCTCTTTCAGATCACTTACACATAGTGAAAAGGTACGGAAGGTCTCGGCAATGGCAAGTTCTTCTGACGACAGCTATGATGATATTGATCTACCCGACTTCCAGACTGGGAACACTTGAGCAGTTGAGGCACAAAAGTGCGAGCAGAATCTCTACGGCACTCTCCAGGCAATATCTCTAGACTTCTTCTGCACAACTCTGGCCTTTGGGGACAGCAGTCTTTGCCACGTCGTCTATGGCTAAATACAATGTGTCCATGTTTCCGGCGGAGGTAGCGGCACGTACCAGGTAGCTTCAGGCAGGAGAGGCAGCAAAGATTTTGTCACGTTGTGCTCGTGCCAAGCCGACCTAGTACTTCGTGCTACTGGATATTGTCTCATGCAGGTCGCAGACTCGCAGTGTACCATACCGCAAAGAGTGCACTGCATGACTTGGAAATGTGACAGGGGAAGCGGCTGCCAATGCGGCTGCTGTTGCGGCTCACCGCTCACTGCGTGTCAATGCTCTTGGTAAAGCTTACTGAATTGCTTTGCTGGCTTGGAGATTGCTTGTATGTCTTAGCATGGCGAAGAAGCAATTCTGCATGAACAGATCGTGTTCTGGTTGTCACTGAGTTCAAGCGATCGCGGACTAGGAGCATGAGGAGGTCTAGCCCATCAAGGCATCAGAAGGACGCTAGACATACACTTCGATGCTAGTGACACCTGCTGTACAAGGGCTAGCTGCGGGGTACAGTAGCACGTCTTCGAAGACGTCAACCAAGCAGTTTCAACACAAACGTCAGTCAAGAGTACGTACCGTCTTAGCGCTATGTGATGCGCATTCACTCTTTCCACGCACAGAATCTGCCTGTCGCCGCACAAAAGGGTGGCCACGAAGACAGCCAATGCTGCCTCGATAGAGGTCCTGCCCCGGTGGCAGGGTCATCGCACACCTTGACAATGCTAAAGTCAGGTTCATTCAAGGCGACAATACTGGATTCCCGCATGGCTACCTCGGTATCAAAGTACTCACGTACCTGGGACGTTGCGGGGTGCCAAGTCGCAATATAGCCGCTGGCAAATGGGTGAAGAATGTCGAGAGAAACATCGACCACCTTCTGCATCCGCCCTAACAACCCTTGTGACTTGATGGGAACAAAGCTTCGCAGAATAATTGCATGTCTGTGACCTGGTACCATCATGTCGAGGTGATGAAAAGCCACTACATGCTGCACTACTGCATCAACCCCACGTCCTTCCCCGCTCACCCCATATCAGCCTCATCTGCATGAGGAGAAGAATATCGATGGCTTGCATGAATCCCATGCAGTAGCCTACATCCTTGACATACGTGCTCGCATACAGCGCCGCCCTTGGTCAATATCTGCTTCATCTAAAGCGACGGGACAGCGAATAATGGTGGTCTTGCAGGAGACTTATGCCGACTCCTGCTAGCATACTTTGCACTCTCTAGGGAAAACACATCATACTTCCGGTACATAGCTACATGGCTCAAGTCAGTGGCTATGACCCCTCGCAGCATGCCATTGAAGCGATCTCCTGGATCCTTGTCGAGTGCCACATCGACGGCGCTTATTCGCACATCCTAGTCAATCGATTCTTCTCCTCCTGCGTGTGACCCCAGGCCACAGAGCTCCAGGCCTCACAGGCGAGGGTGCTGATGCCGCATAGTGATACCCACCAGACTCGAAAAGATGCCTTTTCAGGCCCAAGTGGACCGCACGATCATGCTTCCCTGCACAGAGCCGCTCCAGGTCAAGGACGCATCTTCGTGCCACCACGACGATCAACTGACTTCGCAGCCGCTTTCTTTTGACGGTGGCGCCACTAGTCACGAATCAGAGTTCATGTCTGGACCATTCTCATGCTGCTTCAGGACGTGAGCACGACTCGAGTGCAGATGTGGTGTTTAGCCGGACGAGATCTGGAGGCACAGCGAGTGTTCCCGCTGCCCGCATGATGTGCTTAGTGTTGTTAAGCGAGGCAAATGACCAGTACGAGGAGCTCAAGAGAAGCTTATAAGAAGGCGCAAGTTTCCACGACAGAAAGAAGCAAGCAGGTACTTCTCGATCAGCTTCTTCATTCGCTTAACACATCTCTCGCTTATTGAAACACATCTTCCACATTCGTTCAACCCCTACCACCACAATGCGCGGTCTCACACTCATCGGTGCTGCCGCTGCTCTTGTGCTCGGTGTCACTGCCGCTCCTCAACCTCAAGTTAGCGTCGACAACAACAATGTCGCACCTGACGCCAAGACCAAAGTGACCACGACGACCACCGTCAGCAAGACCAAGGTCATCACCCAGACGAACATCCAGGTCACCACCACCACTTCCTACATCACTGCCACCGCAGATGCCGTGACCACGATCACAGTCTACGAGACTCAGATTGTCACTGACCCCATCTCTTGCCTGCCCTCGACTGTCACGTAAGTGTTATGTCTTCGAAATGGATGAACATACGTATAAAGAGCTGACACTGTCATAGGAGAACTGTGACTGCTAGTGGCACGGGCACTACCACCACCGGATCTCCATCCGGTGGATCCAGCACCACGACCACTACCGCGGTTGGCACGACCACGACTGAGCTGGCTCGTCAGGCCAACCCAACTGCCATCAGCACTTACGGTCTTGCCGACTATGCCGCAAGGATTGGCAAGTACTTCGGTACGGCTGTCGACTACCCCGGCACTGTAAGTTGCCTTCTCTCTTTAAAGAAAAAAGGTCCAGTACTTTGCTAACACCACAATTTAGGGCGAGGGCTCTGACCCAGTCTACCTAGCTGTGGCTACGGACCCTCACGAGTTCAACCAGTGGACTCCTGCCAATGTCATGAAATACGAGTTCACCGAACAGTCCCAGGGTGTTTTCAACTTCAGCCAGGCTGACCAGTTTGTCGCCCTCGCCCACGCTCACAACATCACTAAGATCCGTTGCCACAACCTCATCTGGCACAACGAGCTCCCAGCTTGGTAGGCAATCCTAGCTTTATCTCCGGAGGTCGCTAATCAGTCATAGGATCAACAACGGCAACTGGACCAATGCCACTCTTCTTCCAGTGATGGAAAACCACATTGAACAACTTATCTTGCACTTTGGCGATACCTGCTTGCACTGGGACGTTGTCAACGAGGCTCTATCCGACAGCCCAACCGCAACCAACCCATGGGCCGCCAACGTCTGGTACAACGCCATCGGCCCGTACTACGTCTCCCTCGCCTTCCAGAAGGCCCAACAGGTCGTCGAGGCCCACAACCTGTCCGTCAAGCTCTTCTACAACGACTACAACATCGAATGGCCCGGCGCCAAGACCACCAACGCCGCCATCCTCGTCTCCAACCTGACTGCTGCTGGTATCCGTATTGACGGTGTCGGTCTCCAATCTCACTTCGAGATCGGTGGCACCCCACCCATTGCCACCTCCCTTGCTGTCCAGCAGACCTACACGAACCAGAACAACAGTCGTGGAGTTCCGATAATCTGTGCCCTGACTGAACTCGATATCAGAGCAACCAGCTTACCTGTTAGCGACGCCAACCAGATCCAGCAGTTCAACGACTACAGGACCGGTAAGTATACTTGCTTGAGTTGTTCCTCGGTCAATGCTAATGTCATCCCTAGCCGTCGGTGGATGTGCAGCCAACTCTCGCTGTGTTGGTATCACTCTTTGGGACTTCGATGGTACGTTTCCCCATCCTCCTAACCTCAATCTGAGCATCTACTGACACACTCCCAGATGAGTACTCTGTAAGCATTCCTGCAGCGCTGCTGCCACGAGCGCAACCCCCCCTCCCCTTCCCCTTCTTATGCTCTCTAACCTCATATCCCTTCGATTGCTAACACCATCACAGTGGGTCCCAGGCACTTTCCCGTAAGTTCACACCAGCCCCTATTGACATCAAAGTCGTACACCATACTGACAATGTTTCCAGTGGCCAAGGTTACGCCGACCCCTGGTTCCGCGCCAACAGCACCACCCTCGTCAAGAAGATCGCCTACGGTATGTCTCAGTACACCTTACTTGTCAAGATGATTCACTGACAGCCCACACAGACGGCATCATCGACGGTCTCACCAACACCACCGCCCTCAAGAAGTAGATCTGAAGAGCTTGGCTCTGACAGTCTGTGAGGTGTGCAGCTCGCAAGTTGGGGAGAGAAAAATGCTTTCAGCCGTGATGGGAAGAGAGGGGCTGCGGGTCAGTTTGAATGAAGGCACTGGTTGCTCGGAGATGAAGGATTCGATTCTTGGTATATAGCTTCAGTTTAGGTGTAGTCGCAGGAACATAAGTCTTCTGGTGTTGCCCCTTCTCACTTGGTGCGGGTGCGTTGCGTGACGGTTCAAGCGATTTTCGCAGGCTTGATGAAGTGTTCTCAATCAAGTCCTAAGCTCTCTTATTTTGGTCTAAAGCAGTGGTCAATACGTCCAGAGAACAAGTCTCGAAGTGCGCACTTGCACTACTCTGCATGCCTCATTCATTGCGATCACTAGCCTCTGCGAGTAGCTGCATAAGGCGCGGCAAGTGATGCCGGGAGTGGCGTAGGCTATCGTAACCACGATCCCATAGAAGCCCGAGAAAGCAGCTTGCAGCAAAGTCAGGTGATCAATTCGGGGGCGTGGCACTAGAGGGAAGAGGGACGCGTGGCAGATCTAGAGGTGGTGGCTTTGACTGGACATCGGGCTGTTGATGCGTATGGTGGAGCTTACATGGACATAGCATATTGCGGTCAGACTCGTTGACAGTATTGCAGTTTACTGCCATCGTAATGCATTCCCCGGCTGTCCGATCCCAGGTTACCGCTCCAGCACTCTCCAGCGCACCCTGCCCTACATGCGGAGAAGGCCTTTGGGAATCCACTTCCACCATCCGAGAATAGTCCCATCCACTCTACCCTCACCGACCCAGTAATCCTTCACGTCGACTCCCTGCAGTATCCTGTAACACGGGCTGCATTCGCGACGCGGGATCTTGTTGCTGAACCGACACTCCGCAGATCCATCGACACCGATCGTCTTGACCTTGCCACACATTGCGCACGTGAGTCTGCGGAAGCGTCGTCGACTACTCTCATCTTCAGACTTGAGGCTCATCTCAACAAAGTCGTAATGCAACTGCACATATTCGGCCCAGGCTTTGCTGCTGTAGAACTCGTTGATGATCTTGTCCCTTGCGGCTTGGTAGGCGTCCCAGGTGGGAAACTTGTGCCGCGCAGGCGAGCGACTGGGCCACGGACGACATCGTCGGACTCCGTAATGACCGCCATCGGGACGCTTGGTCTTGCGCAACATTGTCCGAGATGACAACTGTAGAGCGAAGATTGCGATCGGAGATTCAACATGATCGAGGACATGGAGAAAGACGTCTTGAGGAAGTATCTCAAGAGCTGATAATGTCTGTTTCGCATTAGCTCTCAGTTTCATGATGTGCAAGATCAAACTGTACTCGTTCCTCTCTGACCCGCTTAGCTGCAGGAGCAGTGCTGACGTTTTCTTTCGATTTTCTCTTTGGCATCGCAGAGGTGAAGATGGAGCAGAGTGGGTCGTCGTGCAAATCCGAAATATCGAGAGAGAGATCTTAGAGGTCTGACGAATACGACGTTGCGACAAGAGGATAAAATACCGGATGTGATGGTCAGTTCATTATGATCAGATGTTTGAACTGAAGAGACTGAAATCGAGATGTGACGGAACGCGGATGAAACGAAGTGCGGGATTGAAGCGTGACGTACCCTCGAGTCAGTAGGTAATACTGCTGCAAGGGCAAAGCTTCAGCCTACCGGTTCACATTTTATGACAGACGAATTGGAATTATGTTCTTGACATGCTTTGGAATCCTAAGTTGGGACAGAAGGCTTATTTGATGTGCGCACATCGTCTGATGCGATGTGCTGGTTTGATGACGGCGAAGATGGGTTGGGACTTGCTGGTCAGGTGTATCTACGGTGAAACAGCCGTTCCGACAATGAATGGTGCAGGAGAATGCGGGTGGCTGTCCAGTGCATACTGATACGTACCCGAATTGATGTGGCAGGTCCAAGATATAGCTTGTGCTGCCTTCTCGACTGGCCCTGTGTGAAGTATATTCCACGGCAAGTGGCAGAAGTCACAGACAACTCAGGGGGTATTCCAGACAAGGCCATATACCGGAAGCAGAGCAGGATCTCGAGGACAAGGCTTAGACCCGGGAACGTGACGAAGTCGGGATAGTCCTTGTAAGCAATGATATGTGGCTAGCTACCTAGATAGTCCGATGGAGCAAAAGAATAAGCATAAGAGAGAAGATATCCGCCAGATCACCATGAACCTCATATTGCCAGAGCACATCCGGTCTCACTTCGTCATCCTGCCTCCGGAGCTCTCATCACGTTCCTTCATCATAGCAGTGTCTCATGAGACATCAGCCTCAGCGCACATAATCACCGACGCTGATTGTCCAGTGCACCTCACGCACATGCATCCGCGACTCTGATCGGCAAAGATGGCACGGACCTTGATGAAGCAACTCTTGCAGACACGTTCTCGCGACTGCGCATCAGGATTCGCATGCAGTGAAGGATGCGGAGGAGAATCGAAGCATGCCTGAACGACCTTGTCTTTGATTGTGCACCACTCCGGGACTTTAGCGTCGTGGCGCCAGGTGGCACCGTAGGTAGGCTGCATGATAGCACACCCCGTGCACGCGAAGTATGGGACTTTTTTGATATAGATCGTGATTTCAATACGCTGGCCAAGGGAGCAAGGCAAGCACTGACGCTGCGTATAGTAAAGCTCGAAACTAGAGTCGTTAATGTTAGTAACGGTAGATATGCACGTAAGGCCGTCTGCTATACCTCTCGTCGTCGAATCCATCGGCAGCAATGTCCTTGGGTATTCTGCAAGTGGCACAGATAAGGACTTGGAGAGGAAATCTGTCATTGAACTCCTTGACACTGGAATTGAATGCTCCTCTGGTATCGATTCCCACAACATGATTGTGTTGATCCATAGTTTCAGCTGCGACTGTCTTTGAACTGAAATGCATTGCCAGGATATCGAGGTTGGACCGCTTGACCTTTTCATCGTGGGTCGTCTCTTTCAAGAACATAATGATGTTCAGCTTGATCTCCATAGGCAGCTGCTCAAGCAGAGAGAGCTCCTAAGCAGGTGTTAGTCTGTGTGTGCATGCTTAGCATCGACGACTTTTACCTGTCTAGGACGAGAAGAGCTGAGGCGAGACAGAGGCCGCACAACTCGACCACGCGAAAGGTTGAACACCGAGTCGTGCTTTAGGGGCGTGTGAATACCCAGGCGTAAAGCTTGTTTCTTAGGCATCAAGCTGCCCTCAACGGCATGGTTGATACGACGTATGAATTCATCTTCGTGCAGTTCATCTTCGTGCATGAATTCATCGTCGTCCACCTCATTTCGGTCTTTCCTCTTGCGAGAGAGATAGGGCAAGTTGTGATGATCCATAAAGCCTTACAAGCTCGATTCTGGAGGTGGTGAAAATGAGTGTGTCGACGAAGAGTGTAAATGAGAGTGCAGAAGAGAGTTGGAGCACGATAATGAAGGAATAGTGATAATTTGAAGTGGCAGCTAAAATCCTGCGAGGAAGTGCGGAATGAGCCAGCGTGTCGGTACGCAAGGCTGAACTGAATCGCTGCCGCAGATCAAACTGATGTGAAACTCGAGGTGAGAACTGTCTTTCATGTCACCAATATGGCTATTAGCTCCAGGAAGGCGTGTTCTGAGCATGGTGGATTTTCGGTCGTGCTTTACAAAATTGCGAAGTGAAGTGAATCGCCATCTTCCAATCGATCCATGCGTGAAGTCAGGATGCAACGCAGCATGCAACGAATCGATGTGTGGGGATCAACCACAGAGATGTTTCTCCAAAAGCTCCTCTTCTCCTGTAGGTAGTATGCAACAGGCACTAAACGAGCTTTGCAGGTTGTTCCTGAAGAGGTCTTGCCGGTTCGGGCTCCCAGCATAGATCGAGTAGCTTTTGTTCCAAGAGTCTTATCAGTGGCTTTGCTATTCAAGGCCGCTCATACAGGCAATACTCCCAGTTAACCTCACCCTCCGAGAGACATCCTTCCTGTTCCAGGTCCGACCCGCCAACCACCGCCTCTCCTCCAGCAAAGTCAACAAGCTGTGCCCAGCTCTTCTTCTGCCATCCATCATCCTGTGCCTGCTCTGCATCTAGATTCAACGGGAAGTATGTATCGCAATCATACTCCGGACTCTTGATCTTCGTCAATAGCACCCGTTTAGCTTGCGGTAATGCCAGTGCACTATCGTAGATACTGCTTCCTCCAATGACAAAGATATCCCCCATTGTAAGCTTGTCTGCTTGAGAGTCCTCTTCACGCTTTTGTAATGCGTGCATAGCTGCCTCAAGGCTCCCAACTACCAACGGCCCCTCTTGTACCTCGTCATGTGCGGCCTCATGCTTCATGGATCTTGAGATGACCACGTTCAGTCTGCCTTTGAGCGGCCGAAACTTGGTCGGTATGCTATCCCACGTCTTACGTCCCATGACAACTGCATTGATGCTTTTGGTATGCGCAGGAAGACTTCTGGGCTGTCGTTTTGTTACGCGTGCAAAGTATCCCATCTCTTTTTTGAGCTGCGGCCATGGAAGACCTCCATCCTTCCCGATACCTAGGTCTTTTGTTGTAGCTACAATTAGGGTCAAGATACGAGGCTGCTTGTTCATTGTTGTCGAGCTTGTTGGACTGTGCTCTCCGCCCGATGAGCTGACCTCTGCAGGCATTGGCAATGATCGCGAAATTCGAGGTTTTGCAAGTTCTGAGGTTTGTGTAACAATTGTTTACGACAAGATCCAATGTTGCGAGATTCACAACCCCTTTTTCCTTTTCGGTCGAGGAAGACATCAGTAGGGTACGAGTACATAGTGGTAATGGTACACGCATGCACAATCCCACTTGCGACTGCATCGATAATACGGGAAAGTGATCACGAGCAGCACGGACAGGCAGATAGCACCACTTGTTTAGGCATATTGCCTGACATATTATTCGAGTTTAATAACCCTGGATGATCCCGGGAACGATCATCTCAAAGCCTAATCCTCTCATGGCCTTGCCACGCTCTGTGCGCCGGTCAACTCCTGCAAGAGCTTGCCCACAGCCTGCGCCTCCGCTGCCGTCTCATCCTCGACATGACTCTCACTCAACGTGTTGAGTTGTCCGAATAGCCATGTTTCCTTCATCTGTCGTGTGAGGGTAAGGATATCTTCGCTAGCTCGTATCTTGATACATTTAGTACCAGTACATGCATGATAAGTAACCTCACTAGTGACCTACAAGTGCTGCTGTCTCAACATCCATCCGAAAACTGTTGGCCGCCGCTTGCGTGTGATCTAGGACACTGCCACGTGGCGATGTATCATCCTCATCTTGTGTCGTGGGCTCTGCTGGCTACCAAAATCAATCAGAGTAAGCTAGCACAATCACACAAGAAGACGGCACCTTTGCAAGATCCAGAATGTTAACAAAACGATTCACAAGTTGGGCAGTGAGCTTATCGACATGATCTAGATATCCATGTTAAATGATATTATGAGCCCTCACAATAGTTGGCTCACTGAGCAACGCGGGCGTATTCCTCAACGACGCGTCCATAATGTTCAAGGCATATCTTAACTCGAGCAGAGGTGGTGAGTTCTGATGTCGCGATGATGTTTTGGATATCTTGACCCCACCTTCAGATTTGCTCGGAGATCATGCCCGTCAGCCTTATTTCGATAACGGCTATTTCGAACTAGAAAGTTTGTCTGTCAGTCGATCATCACTGTCACATTACATCTCTTTTCGCACATACAAAGCAGACGCAGATATGGTCACTACCAGACACTCCAGCTATATGCCTGGGCAAGCAGACACAGGGTCCACGACATCAACACCAGCACGATCATCAAAGCGTAAAACACAAGATGCAGAGGATCATACATCCGCCGAGAAGAAGCGAAAAGTCGACAACGATAATCCGGAGGCATCTTCTGCCAAGACGAAGACTGCCACACGAATCAGATTCGGGAGTGAAGAGGTTCAGTCACCTGCGCCAGTTCCAGACACTGTGCCCGTAGTCGCAGATTCTGAAGCGGACGACGGTGACGAGTCTCTTGAAGAGGAAGATAGTGACGACGAAGCACCAGAGGATATATCAACCAGTGTAGCGCAGAAA
>Ga0268246_10000374_pt1 | contig 20217 bp, 20 predicted proteins | sample AgamicOrSfe_FD_200242 | JGI IMG/M metagenome (GOLD analysis project Ga0268246, IMG submission 200242) | Agave microbial communities from Guanajuato, Mexico - Or.Sf.e (v2) (version 2) | ecosystem: Host-associated > Plants > Phyllosphere > Phylloplane/Leaf | place: Guanajuato, Mexico | collected...
GGGGAAAGAGAGGTCGCGGAGGCGAGGAGGGCGGGGTGTGTCGTTGAGGGGGCGTGGATCAGGGCGGTCAGGAGGGTGGGATTGGAGAGGAGGGCGGAGAGTTCGGCGGTGCTGTGTGGTGGTGTGGTGTTAGCAGGTGGGTGGCTTGGTTTGGAGTGATAGAGGAGAGGAACGTACGATTTGTCGAGGAGGATTTCAGGAAGCCAGCCTTCGAGAGAAGGTGGTGGTTGTGTTTGTTGTTGTTGCGTATGCGGTTGTGGTTCTCGAGCTCCGCTCATTGTGTACTCTTGTGCCGAATCATACTTTTGAGGGTGGTTATCATGTACAGATATGCTGGATGGTCGAGGCGGTGGTGGTGGGGGTTGTGCATTGCTGTAATCTATATTTGAGCTTGCAGAGCGGCCATGTTGTGGATGTGGAGGTTTGGGAGGTGGTGGAGGTGGTTTTGTTGCCGGGTTTGAAGGGTACGAGGTTGATGGGAAGGCGGGCTGAAGCGTGGGTGTGTACGACATGTTGCTGGCTATGAAGGTGGAAGAAGCAAGTAGGCAATGGATCAAGTATCACCTTGGGTATGCGAGAGGGGGAACCGAAGCTGGAGATGACGATCTGATATCGATAAGGTACTTTAGCGACGGACTTGTATCCGCTGACTTGCTGCTGCTTGCTTGGCTTTGACTTCAACTTCCACCTTACAACTTCAACACGGACCCAGTACAACTCTTGGACAACGAACTCGATTGTGTTTAATAGCAAGGCGCAAGTTGCACGTCTTCTCGTGATACCGCAAAGCCTCCCAAAGCCTCCTTAGACCTCACGTGCCCCCTCAGCAGCTCCTCGATCAAGCTTTCCGCGATCATCACTTCAATGCCGTTTCCACTCGGTCCGATAGATGTTGATCAGCATCATTGACTTATGATGCTTGCTTGTATTTTATTCTCCTAATCTCGTGATCTCGTCTCCCCCTTCATGGCTGTATACACCTAGCGACGTCTTGTATCTTTTCATTCTTAGCATATTTTTACCTGGAGACATTTGCACACAATGGTCGCGGCGGCGTTCAGAAAACCAGCGTAATGTCTCCCGGAAACAACTCCAGGTGATCAATAACGAGCATATATACTGATGTTCATTGTAGTTGGTGGAAAGAGTCTGTTGTGTATCAAGTATGAAATTGGCGTCGTGAGAGCGTGTTGTACCCACGAGACTGACCTTTCGGCGAAAGATCTACCCTGCTTCCTTCCTGGACAGCAATGGTGACGGCTGGGGAGATGTCAATGGCATCACATCCAAGCTCGATTACCTGAAAGATCTTGGTGTTGATGTTGTATGGGTCTCGCCGAGTATGAGTTTTCTGAGGTACAAGAAGGTTTTAGGGAGGTTTGTGCTAATTTCGAGACAGTATACAAGAGCCCACAGGCTGATATGGGCTATGATATCGTACGGAATTTGCCTTATTGACCTTATAGCGAGATATTGACGACACTCCAGGCCGACTACAAAGACATAGACCACCGGTATGGTAGTCTGGAGGATGTAGATCGTCTCATCGCAGAGCTTAAGAAGAGAGACATGCGGCTAGTGATGGACCTGGTACGAATTCTGTCGCAAGTTTGTTTTCCTGTGCTAATGCAATATAGGTCGTGAACCATACTTCGAATGAGGTAGTGTTTTTTAAAACATCACTCGAAAGAGTGCTTACAATTTCTAGCACTACTGGTTCACCGAGTCCCGATCGTCCACGACAAACGCAAAGCGTGACTGGTATATCTGGCAAAAGCCCAAAGGCTGGAAGGACGACAAGCCCTTACCACCGAATAATTGGTCCATGATCCTGGGAGAAGCCAACTCAGCCTGGACATGGGATGAGAAGACCCAGGAGTTCTACTTGTCACTCTTTACGCCCGAGCAGCCAGATCTGAACTGGGAGAACCCGGAAGTCAGAGAAGCTGTGCACGATGTGGTATGAATCGAAGTTATTCGTGCAAATTTCCGATGGCATACTGATCTAGTTGAAATAGTTACGTTTTTGGCTTGAACGTGGAGCTAGTGGCTTCAGGATGGATGTGAGCATTCTCGATACTACAATTTCGAATCAGTATACTGACTCCTCCAGGTCATCAACCTCATCAGCAAAGTGCCAGGTTATCCAGATGGCGATGTTGTTGAGCCTGATGCATTGTACCAACCTGGTTTCAAGCATTACGCCAATGGCCCTCGCCTGCACGAGTATCTGAAAGCCATGAATCGCGAAGTCCTGTCCAAGTACGATGCGATGACGGTCGGCGAGATGCCCTTCATTCGTGATCATGGTGAAATTCTGAAGGCTGTTGGAGCTCAAGAGGAGGAGCTGAATATGATCTTCATCTTTGAACTGGTGGATATTGATAATAAGGTATGTACTAGGGTCGATTTAGAAGCTCATCGGAAGCAAACTAACGACTCTATCAACAGCCTGGCTCATACCGTCTTACGCTCCATGACTGGGACGCCAGAGACATCAAGTCATGCATTAATCGGTGGCAACGCCTTATGATCGACAACGACGGCTGGAACTCTCTTTTCTGCGAGAACCACGACAATCCACGCAGTGTTTCCGTAAGTAATCCTCACATTCCCTGCCCATGATCAAAGTCGCACCATCCCTGTCCACTCTCCGTCACCCACGCTAATCCTTCCCCAGCGCTACACCGACGACAGCGACGCCACCCGCTCCCTCGGCGCCAAACTCCTTGCCCTCATGCAATCCACCCTTTGCGGCACTCTCTACGTCTACCAAGGCGAAGAGATCGGCATGCGCAACGTGCCTCCCTCCTGGGACCCGGCCGAGTACATCGATATCGAGTCGATCAACTACTGGAAGAAGATGCAATCCTTGGCCCGCGGAGACGAGTCCAAGCTCGCGCACGCTCGTAACGTCCTCCAGATCAAGGCAAGAGATCACGCTCGCACGCCCGTGCAGTGGACCAGTGGCCCGAACGCAGGCTTCTGCGAGAAGGGAGTCCAGCCGTGGATGCGCGTGAATGACGATTGGGAGACTGTCAATGCGGAAGCGCAGATGAACGAGGAAGCATCTGTGCGCCACTTCTGGCAGGACGCGCTTGCACGACGGAAGACAAAGAAGGATGTTTTTGTGTACGGAGACTTTCAGCTGCTGGATGAGGAGGGCAAGAAGATCTTCGCATATGTGAGGGAGAGTGAGAAGGGCGAGAAGTGGATTGTGATACTGAATTTCTCCGGGGATGAGGTGAACTGGGAGATTCCGGGGAGTGTCAAGGTGGAGAGGTGGGAGGTGGGTAATTATGAGGCGAAGACTCCAACTAAGGCGACGAGTGGGAAGATTACAGTGAGAGCTTGGGAGGGGCTGCTGGGGAGGTGTGCTTAGGTCGCTTCCTGAAAATGATCGACCCTGAGCTCGAATAAACCATATTCGACAGTATCTCCGCTGGTTGCGTGCATCCTGATGATATCCTAATCCTAGGACATGTTCCTCTCTACTCTCACGTCTTCTTGCGATCCAGAACTCGGGACAAATGGACTTTCATGATAACAAAGGTCAAAGGACTAAAATTATGAAGAGTGCCGCCAATGTTCTGCTTCTAGCTTAGACGATATTGTTATCTTCTTCTCTTCAATGTTTTCGTGAAAGAAGAAAGATCTATGCCAAGGCAAAGGTCAAAGCATAAAAGTCGTGGAGAGTGCCGTTCGTTATCTACTTGTAGTATAGATGATGTCTTCATTGTATACTCTTTACGGCTTTATGAGAGAAGAGCAACTTTTACTAAAAGCAGGTCAAAGTAAATACGTCGTGGGGAGTACCGTCGATAGAGATTTCCCAGCACCTCTTGTCTCGATTTAACGGCTTTACACCTTGTCGTAGTCCTCATCAGACGCGCCGCACTGCCATTATTGCAAAGCGGACTCCCATCATAGCCATGGATTGTGCAATCATCATGTACCACGAGTGTGAAACAGGTCATCCATTTCTTCCCATGCTCGTAGGTGTCAGAAACTATCTCTTCACGATGTTCCTGCTCGAACTGGTCCCGATCCAGTATCCGTTTCGTGCTGGATTTCAGCGGCCGCATCAGCTCTTGCAATTCGACTCTCTCGTCAAGCATGCTTACTTTGCGTGCTTGTGTTCCGATCCAAGGAAGATGGGATCGCCACTTGCGGCGCAGCTTCGCCGGTACCGTCGCATATCGAGGTAGGATATCCGAGAGGAGGGAGGCCAGCTGATAGCCGCATATCCGCGACTGCTTTTGCAAGAGAGTCGACTGCGCTGAGCTGATCTTTTCAGATGATGGCGCTCAGGTTCACCGAGTCTGCTGCCAATTGACCCAGCTTCGGTGCAATCGTGCAAGAATTGGTGTCAGTCGGAAATGCATGCAAAGCACACTCCGACTGCGTGTTGCTTCCTCTTCCTTACTGATCGCCATTCCCACGACCTTCCCTCCTGTTCTCAAGATATTGTCGCCCTCCTTCATAGACGCCGAGATACAGTCCACTCCCAAGCATCGTCCACACTGCACGCAGCGCTCCGCCTCGAAACAGTCCCGTCCAACCTTTCTCCCGCACAACCTCTTTGCCAATCTCCCAGGTGCCCTTGTGCTGTTTCTGCTGATTCGTGCGGCGATGCTCGCCGAGTGCGTCGAGGACTTTGCCTTCTTTCAGCTTCTTCGCGGGTGTGTTATCAGACTTGGGACCCTGTTCACTCGTGGAGGTGTGTGCGGATTTGGTGTTTTTGCTCTCTGAACCATCTTCTGCTGCAGCGAGCATAATTCGTGTCTTTATCACATCGACCGGCGTCGTGATGACTGCGGCAATGCTTCCTGCTACACCTGCTGCAACAGCAGTCACAGCCCCATTCTCCCATATTCCCAGCTCCTCCTTCTTTCTTATCTTGCCATTATTCGCGTTGGAATACTGCTGGGCCCGCCATTCTTGCAACGCTGTCTTCAATCGCTCAAACATCGGGAATTGTAGTGCTGTGAATGGGAGGTTGCGCCCAGCTAATGCTGTGTAGCCACGCCAGAGCGCGAATGGATTATTCTTAAATTTTTGTAGAGTCTGCCGCGTGGCCGAGGTGCCTGAGGACTTTGCGTCGCCGGGCGAGACCATTTGAGCATTCTGCTTTATGACTTCAGCAGGCGTGAGGATAGCACAGGAGACTAGTTCAGCTAGACCGGAGGCGGCTGAGTGTATGACTGGTGTTGGTAGTAAACCATTCTTTCCTCGCCCACTAGGAGCGACGCGCTTGTTGAGATCATGGAAGACACTTTTGGCACCCTCGTATGTCGTGAAGAATGCGCCGGAGGAGGGAAGGGTTGCAATGACTACAGAGGTAAGACCTTGGTATAGGCCGCGAAAGAGTACGGGCTTGTTGAGGGTGTTTGTGGCAGTATTGACATAGAGACGAGTATAGTCTGGGCTCTGCATGCGGGTTTTGAGGGTGTCGAGTGGGTAGACTAAGAGGTCGACTGTGAAAGCCGCAAAGGCCCCGGCCTGGAAGGCGTCAATATATGGAGTGTCAAGTATGGGAGATGAAACGTACCAAAAGGATGTCTGTATTCGTGTTGTTAGACATGTCGGAGAGCTTTAGCCTGGCAACCTCACTGGCACCAACACGGCCAATGGCATAAAAATTGATTTCACATGCCGATATCCTTGTCGTCATCGACGGTCCACCTTTGTCGACCTTGGTTTTGAAAGCACGTTCGCAATCGCCCCGCGCCGTTGATTTCCAGCCTTCGTCCCACCCCTCCGACTGTCAGCAGCGCCTGCTGAAACAAGGCGATCAATTTATCCTGTCCCTTATCCTCTCCTCGCCCTCAGAGCATTCACTTCTACACTCTACACATACTACATCGACTTCTATTCTTCCGACATTCGCCACGCACTCAAACCATCCTCCTATCACGACCCTTGTTACAAGCGCACCCCTGTTTCAGCTTCACGTTCTTCAGGGTCCCTTCCGCCTGATTCGACAAGACTCTATCTCAAGTTACACCAGAGCGGCGTCATCATCATCTGATCATCCCATCCCATCTCCGCTCCTCTTACCCGGATCGCATAGCCTCAATACTTGTGGCACAGCCATCACCGACCTTCTCATCATATAACCGCACCCAAAACCTGTCAACTCACGTCAGCAACCACCTATATTGTCGCATCAAACATCACAACCCGCTCTCACGATGTCCGACTACGGCGCCTACGATAATGGGCCTCGAAGGTCATACAACACCCGCGTTCGCCCTCGTGGTCGCAATGAGCCAGAATACGTCGAAGAGACAGTCTTTGTCGAACGAGGAAAAGGTCCACCACCTCGAGAACTAGCCTACCGCACTCGCGATCGCGATCAAGATAGCATTGAAGAGATCTCTCGAGAGTTCCCACCACCAAGCGGCCGTGGTAACCGAGGCCCACGATATAACAACGACAACGGCTACTACGACAACTATGATGCCCCTCCTCCGCGTCGAGCGCGCTCCCAAGCTGGCCGCCGACAGTATGACGACGATGACTATGATGATTATGCTGGAGGTGCTGCTGGCGCAGCTGCGGGCTATGCTGCTGGACGTGGGCGCGATCAAAGAAACAGAAGACGGAACGACTACCACTCTGACGACGACCGATCACCACCTCCACGCCTCGAACGTCGCAAGTCTGGGATTGAGAATGTGCTCGAAGGGCTTGGACTAGGTGGAGTAGTTGGTGCCCTCACCGGCAACAAAGAGAGGAGTCGCAGTCGAGGAGGAAGAGACGATCGTTATGGAGGAAGAGATGACCGTTATCGTTCAGAGTCTCGGGATCGTGGAGGTAAGAGTCAGAGACAATGGGCACAAGCTGCACAAGCTGCATTCGTTGCTGGAGCTATTGAAGCGTGGAACAGTAAAGATGAACCTGGATCATGGACTGGAGAGAAAGGCAAGCGTATCGCGACTGCTGCTATTGCTGCCGGTGGTGTTGACAAAGCTATCGACGGAAATCCGAACGTCCATTCCAAGCGCCATATCATCGAAGCCGTCATTGGTGGTCTCGCAGCAAATCGACTGGCCAACGGGCCCGCAGCCAATGCTCAAGGTAGCGACAGTCGAGGTCGTTCCAGATCCCGAGCTCGCTCTGGCTCTCGTGGTCGTTCAGTTAGTGGTGATCGTGGTGCTGGCGGCAATGCTAACAGCAACGGTCTCCAAGGTATCCTCGCCGGAGGAGCTGTCGCCGCCGCCGGTAAAGCAATTTGGGACCGCGTCCGCTCGAAATCTCGTCGTCGTTCACCAAGCACATCCAGTCGCGATGACAGCAGAGACCGCAACGGCCCTTCTCGCAGTCGCCGCCGCGATGCCAACTATAGCCAAGCTCGTGGCCCCGCTGGACCTGCTGCAGGCGCAGTCGCAGCACAAGGCGGTGGTGGGCAAGGTCAAAGCCGTGGCCGTGGCTCCCAAGTCGGCGGCAACGACGGCGTACGCAACAAGCGCGAGTCCTCCAGCTCCTCAGACTCCTCTCTCGACTCCCAAGACCTCGAAGACCAGCGCAAGAAGATGCGCGGGAAAGAGTACATCACCGCTGGTCTCGCGTCCATCGCCACCATCCACGCCGCGCACGGCGTCTACCAATCCATGGACTCCAGCGACAAGCGGCACAAGATGGTCGCCGAGGGGGAGATGTCGCCCGAGGAGGCGAGGAAGAGACGGAGTAAGGCGTGGTTGCAGGATGCGGCTGCGGTGGGGATTGCCGCGTTGGGTATCAAGGGGGCGTATAGTGAGTGGAAGGAGATGAATGAGCATCGGCATGAGATTAAGGAGTTGGAGGAGAAGAAGAGGAAGAGGGCGAAGAGGGCGCAGAAGAGGGCGGAGAGGCAGAGGTTGGAAGGCGGAGGGGGTGGTGGGTATGGTGGTGGTGGTGGAGGTGGTGGCGGAGGATATAGCGGACAGCAGGGTGGAGGATATGGTGGACAATATCAACAGCAAGGCGGGCAAGGATATGGGCGATAGTGCAGGGCCGAAGGAGGCATTGTGAAGGCACACTAAGGTAGTGCTGGCGGCACAGTCATAGGCATGGATACAATCACGAAGATCACGAATCAAGCTAGATGTACAGACACTTTTTTCTCTCACGCCATGCCGCAAGTCGGAAGCACCTGCAGCGTGCACCCTGCTTCGCAATCTTCGACCTCGGGCATACTGGCGTAGGATGACTGTAGGATGACTGAGCATAATCCAATCGCTACGGGTGCTCAAGACCTCTGGTTTGCTACTCGATGACCACTGAGCATCACAATTCACACACTGCCACACACTCTCTTCCCCGCTCACTCGGCCGGGTAGCAGCATTGGACACTATACATGGAGAAGGTGCGAGACATGACAGAGTCTCTATTCGCTAATCTATGTTCCCAGTCACAACCCCTGCCTCGCCTCATGCCATTGCCACAAGAACTCTGAATGACAGTATATGTACAGCCGTAACCACCACAGCCATCTCCCCGCCTTGGTTCGACTGAATCGCTCGAGATCTGCCCTGCCGGGTACAAGTGGCGCAAGCTCAGGATGGAGGAGATTAAGTCTTCAGATATGGCTATTCTGAGCTCGATGCGCAAGTGTCATTTTCGGGCCAGCTAGCCGTGTGATGGCGGGTGATTTGCGTTATTGTTGGGACCTGGTGGAGAAGGAAGACTGACCACGCTTCGCCAGGCGAACGATATTCAGGGTCGTGAATGTTGACTTGCGCATGCCTCTATTCTGCTCGGCGCGTTGATGTGGGGTTGGGTGGTTGGCTGAGACTATTGATGAGTGCGTATTGTTGCGTGCAGGAGCTGTGGTGACGAGGAACAAGGGCTGGGATGTACTGCGTGGAAGCAGTGCCTCCTGGTGATGATGTTGATACAGACTTGAGAGAGTCGGCGGTAACGATGAGGATGAGGATGAATCGAGCCTGCAGTAAGACATCCTCCAGGCCGAGAATGTTTTTATATTGCGATGGCTGTCTCTTTCCAGAAGGTGGTACAGTCGCGCTTAGGTCGTGTGGTCTTGTAGGCGGAGTTTACATCAGCCGGCTACAGGGGCTTTCCTGCCTTTTTCTGGCCTCTCGAATCAGGACATGGTGTGCACCATACCCTAAGGTCCTCGTCCTGATGATGAACTTTGAGACCGTGCACGCAGGCATCGCAAAGCAATCAATGAGTGGCATTACCCTCGTCCCTGATCACAACGTGACGCAGATTCCTGCCGAGCAAGGAGCGTGACAAAGCTGTGCAACGCAAGCTCTATGACACGGCAATCTGCTTGTTCTGCTCTTGGGCAAGAGGCATGCCCTCAGGCGCAAGGCGGAAGAGGACAATCTCCGACTGCTTGAAGTAGCGACGAGCATCTGTCAACACCGTTAGCGGAGCCGTAGCACGACGAGTTGCATATAGAACACACCTTCATCAATGAGCACGAGACTGAGATAGTAGCGTGTGGAGTATTTCTTGTTGACTTCGCGGAATGTTGGGGTCAAGTCAAAGCCACCGAGGAATAGACGGATGGGTATAGTTTCGCCGCGGGATGGCGAGCCGTCCATGATCTGCGTTGCATACTTATCAGTCATCGTCACCAATGGTCGAGCTGGTATACACATACCTCGAACCTGACCAACGTCTCGCTCTCGTTGTACTGATTTGGCGCGACTCCTGTCGTCTCCCTCCTGATTATACTCAACTCCATGTGCTTAATCTTCAGCCTGACTAGCAAGAAGTATATCCTGCCAACGATGACATCTTTCAAGTGATATTTGCTCTTGCTGTACTCAAATTCGATGTGCAAGCAGTCCTCGATGCCCACGTCCATCTTGATGCTGCTGTTGACCTCTGGTGGGATGCGGTACGAGTATACCCAGATGTCCTTCTCACGAATTACATCCTGAATGCGACGTGAGACTGTGGCACGGATGAAGTAGCGCAGCTTCACGTTGATGCCGTTGTAGGACTCGTATTGCTTTTCGATGTTCTTGAAGTTGAAGGGGAAGGTTTGCGGGTGCTGAAGGTCGCCTGGCGCGGCGAGTTCGGCGTTGAGAGTGAGGAACTCGTAGTGGTTTCCGCGGTCGAAGAACATCTCTGGAAGAACGCCTTGGTCAGTAATGAACTGTGGAACGTGGCGACCGTGCAACAGCTTGGAAGCAGGCGACACAATAGACTACATTGCACATACCAATGACGCCGACGAATTGCACCTTGATACCAGTGTGTTCCAACCTCTTTCCATCTTTCGGCCTGATCGTGACAGCTCCCTTCACACTTTCGCCGTCCATGTATAGAGGTGCCTTCTCGCGTCTGTTCTTGTCGAGCTTCATATCGACCATCTGGCGCTCGTCTGTGTCATCGAGCACGATATCAATGTCCAGTGCTGGACCGAAGAAGAGTGACATGACTGGAGCCTAGCGAATGCTTCGTCTGGTGGATGTATGGGAGTTGGTGTGATCGCGACAACTTCCTGATGCGATAGTACGCTTCGATGTAGTGTGCTGGTACAGGGCCGTGTATGTACGTCGGTGGAGGATGCTGTGCTTATGTGCGCGAGCGTATAGTTGGGTGTTCAATGGCTTCGTAGTCGTTGTCATCGTTGACGACTGCGGGTCAATGCGTCCGAGGTTTGCCCGGTTTGAGGGTAGTCGACACAGACCGCGTCCATCTGCAAGTGGGCTCAATCAGCATAAGATCATGAGGAACTAATCAAATACATGCTCCGGTATGAAGCCTTTAAGAGGCTGATATCAATGTTCTACATATCTATAAGACTGATACAGTCTGCCCATCCTGCGTTCACGGCCGTGCCTTTCCACCCCAATCCATGCTCCTTGAAGTAAGAATGTCCTGGCTAATGCTAATGTTCCCAAAGCTCCCTTCAATCCAAGAAATACCTCTCACCCGGCACCAGGCCAAATGTCCACGATCAAATCTTTAACAACATTTAATGTCTATCAGTCAAGGCGCTCAACTCTTCATGCAGCTCATTCAGCCTAGACATGAGCCCTTGGATCTCGTGCTCCGCCTTGACAACAACGTTCTCCAGTGACTGAACAGCATTTCCGAGCTCGCCAAATTCCTTGACGCACCCTTTGGCATCCGTCATGCCCTCCCTTAAGCTTTCGAGCATTGCCTTCTTGTGCGGACCCAATGACCGCTTGTCGGCCATGGTCATTCGGCCTATCTTGCGGGTGCGCTTCTCGAGCTCAGCCTCCTTCAATGTGCGAACATGCTCTTCTTGCTTTGCGAGTGCTTCTTCGCATTGTGCCGATACGGTCGCCATGTTCTCTTCGGCAGCGCGCAATGTCTCTTCCAGCTGGACAATCTGTTGGGCGGCGTTATGCTGTTCAGTCATGCTTCCTCCGATTGCCATAGCCATAGTGGCATCGCGATTGTTCGTCGCCTTCATTGCTTCGGTTTCCTGCTGCGTACGCTCAAGATCCATCCGGAGTCCACTGAGACCCTTTTCGCATTGCCACTTCTGTTCGGATGCCTCGTCCGCTCGTTGACGAAGGCTTGTGAAGTTATTGCGTAGTTTTTGGATTTGCTGATTGAGGCTGCTACTGGAAGGCAATCCACGAAGAGCCTCGTCTCTTTCAATCTGGAGTACGCGGACCTGCTTGGCGTGCATGCGGTTGAGGACTTCCTGTCTGGTAAGTAATGTGCGAAGAGTCATGTGTAGCGCGTCTCTCTGATCTTCAACATCCTTGAGACTGTCTGATGGTAGCGGAGGTGGCTGATTCGATGGGTTTGGCGATGCCAGCATTGAGCCTGGGCGCTTGAGTGATCTACTACGGGCGATGGATTGTGATCTGGTCATTCCAATCCGCGGTGATGCCATCGGCGACATCGAAACATAATCATCTTCTTCTGCAAAAGACTTGAAGCGTTGCGTTTGTTCGATTTGCAGGCGTCTTGCTTCGATAAGAGTCTGGTTCTCGTTTCGGGTTGTCTGCAGTTCTTGTTGTAGTTGGGAGTTCTCATATTGGAGCTTCTGCAGGTCAGTCGATTCAGATTCCAACCCCTCCAGCCTTGCCCGAAGCTGAGGGACGGTCTCCTCTTTCAAATTATCTCGCTCATTCAGGCATGCTTCATGATCCAATCGCAATTGCTGCAGGAGCTGCTCGACTTGCTGCTTCATTTGTCGTTCCTCTTCCAAGTGTTGGCGAGTCTGCGCAAGCGAGATCTCGAGCTCCTCCTCTTGTGAACTGCCAAAGTGCCCTGAATCCTCCATCATACTCTTGCTTCCCTGCAGCTGCTCCTCCAATGAATGGACATGCATCTCCAATGCTTTTCGCTGAATCATATCCGTTTCTGCTTTCTCGGCCATAGCTAGTTTCAGTCGCGCCTTCTCCTGCTCCACCTTCCTTCGCATTGTTTCTAGAGCTTCAATCTTCGACTGACTATCAGCAGTAGGAAGCTTCATCGAACTTGTCCCGGACTCGGAAAAGTAGTCACTCGTCCGACGACTCGGATTCGGGATACCTGGCTCACTCCTGAAGCGTTCGAGCTCGTCTTCCAGATCCATTTCCCGACGGATGGACGAGGCCAATTCAGCGCTCACATCGCGAAGTTCGTCCATGAGCTCCTCAATGTGACGACCGCCCGCTGGTGTGGTTCCATTGGTAGGAGATGCCATTTCAGAAAATAATGCCTCTTCCTCAGAGTCACTGCCATATGTCATCGACCGTTGCTCGGTCCTTGTGGGGAGCTGAGAGTTAAGCTTCGCAAGCGCGCCTGCAGACGAAGAAGCTGGCGATATCAAGCCTCCAAAATTATTTGCTAGCCCAGTCTTTCTAGTTGCGTTCGTCAACGACTTTCGCCATGAAAAGTACGAAGGGCTCATCTCCCGGTCGTGGGTCTGCGGTTCGCGATGAGGAGTTTTGCTGGGACTACTCCGAGAGCTGTTGTTGCCACCAGCAGATGTCCTCAGAGGTAATGGCTTTGAGGGCGATGTCCTTGAAGATATCGGGGTAGGATACATATTGCTAGGCTCGGTCTGGTCTTCATCCTCATCGTATTCCGATACAGAGTAGTGAGCAGTATGATAGCTAGTCATCGATCGATCTACCTTTGGCCTCGGTTTCATCGGGGTGCTGCTGCCGGACGATGGGAAGCTGAACAGAGGAAGTGGTGGCAGAGGTGAAAGTACTGCTGATGCCATCTGGTTCTCTGTCTTGGGAAATGTTGAGGTGCGTGGTGTACCGCCGGAATGTGGGAATCTGTTCGTGAATGCGTTAGCGATACTTCATTGTTGTTGCAAGATTGATAGCCATACTGGTCTAGATCCCTGATCTCGAACTCTGGCGTTGCGATCAGAGCATTGTAGTGTTCTTTCCCTGGTTCCTCCTCAAATTGAGCTAGTACCGGACTGTGTATCGATGCAGGACGCTTGATCGGGTGGAGTTGAGAGCCTGGTCTACTTCCGTATAGTGATTCATCCACCGAGCTGTGTCGCCGGGTAACAGCTTGTCCTTGTTGATCATGTCGCAAGAGACGGGAGAAGGCGGAGACTGACGGAGTGGTGTTGTTATTTGATGTGTCTTGACTGTGGTCCTCCTCGTAGGATGTCGTCGTGTTCATGAGGCCCAAGCCAGTATTGTGTCTGCGCCATTCGAAACCCATAGCTGATACAGTTTGATACAGTCGTCCCGCGCCAAGCCTACTGTTTCATGACCCAATTGACCGACAGTAGCGTTGTTGTGTAATATAGAGCAAGCTGAGGATGTGAAATTGGCTCAAGGGCGCATACAAGGACTACTGAAACTGAAGAGAAAACAAGATTGCTTTGGCGCAGATGTGTGAGGAATGTGGTACCAACCACTCAATATTCTACGACAGGGGTACGCGACTAAGCGCGTGTAATCCATGGATCGACAGGGCACTCTCCCGCCGAGGCCCGAAGCGCTTTCAGATGAAACATCATCCCAAGACAGCATCATTCTGTTGCCCACAATAAGGTTTTGCACGAGAGGGAGGTCTGTGAAGCGTCCTCGACACTGCTTTCGTTTGCTTAGTATACCAAGCTTGACATCAAAAAGTCTTGATAGTGGTGATGCAGCCATAGACAAAAATCTATGAGAGTCCCCAGAACGAGTGCCGTGGAGATCTTACTCAGATTTAATGGCAGGCCTTGACAAACACTCCTCTGTGCAACTCTTCAATGACATGCAAAAGTCCCACGGGATGTCGTCTCTACAATCATATCCAATAGTCCACCTATATACAATCACTTACTGCTCTCCTACAGCCTGTACACCGCGATCGTCGACCTTACCCGCCTCACCATTCGGGCTGGCCTTGCCATCCTTGGGCTTCCTAAGCATACTCCACACAGTTGATACACCATTCACGCCCTCAATGTTGAACTGTGCCAAGTCCAGTGATGTCTCTTTCTGCTCGACGAAGCCCATCCGTTCATATAGAGGCTTGCCTGTCTTCGTCGCGTCCAGATAAGCGTCCAGTCCTGCCTTGTCAGCCTCTTTAAGTCCCACTTCAATGAGCATGCTACCTGCGCCACGGCGTTCGTGCGCAGGATCGGTGGCTAAGACGACAAGATCTGGAGACGTATCTTAGCATGTATCATGAAAGATAGCCGTTGCAACATACGCCAATACTCTCGACGTCCCATAATCTCCTTCCTGACCTCTCCGATCATGCCAAAGAACTTCTTTGGCACAGCCGGCCGCATGCCAGGTGTCGGGACCTCGGGCGGTGGCTCTCTCTTCTCATCGAATGTCTCTTCGTCTTCATGGCGCCACTTTCCCACTGCGATGACACCGTCGTTCTCGGTTACGGAAGAGTCGCGGACACAGTACCAGAATGCGCCGCGTTGTGTCGCGAGAGTCTTTTCATCACGGCGTATCATGTGGGCGGCAGCCTCTGGGGGAGGGTGCCCGCCTACCCACATGGCCGGGCTCAGCTCGGTGGAGGAGAAGCCACGAGTGGTACATTCGTGGCAGCCGGGGATGAGGTCCGGGGTGATGGGGTGTAGGCTTAGTGTCATGATGGGCGTGTAGTGTTATATATATAGCTGAGATTATGGTGGATGATGGAGAGAGGATGTCCTACACGTCGTAAAATACAAGGCACGACGATGCGCGACCATCTTGAAGGTAGACCCGTTTGAGATAAGAGTGTGTCTTCATGAGAGATGGTGACAAATGGAATCGTGTTTCATTCCGACGGACCCTGTTTTACCCCCCAGATCTCAATGCACCTTCCTCATACTCGGTACTACCTCGTTTCACCAGGTCTTCCTCTCTACTCACTTTCAGATCACACCTTCACCGGTCGAACCATCGCATAACTTTCTGGTATATCGTTTACGCCCCAAGGTTTCACATCCAATGTTGTGACCCCGACCGTCTGGAAACCACATTTCGTGTAAAGAGCCTTCCCTTGCATGGAGCCATTGACATAGCTCTCCAGCGCAGCAGCATCCGCTTTTGCAGTACCCCAATCTATGAGCATCCTCCCAGCGCCACGTCGATGATGACTTGGATGTGTCACAAGAGAGCTCAGATCTGTGCCGTACAAGAATTAGCCTCTTTCCTTTCGATATCATCATGAAGACTTACGCCAATATGTCTTGCCTTTCATCGCATTGAGCCTCAGCGGCACCGCCCGGGCACGAAATGCAGCTGAAACCTCCTGGAAGTGTGTCAATATGAGTCCCGTTGACTGTCATCGCATCCAGGCTACTCTTCGGGTCTCTATATGACGCGCCTATCAGTAACTTACCATGTTCTTTCCAGGAGGTGCTCTTTGCGTAGTGGATGAGACAGGTTTCATCTCAGCCTCATAGCTCTTCTCGTCCTCTAGCTTCCACGTTGCGGCCGCTATTATCTCGTCGCTGGCATCTGTGTCACATATGATGAGGTAGGAATATGCTGGATCAGCCAGATTCTTGGTATCTTGCTCAGCAACGAAGTCAATCGCTGCTTCAGATTGACCTGGAGTTTGTCAGCATCATTTTCAGGGGAAGAATCTATTGCAAACTCATACCACAAGGCCATAGAGTGCGATAGAAGGTGGCGTCTGCGTAAGCAGCTTGTGCAATTACATGACAGGCGCGTATGTCTTCAGGGGTGGCACGACGGAGCTCGAGCGGCATATTTTGTGACAGGCAGCTGAATGTTCGTGCTTCGCGATGAGTTCGAGCTCATTGAACTGAATCTTCTTGTGCGATGTTTCTGCGACGTTGCTGGTCTGCAAAAGTGCAAGTCACGCCTACGTGTCCTGGTACCATATATTCTGATGAGATTCGTGCCTGAATTGGAAGGTAGGTGTACAAGCGGTTAGGTTCTGACTACATCACAGAACACGAAAGTAGCAGCTCATGGGGAGTGCCGTAAAGGTCTTACTCAGACTCATGCTCAGCACTGAACACTGAGCGCTTTCCGAAGCAGCCATGAAAGACATGCCCGAGGTGGTCACGAAGTACATGCAGTCCCCAGATCTCTCTGCGGCGGCACACGGCACTCCCCCGCAGAACGAGACACGTGGCATCCCTGTCTCCTCGGCGCCGTTTCGCAAAGATCCAATGGGTAAAAGACGGTCGAGGTGGGCCTCAGCTCTGACACGCAAAAGCTCCTAGCTCGAGCACGCCAGTCTTTTTGTCCTCCGTAGTACGACCGTGTGACTGTGTTCGGAGACTATGTCTTCTCAACCCCTCTCATCTTCTGCCTTGTAGCCTCTTCATTCTTTGCCCTGCCTCATCCTCTGCGATTCCGAATCCTTGCACTACCTGGAGCTCCACAGTATACAATCTGCAAAGGAGGACTTGACGTGCAGAACATCCTTGTCCTCGAGTTACCAACATGGCGGATCACACTACAGGGCCTCGCCATCGATCATCTCCAAGACATCCTCGGAACCCCAAATATGCGCGAAAAGCTCGACCAGCAAGCCTTCGTTTTTCGAGAGAACTGGAGGACCTTTTACAATGGGAAGGTCTTAGTCGCATAGAAAACCTGGACATCAATGACTATGAACACACTCGCAGCAAGGGCTTGGGAATATCTGATCAAGATGACGTTCAGATCGCCGACATGGACGAGCCTGCTGACTGGCAGGAGTTCTCGGAGCTCAATAGTATGCTGGCGTCGGCGAAGAGAAAGCTTGATGTACGTTGAAACATCAGCACAAGAGTGTGAGGGTTGAGACAACCTGTCTTATGGCACTCTCCTTCCGGATCTTGCATTTCTGTCCACCATAGCACAATCGACGGATGCTAACAAGATTACTGCAGCTGCTCGAAGGTAACCTGAGAGGCGCTCGAAGCTCTCTGTTCGTCCCATCCCTGCCATCACCAGTGTCCACGACATCTTTCCGATCAGCAGCCATATCTAGTCGTCACGGAGCCACTTCCAGCATATCCTCTGATGAAGAGTCCACAACTCAAATGGCAATGCGCGCACAACGCGTCACATCCGCGCCGCTGCAACAGCTTGAGATGCGAAATGTTGGACTGAAGGACATGGGACACGCTCGGTATAACAGTGATTCAAAAGTGCTGCAGCCAAGAGTCACATACATTGGTAGTCCAAGGGCAAAACAGATGAACTCCTCACCAAAATCGCCACGACACCACCTACACAGGACTTCTATGGACCTCTTGCGGGAACAGAGTCTAGATGCTGTAACAGAAGATAAAGCCTGGTCTTCGCCAAGACATACGAGGCAAGCGTCGTCACAGGCTTCCGTGCTCTCTACTCAGGTCCTGCGCACACAGGCGCAGGTGGTGCGGAGAAGTCTGCAGAAGCTGAAGAGGCAAAGTATGGACATGGCCACGTCGAGCCCATCGGCTGCATCTGTGAGGAGCGAGGTACGAGTCCTTGAGGCCACGCTATCAAGGCAGGAAGAGGCGATTACCCAGCTTGAAGAAGTGCTGCCTCAAACCCCTGTTTCGATCAAGAGTCATGGCAGCAAAGCTTCGAGGATGCAGCGGTACATTCCTGCTTTCGACGACGATGACGATGTGTTCTATGACGTGCCGGCCTCACAAGCTGAGGACGAGGAGATTTCGGAGCTTGAGATGGAGGATGAGGAGCCATACACCGAAGACGCTTTGGACAGCCACAACGAGGCAGCGAGCGAGCTCGACAGCAGCCCAGAGAACATGGACGATGGTTTTGACTATGAGACATTCATTCTTAACAACGCCCTGGGAGCATACGACGATTTACCTCCATTAGAGAAGTGGTCGAGTCGGTCGACAACAGACTCTGCTACAGTGCCCGCTCCACGGCATTTCTCAGCAGAACCGAGTTCAGCGACTTCAGAACGTAGTTCCTACGACTCCGAGCAGTCAGTGCAGAACATTTCATGGCCTGATCCGCCTGCAGCAAGAGCTTTGGTGGACGAGCACCAGAATCGGGCTACAAGCCATGACGAGCATACTCGGGGCACAACACAGCCAACAGCTGTTGAGCCTGTCGTGGTCATTACACAGGAAACTCCCCAGCACAGACTGAACACCAGCGGCGACCAGAACGCTGTATCAGTCATCCTGTCCGCCCTGCTATCTCCCTCCGGTGCAGCACCTCACTGCAGACCTCTTCGCCAGGCCGACCAGGAGCTGCTCTTCACTTTCGCAACGGCCTTGCGCGGAGCTTGCGCACAACTAGGAGAGAGTGAAGGACATGACGAAGATATACGCCAGCGATTGTGGCATGCTACTGATCTTTTGAGAGTGGTAGACTAGATTTGGATACTTACAGCTCTTGGCTAGTATACCTTAGTATATTGTTAAAATATTATTCAATACACTCTTCCGAGACTATTTCCCGACCTCCGATCCGATACTATACTCTATCAAGCTGCGATATCCTCTCTGATGTGAAGCGAGAGTGTCATACTTTGGTGAATACGAGGAGCCCCATATTTTACAGTAGTGCGTGCAACCGATGATCAGATCGGGCGAAAGAGCGGTCAAAAACTTGAAACGCCTCAGGGCTTCAGGGTCGTCGATTCGAGCCCCACCAGCCGAGCAGAAACATGATTGTCAGCCAGGGAAGAGATGGCTGGGTTGGGTCAAAAGTAAACATGACTTCGCGCTCGTGACGAACAGCATTTATATTGAGGGATGGCCTCGACGTCGTGAAATAGTCGACAAATATCTAAGAGGTTCATCGTCCGCCAAAGTGAGAGCGTGCGACGTTCATAAAATCGCCGACAGAAACCTTGGACAAAAGCACGAGCGGCTCGAGCCTCGGGCTCCTTGTCTCACCTCCTGGGCCTTTCCCTGTATATTTACCACACCGACATTTGTACCACCTCGCTCGCCCATTGCTTTGCCGTTTGCGCCTCTTCGCGCCTTGACAGATTTTTGATACAGTACGTTTGTATACACTTCTCGAGCTACATATTCACAGGTCCTCCTCCTTGGTATACCACACCCACCATACAACACCAGAGTGCCATCCATGCGTCCATACAGCCACCCCGTCACGCCCTCTCTATCATTAGCAAGAATACACAATGGACGCCATCGCAATACCCAGCCATGGAGCATACACTGAAGACCGCATCGCTGCGCCCAGCTGGGCGTTGCAGCGGAGCGAAAAACAATGCCAAAGTCATGGCACACGACCTATTCATCTTTTTCGCGCCGACCTGAATCGCAATCGCATTCAGCAACAAATCCGAACGTCACACAAGCCTTACCAGTTCTGTTTCGTCCCTGACAGTTCGCCCTCGCCCCTGCATAGTAGCCGCCGACCACCGTCGTACGATGTTCCACCAGCGTATGACGATGTATACACCGATCTACCACCGGACTACACCAGTACCGCAGCGCTGGCGCATGCGCACATTTTCGACCAGCGGGACTCCTGCGATTGCGCCTGCGACAGCGGATGCGCTGACAAGATACACATTTCGGCACTACACCACGCGCACAACCCTATGGCGCACACAGACTCCGACGCACTCCTCGCGCTATCGCAGAAGCTAGAACACGACTTCGGCTTCCCCTTGCCCAGCGCGCCCATTATGCCCCACCCCGACACACCCACGATCGATTGGCGCGCCCTCATCGGCGCACGGGAGCAGGTCTCCAAGAAACAGAAGAAAGCCCAAGCGAAAGCGCAGCAAGCAAAGTGGGCAGATTCAGACAACGAGGGCGAGGGCGAGGGCGAGGGGACAAAGGACGGTGATGGAGGCGGCGGCGAGGATGGAAGCGGAGGTGGTGATGGAGTAGGTGGAGGTGGGGG
>Ga0268246_10000375_pt1 | contig 20143 bp, 21 predicted proteins | sample AgamicOrSfe_FD_200242 | JGI IMG/M metagenome (GOLD analysis project Ga0268246, IMG submission 200242) | Agave microbial communities from Guanajuato, Mexico - Or.Sf.e (v2) (version 2) | ecosystem: Host-associated > Plants > Phyllosphere > Phylloplane/Leaf | place: Guanajuato, Mexico | collected...
GCTAACGCGCATATCTACAGTACATCATGTACAACTCGCCCTACTGGCTCAACCTCGCCGAGCTCTGGACGGACTTCCCCAACATCCACATCTCCGGCGTCATGAAATGGTACTACCTCGTGCAATTTGCATTCTGGCTGCAGCAGATTGTCGTGGTCAACATCGAGGAGCGTCGGAAAGACCACTGGCAGATGTTCTCGCATCACATCATTACGTGTGCGCTGATCTTGATGAGCTTTGGGTTTTACCAGACGAGGATTGGGAATGTCATTTTGTTGTTGATGGATGTGGTGGATATATTCCTTGAGGTACGTCTGAACCGTCTGACCTTCAGCCAACACAGCAGCGACTGAAACAACTCTTCTCTACAGGGCGCCAAAGTCCTCAAATACTCCGGCTACACCACCGCCTGCGACATCGCCTTCACCGTCTTCATCCTCGCCTGGTTCTTCTTCCGTCACATCCTCTACAACCTCGTCTGCCTCTCCATCTACCGCGACGTCCCCACCCACATGCCCTACGGCCGCTACTCCTCCCAAACCGGCACCTACCTCTCGCCCTCGACATCCCTCAATCCCTCCGACCAGGCCCATCCCAACGGCGGCAATGAGATCCTCTACAACGTATTACAACCGTATCTGCGGCCCGGCGGCGACGTGTTTTATAACTCGAGAATCAGAGTCGCGTTTGTGAGTTTGTTGATGGCGCTGCAGGTGCTGTGTGTGGTGTGGTTTGTCATGATTCTGCGCGTGGCGTGGAGGGTTGTTAAGGGCAAGGGGGCGGAAGATGTGAGAAGTGATGATGAGGATGAGGATGAAGAGGAGGAGTTTGGACCGGAAGATGAGTGGGGCGAGGAGGGGTTGGGGTTGCATAAACCACAAGTGCAGGATCTGAGAGCAGCGGAGGTCAATGTGAGACGGGCGACGCCGACGAGTCAGAAGAGCTTGGGCGCCAGTATGGGCACGGGTGTGGGCAAGAGTGGAGGAGGCAGTATGGGCGTCAGGCGGCGGCCGAGTCCGATGAGTAAGAGGAAGCCCGGTGCGGGGACTGGGGGAGGCGTGGGATTGAGTCTGGCGGATCGGAAGGATTTGTTGGGCAGGATTGGGTGTGAGAGACCTAGCTGAAGGGCTGAAGAGGTTGGAGAATGAGGAAGGAAGGGGAGAAGACTTGCGTTGTGGCTATACTAGAGAAAGGGGTGGCTAGAAGCTTGACGCGAAGATGAACAGCAGCAAGAGGAGGAATGATGGGAAAACCACGCAAAGAGCTGGAAACGAGACAATGTGCTATGCTAGACGAGACGAATAGAGACTTGGCTGTGCCGCAAAGGTGATTCGAAACCCCACAATAGGAAATTGAGTGCTTTCTGAGATATTCGGTGATTTTGGTGGTGAGTGGTTGTATCCTGATGCTGTTGCGAAAGTGCCAAAACCCTGAGGTGTCCCTTTCCGCAATTGCTGGGGCAGGAGGGGGTTGTGGTGACCGCGGCAACATCATCTTCTTCCTCGTGCTGGCAAATTCTGTGTGCTCCTCTGCATCACCAGCAGTGAAGAACAGTAAGTCTAGTGACAGAACAGCTGTCCAGAAAGAACCCTGGGGTGGGTGCTGAAGACATTGTGCTTCTGATGTATGATGCTGATGCTTTCAACGACATCTCATCCTGCGTGCAGTTCGGCAAGAGTCTCGTTTTCAGCTTTCGACTGCTTGATGAACATACTGCTGCTTTTGTTCGGCTTTGGCTTTGAGTGCTTCGAGGCTCGTGGTGCTTTTGAAAATGCGAGAAGCCTTAGGGCAGTACTGGCGTACTTGTCTGCAGCGGCAGAGTGCTTGAACAGTAGTGTCAGAAGTGTTCCATCTTTGGGACGACTACCATCAGTGCTGAAAGACCCGCTGAATATGTCTGGACCTAGCAATTTTGGATCTTATATGTAAGGAAGCCACTGCAAGGTTCAACTGGACACTTTGTCTTTTCGTCGAACACGAAACCACGGAAACCAGCGAGTCTCAAACGGTCCTTCGATATGGTCACTGCAGTATCGCACACTTGGCACTCTCGTATGACACAGTCGCGGGCGGCGCGCCATTTGCGACTTTCGATAATCCTCTCGGCATCAATCACGTCCAGGTCCGGACTAATACTCTCTGACTTGACAAGGTCCAAAGCAAATGCTGGCGCTAATTCGAAACACTTGACCCACGCGTCGTTACATTGAGCCGTGTGCTGGGTTGTCCGGAGAATCTCTCGCGCCGTGCTTACAGTCTCGGAACGTAGGTCGTCGATGTCTTCGGTTTTGTCATAGACCTCTACAACGAGCTCAAGAAACTTTTCCACGCACGTAGTTGCCTCCAGACTTAGCGGCTCTCCAGTATCAGGCTCGACTTCTGTTTCGAGCGATCTGAAGAGTGAAGCAACTTTGCTGGATGCGAGTGTCTTCAGAGCGGGAATGTCGTATTTAGCCGCTGCAAAGTACACCCCAGCAGAGTGTTGTAGCGGAGAAGTGCCGTCTTCGGTGTAGGAGGTCGTGTAGAGGAATGACAGGATTGACTTCGTGACTTCCAGATCCTCCGGCAATTCGATGACGCCTTCCAACTTCTCCTGCTTAACGTCAGTTGATGGTGCTGAGGAAGTCCTGTAGAACGTGGATCTCGGAAACCTCAATGAGAGTGCCGTAGTGAGTTCGCCCTCGCTTTCGGTTACCATACCTTCATGTCAACTGACAGCGCAGCTCTGAAGAAGCTCGATTGCGAGTAAAGCAAGATTCGGTGAGCTGGTAGTCGAGTACCCTCGGCAATGATGGTCACGTCGGACAAGAGATCATTCAGGAATAATCTACCTGTTGTATCAACACTGAAGGTCACCTTTGCATACTTTGGAGTTTCGTACTCTTGGAATTGCCCTACGATGCGGTGACCGAGCGCAACGAGAGCATCAGCGTTTGGCTTTACCTCTACGCCGGGAGGTGGAGGTGTCATTCGGAAGACCGAGGTGTCTCAGTGAATCTTTAGATCTGTTGGCGAGTGTCGACGACCACGAAGAGATCGATCTGTAGGAGGACTGCGAAAACGACTAAGACTGAGAACAAGTGATCGAGATTGTGACGAGAGTGATAAACAAGACAATGATAGTACTTGAAGAGTACCGTAGATATTTGTTTCCGTCTCGTTGAATCAATGTGTGAGAGGAGGATGAAGAAGAAGAAGAGGAAGAAGAGGTTGATAAGAAAGAAGTGAGAAGCCGTAGAAGTGAAAGAGCGTAAGAGCCTGTTCGGAAACTGGAAAGAGCGATCCGCTCGCCTGGAAGTGGCGCGTGAAACAACGAGGTCAATAATCTGAAACATCAAACGGTCAGCTCAGGTCACTCGATCCTTAGCACGCGAGCATTACGAATGTGGTTTCATATTCATCGGAGGTATGGTACTATCTATAGCTAGTACTTAGAGATGTCATGCTCAGAGGAGCAGGCACAATCGTCATGATTGGGACATTTCAAGAACGGCTCAGACTTGGAGGTCGTCTGCTCCAGCTCTGACCAGACATTTTCCGACATGATTATCCCGCACGGGCAATCCTCGCATTCTCGAATGACAACGTCTAAAGCTTCACGCCAATGCTGACTATGCTCGATCTCGGGGTCTTCGTATTTGCTTCCCGGCTTGACGATGTCAAGAAAGAATCTTAGAGCTTGGAGAAGCACTTGCTCCACGCACTAGGCGCCGAAGCGTATGCTGTTCCGCGTGAAGGGTGCCGAGGAGGATCATATTGCTGCTTTACCAATTCATACTTTAGATTTTAGCTTCTTCTACACGAAATGAACGCCTGACCTTGTCATGGCATAACAGCCCAGAAAAACCTCGAGGAGAGTGCCTTATGGTGCCGATTCAGAGCTTACGGCCAAGTACAGTAAGTTCCAGCTGTCTTTCTTATCAAGACTCAGTATTTGCTCATATCGGAGCTTCATTAAGAACCACGGCAAGAGTACCGTACATGAGTCTTAGGTAAGGTGCCGTGTTCATTCTGTTCTGCTGCTGCTACATATCCATGCCCAGCTCTCCTTCTAGCAACCGTCGCTCGCTCTACTAACGTTGTAAGACATCAGCTCCGCTCGCTCAGTCATCCGCAACCAAGCCCTAGTAATTTGGGTACTCCTGCTCAAGCTTGCCGCCACAAAGTTCGTGAAGCGGACATAATGAGTCCTTGCCGATATGTCGATGATCTTTGGTGTCTGTGCAGGAGTCTACTGCTGTGATTACTGCACTATCGCACTCATTGCATTCTCGTATCACAACATCCTCAGCTGTGCGCCACTGCCAACTATGAAATGCCAGCCAGTCCTCATTGTTAGGGTCTTCTGATTTCACAAAATCAAGAAAGATTGCTGGTGCTTCGCTAGAACACTTAGTCCAAGCTTCATCCAGATCAGCACTGTACGTGCGCAGGAGCTTTCGCGCGGTAATCGCAAGCTCACAACGAGCTATATCGCTGTATCCAAGCGTATGAGAATAGACCAGCACGACGACCTCGAGGAACTCGAGCATGTCTTCCTGTAGAGCTAGACTAAGCGCGGAGGAGCCTGCAGACCTGATTGTTTTCTCGAAGCCTATCAACCAGCGTCTGATCCTACCATATGCTGCGTATTGCTTGAGAGGGACGATATTGTATTTCTCCGCGGCGATGTAGACTTGGGCGTGGAATTCAAGGGAGCGTGTTGTTGGATCCGGATAGCACCTCTTGTAGAGGAAAGACAGCATGGCTTTGACAACTTCCAGACTCTCGGGCAATTCGATCACGCCTTCCAGCTTCTCCTGCTGGGTGTCAGCTGTGAAGAGTATCGTAAGGATTCAAGCAAGCGCCGTACCTTCATGTCAACTGACAAAGCGCTCTTGAAGAAAGTCGACTGAGAATAGAGTACGATGCGGTGGGCGGGGAGTCGTGTCCCCTGAGCGAGTATCGTGACATCTGAAAGGGTCTCGGAAAGGTACAGTCTGTAATCAGATCAGCACGGGAATAGACCTGTTCAGTTAAGGTAGTGATTCTCTTACTCATGAAGGTTGCCTCCAAGACTGTCACCCAAACCTCTCAGAACCTCACGTTGTGACACACTCTTCGTGACTTCGGACGCCGACATCCTCGAGTTTAGCACAGAGTGAGGTGCGAACTTGCTGATTGAGGTATGTTCAAGCGGGTGCCGTGCGATCTCAAGGTGCTGAAAGAGAACCGCACACACAGTTCAATGAATGAAAGAGTCGCTGTAGAGAGTGTATTTTTGACTTTGCCGGTGAGTGTGAAGTAGAGGAAGGAGAGTGTCGTAGTAAAAGAAGGAAAGAAAGAAGGTGTGAAGATGGAAGAAGCAGAAATGAAAAGCTTATTCAGAGATAGGGAAGAGCGACTCAGCCGCCCGCCAAGGAAAGTGGCGCGTGAAACAATCAGGTCACAATGTGAAACATCAAACATCAAACCTCAAAACGGACGCGCAAGTCCAGACTGCTCTGGCGAGTACCGTGGGTATGAGAGATCATCAATCTGCAAATGAGTTTCATTCTGGCAAAGTGTGCAGCTTTCATGACATAAACCGTTCCTAATACTTCCCGTCTCTTCCCGGAGAATACCACTCACACTCACAACGATCGCTTCCGCCATAGATAGTACCCATCGTCATACATATAGCCAGGCTGTCCACAATGGCCACATCGGGAATTCGGAGGTTCGCAGGCGGATTTGATAAACGTCATCACAGTGAAGCCTGGTTGTGCGGCGAAAGTACTACAAAGCAGGTAGCCAGTATCATTGATCGAACTGGGTGCTGCACTGGTAGAGCAGGACATGCACAGCTCATACGCGAATGCTGGCACCTGGCCGAACAACTGAATCCAGAGTTCTTGTTGCGTAGCAGTGTGTTGCTTTACCCATATGGCGCGCGCCGTATCTACCACTTTGCAGCGCAAAGGATCCGATTGGTCGTGTGTGTTCTCATACAAAAACCTGACGAGATGAAAGAAATGGTCAGGTTCGTCCGACGAGTCTGATGGAGCAGCCTGCTTGCTCAAAGAGCCACTCTTCGTGCTGTCGAGATAGTTGGACAGAATGCGTTTGGCACGCTGTTGGAGTGCAGGAATTCCGTACTTGTCTGCAGCAATATAGATATGGAGGTGATGCATCATCTTCTGCGTGTGTGAATGTGATGCAGGGGACATGTAGTTATTGGTGTAGAGGAACGACAGCATCGACCTGACGATACGCGAACTTTCAGGCAAGGTGATGACACCTTCCAGCTTCTCCTTTGCAGCGTAAGTATGATACTGGAAATGGACGAGGACACCTCGATACAAACCTTCATTTCGATGGACAGAGCACCATTGAAAAATGTCGACTGCGTCCTAAGCACGACACTATGAGCTGGAATGCGCTCTCCGTCACAAATGATTGTCACATCCGAAGCCTTGTCGCAGAAAAGCAACCTGATCAGTGTCATTAGCCAGGGGTAGCCACAACCGAGAAGGCTCTCTTACTTGCGAAGTTCTGGTAGAAGTCGTGCCTCGAAGGATCCTTTGAGTGCCTCGTCGTCATAATCCGGAGGTCTGCTTCCAAGAGTTGATGAAGACGCCATGTACAGAATGCACAGACCAGATATGAGCAGGTCGCTGCAAAGACGAGGGTGGAGAGAGGGTCTAGACTAGGACTTGAGCTGTGGTAGGCAATCGTGATTGCTCATGCATCCGAGAAGCTGTATCAAGTGCAGTCGACAAGACAATGAGTGGTGTGACGACGGAAGGGTCAGAAAGAGAAGTTAGAGAGGAAGAGCTAGAATAGCACACCCGACCGGCGCGCGCCGTGCCAAGAACTGTGACGCGTAAACCGATGTGTTTCAGATTGTGAAACATAAATATGACATTGCTGATCTTGACATGACTCTGTGTATCAAGCGCACGGTCCCGAGAAGTTACACGGCATTCGTGTAGCATAATTTCTGAAAATGCCAGGTACAGAACGAGTGTGCATGGGCATATGTATCTTGCGCCAGACTCGATTGATGAGAGGTCGACTACCGAACTACTGATGAAACGAATGAACTGTGCACGCCTGTAGCATCAGGATTGATAGCTGAGCACTCTTTTCATACTACAATTGTTATATGATAGAGTTCCGAGAGAACTCTGGGGAGAGTACCGTGGAGGTTCTGCTCAGACTAATGTCCTGATACAGTAGCAGCTTCTTGCCATGACCTAATTAATGGCTTCTTGCAAGATCATGTGATCTTCTCCAATATGATATGGGTGGCCTTCCAATCTTCGCACGATGCGCACCTGAAGGGGTGAAATTTTCCAAGCACGTTGATGTCGGTGCGAAGCCACTCACTCTCGTCCGTGCCTGAATGTATGTTCGACCACAGATCGGAGCTGTTCGCGCATGCAAAGCAAAGCCGTACCACTCGCCGCAGATGTGTTTCCGGCTTTGGCTGTATTATGAGCATATCCAGCGCAAAGGCCGGTGTCTCTCTGAAGAGTGCCGTCCAACCTTCGTGCTCGGTGGTGGCGTGCTCTGAAGGCAGCGATGCGCGGGCAATACTGACAAGTTTCCGGCGCAAAATATCGCTTCCATCAAGTGTGTTTCCGTAGACGTACTCGATGACAGTGGAGAAGGCGATTCCAGAGACAGTCATTGCGCGAAGATCAGGTGCTGTCATACGCTTGTAACTACACGCTGCGGCATCAAGATAGGCAAGCGCGTGCCGCGCAGCAGTCGCTTTCAACGCGGGGATACCGTACTTGTCTGCAGCGACGTAGACTTGAAGCTGGTGCATCAAGTAGGGTGCTGGCGCGTCGTAGTCGCTCGTGTACAAGAACTTCAGGATGAATCGAACGACGGGGAAGCTTTCTGGTAGATCGATAACGCCTTCTGAGTTTTCCTGCTGGATATCAGTTGCTGTCATTCGAGAACAATGTCCGGTCGGTCTGTGAAGAGTGCCGTACCTTCATGTTGACCGAGAAGGCGGCCTTGAAAAAGCTTGACTGCGCCATGAAAATTATGCGATGGGCAGGAATACAGTTTGTCCCACAGACAATAACGACATCGGAGGCAGTCACGGAGAAGAGAAACCTAGACTGAAACGTGAGTTACGACTCGCAAGTGACGCCTTCGAGAGATGACATACTCGCGAAATCCTGATGGCATTCCTTCCGAGAAAGACTCAGGATGATCATCGTCGGCAGCTTCGAGGATTTGATTGGTAGATACTGGTAAGGATATCTCGATGGCGTTCGGACTTGCGAACTCGCTGGACAAACTTGAAACCTTGAGCGTCGCTGTAGGGTGAAGCCGGCAAGTAAGCCTTAACAGGCAGGCTGTTCAGTATTCGATCCGGGTCTGTGGTGGAATGGCGGATCACTGAAGTCGGAACTGATGCTGCGGACGGGATCGTGCCGTGCCAAGGGAAGTGACGTGTGGATCGATAGGTTTCAGATTGTGAAACAGCTTGCACGTTTTGAACATTCCATCTCAACTGTCTATATGTTCAGTCAGAGAAACCAGTCCTCAGAGTGCTTGTAAGTATATCTTCATGTGCTTTCCTCAGACCGTTGCTGCTATGACTGTTTACTATGTAGGGTTTGGTGGCCAAGGGATTATGAGCAGTGCTGCGTATCTTGTCAATGAAGAAATTGCTTGTTCAAGCACCTTGTCCAGGAATCCTCACGCCCACCATTAGAGTCCTATTGCTTTGTGTCGCCCTCGGTCATAAGCTTCGACCCGCAATCATTCTCCCACCATACTTAAGCCCTTCGCTTCGTAACAGACATGTCATAGGGACATTGCATTTGCAATTGTCTCGGTCATGTCGAATTGTGGATGGTGCCCTACTGCCCAACGGAGAACCACTGTGAAAGTGGCAAGCTCTGATCATTTACTTCTGTCCACTCTCGAGCGGATCGTACACGCAAACAGAAAGGGCACGCGAATGGTCGAGCATGCATTTGTGAGTACTGGAAGATTGATCGAGCAATGACAAGCCTGTTGTGAGGACAATGTGGGCACTGAAGTGTTATTCGAGCTTTCTGGCGCTGTTCGGTAGCAGCCACAGCCTTTGTGCTTCAGTACAATATCTCGGCTGCGAAGTCAGGTACCTCCATGATCTGATCGACGAAAGTATGCCTCGAATCGCTTCTCTCCAATTGAATGACCACTCGCCATGCAGTCTCGATCAGCTTCATCCTCAACTTGTCATCCCTTTGAAGGGTGCCATCGAAGATGATTTGGGCAGCAATGCTGAACTCCTCCATCCCAACCAGCTCTACGCTTGAGTCGAGCAAAGCGGCGTTGGTAAGCTCTTTGATAGAATGACCGAACTTGGTACCCGCTAGGGACTGAAGTCCAGGGATATCATACTTCAAGGCAGCAACATACACCCCAGCATGCAAAGGCAGTGCTTGAGAGGCTGGGGAGGTGTAGTCTTCAGAATAGAGGTAGTTGAGGAGTGCCTTGATGACAACAACATCCTCTAGCAGCTCCATGACTCCTCTGCGCGTCAGGTCGAGAAGAAATATCGATCTGCTATAATCGTACCTTTATGTTCACGGTGAGTGCAGACTTGAAGAAGCTCGACTGCTCGTAGAGGATACTTCGGTGGACAGAGATCCTTTCGCCGTGGCAAACAATCGTGAAATCGGAGAAGAGACCTGATGCTAGCAGATTTCCACGATTGGCTGGAGCTGTGGGAGGTGAGCTTTGTGAGGTTGATTGAGACATGTTGTGCAGGATCCCGTAGTGATTCAAGTTGAGTACGGACGCTGTTACCAGACCAGCTAATAGGCAACTCGAAGGAGCAAGACGCAAGGTGGGATCAGGTGTTGTGGATGCTAGGTTGAGACAAGGGGAGCACCGTGGTTTATATGGGCGCCGCCTCAAGAGCCAAGGATCACTTCGGGTCGGAAGAGCGTGCACCAAGTGAAGTCGAAGATCTGAAGTGAGAAATGGCAGAAGCCTCTTCATCACGTTGCAAATATGCGAACGTGTAGATCTACACTACCAGTAGCGATGATGCACCTTATCTGCTCGTCTGCATCTCCTTTGCCTACGGCATCTTTTGCATGACCATTGCTGCTATTCGAAGCCAACCCATCTCCTTTATAAATGCTCGGCGCCCATCTTAGCGACGTGACAAAGTGCCCATGCGCATCATCAACAGTCTTGACACACTTGCAATCTTGCGTGAGATCCCAGCAGCGTATAGTCTTGTCGTCCGACACACTCAGCAGATATCGTCCACCAGGATGGAAGACTATCGCTCGGATCCAGTTATCATGCCCAGTGAGAGTCCTGATCAAGCTGCCACGCCCATCCCATATCTTGATCAGCTTATCCCGTCCTCCTGTAGCGACAAACTCTGCCGAATTTGTTGCTGGCGGTGGCTTCTTCTGGCCTGCTAATGCAGCGAGATGTGCGTATGTGCTTGGCGGCGCAATCGTGCAGCACTCCACAACATGTTCATGTCCGTGAAAGGTGACTTTCGAGTCGCCGCTGTTCATATCCCAGAGGCGAGGTGTTTTATCATTGCCGACCGACAGAAGCCATCGTCCATCGTAGCTTGGTGCTACATCACGAACCCAGTCAATATGACCATGTAACGTCCGAACACAGTAGCCTGTTGTCACATCCCAGATGCGAATCGTCTGGTCCCGTGAGGCAGATGCAAGGAGAGTGCCCGACAGCGGCGCACCAGCCAGGCCTGACGGGATAAATCGTACAGCTGAAACAGAATGGTCGTGCCCAGGTAGTGTACGGACATTCTTGTAGTCATTTGCAGGATCCCAAAGCTTGACCAGGGTGTCGCTTGAGCAAGATGCGAGTAATGTTCCTCCTCTCGGCCCACCATAATCGACATCCAAGACAGGTTTCGTATGTGCCTTGATCGTCTGCTCGAGCTCGCCCTGCTCCCAGTCCCAGATCTTGATTGTCATGTCCTCCGACCCTGATGCAAGCGACGAAAAGACTGGATGAAATGCAACGCAGTTTACTGGCAGCCGATGCCCTTGCAAAGTGTGTCGTGCTGGAGCTCGTGGCAGCCATGTTGTAGGATCTTGATTTCGCTTAGACAATGAGGTTGGCGTTGCCGAATCCAATTCGGTCTGTATCGCGGCATTCTTTGACTCGAGGTCTAGGATTTTCCGCTGCAGTCTCACAACGCTTGTCCATTTCTTTTCTAGCAGACCCTCATACTTTTTGCGCGCCGTCTCATCAAAGCTGGTTGTGTCGAGGCTAAGTTCTTCCCTGAGGGCTGCTGCGCTATCGCCGAGGTTTACCGATGACAAATAAGCAATTATTGCCTTATGTCTAACCCCCAATCAGTCCTTATCTTGAATGCGTTCATCGCAGGTTCTCATACAGTTCTTCAGCCTGACGAGGCGCAAGAAGCTGGCTCATGTTGTCCGTCCTGATGCCATCTGGGAATCACTTCAGCCTACGAAGACTCGCTGGAGAGCTCTTGTCCTCTTCAGTATGTTGGGCCTTCCTTGTATTTCACCACCTCTTCAAGAGTGGGATGCGCAAAGGAGATTGATCATGCCAGGAATGAGATAGTGTCTGAGTCTAAGTCGCTCTTTATTTCTCGAGACGAGGGACGTGACGAGGGGCTCGGCACGTGATCACATTAGCATCATTGTTTTGACTACCTGAGCAACACTCCAAAACATCTTGAAACATCTCTATCTGCGCTCCCTACTCGGTCAATCTATTGTCGCAGAGGACCCTCTGTCGCTGCTGTGGAATCTTACACTTCATTCGCTCGGGCGAAGACAAGGTCGACAAAGCGTCAACACTCAAAGTGCCCGCAAAGCTCGTTGCTAGGGGCGTCTAACTCGAGGAACATCAGACGGAAGTCGTCGCAAATAGCCAAACAAAGACGTTGACCAGGGACGAAGACGATGGCGGATCAGGAGGAAGATCTCAGCTCACTCTCACTTTCGGAACGATTTGCGCACAAGAACTGGAAGGTCAGGAAGGAGGCATATGAGGCGGCAGCAAAGGAGTTTGACAATGCGCAAACAGAGGCAGATGCAACAGTACAAGAATTCATACGGGATCCAGGATTGTGGAAAGGCGCAGTCACGGATTCGAATGTCGCCGCGCATCAAGAAGCGCTCAATGCATTGTGCTCGTTCCTCCAGATATCAGAACAGCAAGGATGTACAAGGTGGGATCGGTAAATGTCCGAGTAAGACCTGCGCAGACTGACAGCTACGTAGAACCCGCGGCATAGCTGTTGCAGCACTTGCAGAGAAAGGCTTGATCTCGTCAAAACCCGCTGCAAAGCAGAAGGCGATGGATGCTATACTTCTCTACGTCGAAATGGACAAGGCGGACCCGGTCTTGGAGGAACTTCTGCCTGTGTTATCTCATAAATTACCCAAGATCGTCGCCGCAACCCTTTCTGCTTTCACTGCAATCTACCACGCCTTCGGAACAAAGACTGTCGATCCAAAGATCGTGCTTAAGGCATTACCAAAAGCATACGGTCACGCCGACAAGAATGTGCGTGCTGAAGCACAGAACCTCACCGTGGAACTATACAGATGGCTGCGAGAGAGCATGAAACCACTTTTCTGGAATGACTTGAAGCCGGTACAACAGCAGGACCTGGAAAAGCTGTTCGAAAAAGTGAAGGACGAGCCAGCACCAAAAGTAGAAAGGCTACTGAAGTCCCAGCAGGCGATAGCAGAAACAGCTGCAGCTCCTGGTGACTCCAACGAGGATGGTGCAGATGGATTTGGTGAGGACGCGGAAGAGGAAGCAGAGTTCGAACCTCAAATGTTGGCTGTGGATGTCATGGCTTCAGTACCGAAAGACCTATTCGACAGACTGGCATCAACAGCTTGGAAGGACCGGAAAGCAGCCCTTGACGAACTGCTGGTCGCCGTAAACGCCCCTGCTATTGAGGATTCTGGCTTCAATGAGATCATGTCTGCGCTCGCAAAATGTATCGTGAAGGATGCAAACATTATGGTTGTGACGGTCGCTGCGAACTGTGTAGAATCATTAGCAAAAGGGCTGCAGAAGAGTATGACCAAGTATCGTTCGATCGTTATGAGCTCCATCATGGACAGACTCAAGGAGCGAAAGCAAGCAGTAGCAGATGCGCTTGGTGCAGCTCTTGATGCTATATGTAATGCTACAAGTCTGGCCGAGTGCTTGGAGCTAACGATCGAATATACTGGTAACAAGAATCCGCAGGTCAAGCTGGAGTCGACAAAGTTTCTGATGAGGGCTCTGAAGACAACGAAAGAGGCTCCTGGTTTGTCTGAAGTGAAGATCATTGCGGATGCAGCCATCAAAGCATTGGCGGATTCATCAGGTCCACAAAGAGACGCGGCTGCAGAGATACTGGGAACCATGTTGAAGATCATGGGCGAGAGGATCATGAATACACACTTCGAAAACCTGACTGACATACAAAAGACGAAGATCAAGGAGTTCTCGGAGACTGCAGAGGTACGCGCAAAGTACAAGCCAAAAGCTGCCGCACCTCCAGCTGCGAAGCCTGCAGCTACTGCACCTAGTGCCGCAACCAAGAAGCCGGTACTCGGCGCGAAGAAGACAGCACCACCGGCAGCTCGTAAGCCGACTCCTGCAGAAGAGCCTGCACCATTCCAGCTCCAACCAAAACCTACAGCCCGTCCTGCGTCTGCAAAACCTCCAGCTGGCAGTCGGCTTGGCCTCAAAGCACCTTCATCTGGTCTTGCAGGCAAGAGACCAGGCGTACCATCTTCGCCACAAAAGCCTGCGCTCCAGTCGAACTCATCCTACGACAATCAATCAACGCCTCCACCGAAGATGGCGCGCGCCCTTACTGGTCGAACACTTGCGAAGCCTCCTTCTGCCATGGCCGAGCCGATACCAGCCCCTCCTCCAGCAGCACCGACGTTGACAACAGCTGAGTTCGCTGAACTGGAAGATCTTCGAGGAGAAGTTGAGCGCCTCCGCTTGACAAATGAACGTCTTCGCACTGATCAGAATAAGCTTACATCACAAGTCCACGAGCTTCAAGATCAAAATGCCCAGCTAATTGAGGATCATACTCGGGACGTCCTGAGCATCAAGGCCAAAGAGACCCAACTCGTTCGTGCACGAAGTGATGCTGAGTCTGCCGAACAGACCGCATCCCAACTACAACGTGAGCTTGACCGCCTGAAGCGTGAGGTCAGCCGAATGGATCGCTCGAATGCCGCCGCTCACGACTACAACAACACTGCGACGAACAACGATATCTTCCAAGACTCCACAGCAGGCATGGACAACAATGCTATGGATGAATATAATGACCAGAGCTCAACCTCCATCCGGCCGATACGGAAAATGGCAGGCCCGACAACGTCATTTCCACGGGAAGGTAAGGAAAATGACGACGTCGATGCTGTTGCCAGCAAGTTTTCGCGCATGCTGAGCCCTTCAACAGGTGTCAGTGCAACTACAGGCCCAACGCTGTTTCCTCGTCCATCCTCTCGCCCGACAGCTTCACCAACACGACAATTGAAAGACAACGCACCAATGACTGAGGATCTGCCGATACGCAGCCGCCCGCAGACAATGTATGGCACACCGCGCGCTGGTTCTCCTGCAAGCATAGATGCACAAGGGGATGAGTATGTAGGTGTCAGTAGAAGCACGGCAAGCGCGACGAACGGCGCACCAAGTCGTTTGGGCAATGGGACTGGAAGACCAGCTTCGATGATTGCGTCGAGATCTGCAGCGCCAGGTGGCGCACCGCCAGGTCAGGAGAGTTGGAGAAGAGCTGCGGAGGTCACGCAGAATCTGAAGGCGAGGATTGAGATGATGAAGGTATGTCGTTAGTACGAAACTTGCTGAGAAGACAGACTAATTATGGCGCAGGCGAAACAAGGACTCACGAGAGGTTCTTGAGATGTGGGTATATCTAACAGCATATCGGCGGCGTTATTGTTTTTTGATACCTAAGCATCGTAGAGGAGCACAGAGATACCAAGAGGTATGAGGACGCGCTGGATGTCGTGCTGGCCATGGGTGGCTGATCCTTCTTTGGAGCTGTGGAAGCTTTCCTGTATATTATTGATGCTATTATCGTGAAAGTACAGTGCTGTGATCATTTTGCACCGCCGTGATTACGACTTCGAGATACATGCCCTGTGACAATCTCTGTACGCCAGACTTACATGAATGTGACGATGCCTGTCTGTTGAAGGTAGGGTCTTGTCGATGTCTGTGGTCAGGGTTAGACGACGTGTCTCGTGAGCATCATCAACAACTTGACATCATCTTCTCCGTGAAATTGTGATCATTCTCATGAGTTTGGCAGTTTATTCCTACACCACCTCAAATTGCAATCTTCACGACTCTATACCTCATACAGACATGTCAGCCGCCAGAAATACACTGGCGCAAGCCCGTCTACTTCGACTACCTCCAAGCCTTCGCTCTCTTCTCTACCAACAAACAAACCAAATCTCCTCACCTCTATCAACACCAGCCCGCTCACTCTCAACTTCCACACCTCTCGCATCCTCCGTCGACCCAACCGAAGTCTCCCACTTCAATGCCCTCGCCTCCAGCTGGTGGGACCCTCACGGCCCTTCTCGCCTCCTCCACCTCATGAATCCCCTCCGCCACCGCTTTATAAATTCGTGCCTCAACTCGCAGGCCGATCCGCCGCGGATACTGCCGACCTCCTCGGCACTGATGGATGCTTCGTCTTCAGAAGTTCAAGGGCTGACGTATCTGGATGTCGGATGTGGAGGTGGTATATTCGCAGAGTCGGCGGCAAGGATGCCGGGCGTCAGGGCAGTTACAGGTGTTGATCCGAGTGGAGAGGTTCTGGCGATTGCGAAGGAGCATGTGAGGAGGGATCCGAACCTATGGGAGACGGGGAGGTTGCAGTATATGAATTGCGGGATCGAGGATCTGCCTGCACCGAGACATGCAGGCACAAGAGCAACAACGGAGTTGGGTGATATGGCCAACGCTGGCGTGGGATCGCTTGCCGCGATATCACAAGAAGGGACAGCAGCAATGGCAGGAGACATGGCGGCAGCAGGAGTGGGATCGCTTGCAGCAGTAAAACAATCAGGACAGACAACACAAGGAACACAAGACACACAAGCGCACGAAGGCTATGACATCGTCTCTCTATGGGAAGTCCTCGAGCACGTCACTTCACCTCACGACTTCCTCGACATCCTCACCCCACACGTCAAGCCCGGCGGCTGGTTCGTCATGTCCACCATCGCGCGAACCTGGACATCCTGGGTGACGACGAAGCTGTTTGCCGAGGACATTCTGCGCATTGTGCCGAGGGGCACGCACGATTGGGCGAAGTATATAAACGAGCCGGAGGTCAGGAAATATTTTGCCGCAAGACCTGGATGGGAGAGCCCGAGGGCGATGGGAGTGCTGTATGTGCCGGGGATTGGGTGGAGGGAGGCGAAGGGCGGGGAGGACTGGGGGAACTATTTGTGGGCTGTGAGGAGGAGTCCTGTGCAGTGAAAGAGGAGGTATACAGAAGAGGTTTAGGGCGCGGGTTCTCGAATACCATACACGACGCTCCCCGTCTACTCATTCATTCACGAGTTTCTGCGTCCATACAATGTCCGAATTCCCAGCACAAGCTTCCTTCTCACGTCATGTCCAAACGATCCCTGTCTACACCAGTTCCTTACAAGCATACCCTAACCGAACGGTTTCGAGGGAGCTCGAGGCAGTAAGCTCGTGCTCACGTTCCCATGTCTCTGCGAGCTTGAAAGAGCTATCGAGTCGGGTAGCGAGAGCATTGCGGCCCCTCCAGAAACGTCGAGGGTTGTGTTGCCTTGGTTCAGCAATTTCGAGAGGGTTTCCAGGGTCGAGGTGACATCCAAAGTTGCAGACAGAGTCTGAGCTGCCCACATCAATTCCTGAAGTCCAACAACTGCGCAAACTCAAGGGTATAATTTCGCCATCGGCATCTAGGAGCTGTCTATGATCTTAACATCGTACCACATACATCAGACGTGAAGTCATCATACAGAGCTGAACCTCCAAGGATAAAGAGACTTTGTAACATCGACGGCTGGGGCGCGGGATCCTGCATGCGCTACTCGGCAGAAATCCTTCGATTCGTCATCCAAACTAACGGCCGCTCTATCCAACCTCTGACAAATCAATACCCCTCGAATCCACAACCACCACCGGTATGGAAGATGCCCACCTCATACTCTGGCCTCACTTATCGAAACTGTCGCTGTGCTGTTCATGGTTGACATAGTGCTATGTATCCATCCTACCAGCCCTTCTCAAAGCGAGTGTGCACGCGCGCCAACGTGCAACAGGGCAGTCCTTTTCCAACGCGATCAAAATACCTCCGACCACGCTACTCTGGCGACGTTGACGAGCGCGACCATCGAAGGGTCATCACTCGATCCACCAGTATGAACCGCGAACCTGCGCTACTGACTACTCTATCGCCTGTGGGTAGAGGCCCCTCTCATCGCTACTGTATACTGTGGCAGCTTTATCAAGACGCCACTTGAGGAGCGGGACGAGTGGCTAGCTTTCAGGCACATGGCTTCTTTGCGCCCTCAAGCCAGATGTACTGGCCCACCGTCTACTCTTGCGTCTGGTTGTCGTGACTAGCGTGCCATGAGTCCAGTGGCAAACCGCCCTGCATACTGCAAGAAAGTCCACGATCCGGGACGCGGTCTGCCTACTGTGCACCTTTCGCCGAGGTGCGATTCTGCCCTTTCGCGAAGACATCTTCCGATTGCGATAGCCCACCTGCAGAGCCTTGGGGCGTGTATAGCCCTAGCTCTTCATCCGAACGTGGCGCGTCAAATGCTGCGTGGAGTATCACCAATCAGTGGTCGAAGCGTGCCCCTCCACGGTGTGGGATCTGCCTTAGCTTGATCCAACACGCTGTAAGGTCCAGCCACATGAGCTCAGCGCGTTGCATTGTACTTAAGGTGATGGTGCGGCCAGTCATGGCACATATTCTATCCATTCCTTTGTCACATCACAGAAGACTGCATACGCAATGGCAGAACTCAAGTCCATCCTCTCTGCGATCCTCCCCACCTCGACGACGCTACTCATCCTCAGCGGTCTCGCTGTTGCTGGTGTAGCTTACCTCGCTTGGGGTGTCGTCTACAACCTCTTTTTCCACCCTCTAGCCAAGTTCCCAGGACCAAAGCTTGCTGCCGCGACCAAGGCGTATGAGTTCTACTTTGATATTGTCAAGGAGGGACAGTTCTTCAATGAGATTCAGCGCATGCACAAAGTATACGGTATGCTTATTCGATGCAATCTCACTCTCCATGATCTAATCTGTATAGGCCCAATTGTTCGCATCAACCCACATGAAATCCATGTCAACGATGCCGATTTCTATGACACTCTCTATGCTGGTGGAGGTGCCAGGCGTGATAAGTATGTGGAGATCCTGGAACTGGGGAGATGTAGCCCAACTAATACTTTGTAGATATGTTTGGTTCACCAACGCTGCTGGTGCACCTACTTCCGCATTCGCGACTGAGTCTCACAACCTACATCGTCTCCGTCGTGGAGCTCTGAACCCATTCTTCTCCAAGCAATCCATCCTGGCACTCGAGCCCTTCCTACACGATAAGATGAGCCTCCTCGTGAATGGAATGAAGCGTCAAATGATAGTAAAAGAGCCTTTCGACTTTGGCGCTGCGTACATGAGTCTGGCTTTGGATGTTGTCAGCGAGTACTGCTACGGCGCAGAAGACTGCTGGAACTGTTTGAAGGAGCCAGGTTTCAGTGAGGACTGGCAGACTGCCATGATCAACGCCTTTGAGAGCAGCAGACTTATCAGATATATCCCGTGGATTGCAGCGCCTCTGCAACATATCAAGTGGCAGACACTGTATGCAATTGACAAGACTGTCGGACTGTACTTTAAGGCTGGAGAGGTAAGTTTTTCATCCGTTGTGCTACATTGACCTCGTACTGACAGCCTTGCTCTAGCTATGCAGGAATCACGCCCTCAACTTCCTCGCCGCGGAGGCGAAGAAACAGGGTGTCTCCGGCACAACAAGCATCACCGAGTCCAAGACCGACGGGCCCCCAACCATGTTCTCTGAAATCCTCAACGGAAAGCTTCCACAAGCTGAGAAGGAGCCTCAACGCCTCATCGACGAGGGCAGGATTGTCATCATTGCAGGTGGTGAAGCCATCACGCAATTCCTCAAAGTCTGCTCCTACTTCCTCATCGCCAACCCACCCATGCTCAAGCGTCTGCAAGCCGAGCTCGCGACCGTGATGCCACTAGGCAAGGACGGAGAGGCACAGAGAGACATCAAAGTCAGCGACCTCGAGAAGCTACCCTACCTCACCGCTATTATCCAGGAAGGTCTCCGTATCAGCGCCATTGTCACAGTTCGTCTTCCTCGCATAGCTCCTGATGAAGACCTGCAATACGGCGGTTTCACCATCCCCCGCGGTACTCCCATTTCCCAAACCTCGCACTTCATCCACCTCAACGAGGAGTACTGGCCACGACCCATGGAGTTCCAGCCCGAGCGCTGGACATCCGTCGAGCTTGACGCTGAACGCCGCGCCGCTGGTTTCGAGGTTACGGATCTACCCAAGGGAAACAAGAAGTATTTGGTGCCGTTCGCCAAAGGTAGCAGGATTTGTTTGGGTGTCAACTTGACGAATGCGTTGAGCTATCTTACATTGGCGACGGTTTTCAGGACGTTTGAGTTTGAGCTGTTTGAGACGACGAGGAAGGATGTCACGATTCAGAGGGATTGCTTCAATGGTCAGCCATATAAAGGCACCAAAGGAGTTAGAGCCACCGTGGAGGGGATCAGAGCATGAGGTTTCACTCCGTTACATGTTGGCGCATGTGTTAGCTCTGTATTACTTCGAGTATTTCTATGACTCTCTCCTTACCTTGCCTTGCTTTGCTCTGGTTGGACGTGACTCAGACTGACTTCAATTCGCACTCAACTCCGAATTGCAGACCAGGCCGATAAGCGGCGGGGAACTTTTTTGTCATAATTATCGACTCACGCTGCCTGCTTGATAGCAACAACAACCTCTCTTTCATTCACCTTCTACAACACAATCTACAAACATGGCAAAGGACAAGGTCTGTCTCGCGTACTCTGGTGGTCTCGACACCTCTTGCATCCTC
>Ga0268246_10000377_pt1 | contig 20013 bp, 24 predicted proteins | sample AgamicOrSfe_FD_200242 | JGI IMG/M metagenome (GOLD analysis project Ga0268246, IMG submission 200242) | Agave microbial communities from Guanajuato, Mexico - Or.Sf.e (v2) (version 2) | ecosystem: Host-associated > Plants > Phyllosphere > Phylloplane/Leaf | place: Guanajuato, Mexico | collected...
TGCTTGTGTTGTTGTCATGATGGGTGTTGTGTGGTGTGAGTGTAGAAGGTAAACAGAGAATGGTGGAGATGCAAGGGAACCTGGAAAGTCGTTCTCGGGCGAACTGGTCCGAGCGGCGATCGATTTTTGGAAGAGCAGGGGGCGGCTGCACTATGTCAAGTGGATTCAATCCTAGCATTATTGACTATTTATCTATACAATCTTCCAGCTCTCAGGTTAAAGCAGTCTCAGGCAGATATGAACCATCTTCTGCGACAATTCGGGTCAAAATGGAGTGTCCTTCATCCCTTCACATTTGCGTTCCTGATATTTTCCATCACCAACCATCTCCCATCATCACTTCATAAAACATACTCATGACCAATTACACACTCTCAAAGCTTGCGAATACCTTCCAAGATCTCCTGATCATCGTCCAAGCCACTCGTGGCGACTCCAATATCGTTCACCAGCATCCTACGAGACGCACCACTTGCACTGACCTTCTTCACGCTCTGAACACCTCCACTGACAGATCGGGCATGAGGTGTACCGGGCACAATACACCTCTTCAATCTTGATGTCCTCCACTTCTCATAGCACCGAACCCTACTCGCCTCACGAAGATCGTCGCGCCAGTCACCAAAGACACTCTCCTTCAGACGCGGGTAGTCACAATGAAGGGAGTTCTCTGGGTCTGCAAATCCCCATGCGAATCGGCGACCGACTAGACCTGGCTCGTAGACGTCAGGCGAGATGATACTCATTGGGATGTCGGGGATCTCGTTGTCAGTGACTTCGTTGTGGTCGGACGAAGGTGATGCACTTGGCATTGGTGGGTGAAGGGACGCCACAGCGATACCGATGGATGTGTTCTTTGGGGTTTGGCGTGTGAAAGTGTCATCATTGTTCGAGGATTCGCTGTCCCTTTCAAGCTCGGGCTGAACCCAGTCGTCCTCACTGTCGGAAATTGAACTCTCCTCCGAGTCAAAGTCAAGCACACTCAATGGTTTGAAGTCAAGGTCGTTAAGCTCCAGCCAGAGATCACGCTTGAGTGTGGCCATTTGTGCAACGGTGACCGTGTCGGCTTTGCTGATGATTGGTACAACTGTAGTCAGGCCGTGCAGAGTACGCAGGACCTCGATATCGACCGTCGCATCCAGCAATCTTTTTCCTTCTGACGCTTCACCAGCTGATCTCAGATATGACACATTGCAAGTCGAGTGAAGTCGAGTCGGATCGAGCAAAAGCAGAACACAATGGATGTGAGTATCCCAGGCAGCCGCATTTCGCAACACCTTCTGCTCCTGGACAAAGGTCTCTTCGAACTTTGACTCGATAAAAGAGGTCATCTCTTGCAGTTGCAGATCCACGATGCTCTTCTCGAGTCCCTGCGAGTCGTACAATGTCAGACCAACCCTTTCTCCGTCAATATCCGTCTCTAGATACTCGGACGGAAACGATGTGCTGTAGTAAGATTGTGAGCGAGTAGGTGATGGCGTGCCACGGTTCTTGACAGGCTGCGCAAGAGATGTGCGGAGGAACTCAATGAATGAGGATTTGCCACAATTCTTGCTTCCGATGACGAGCACACTGAGATGTCAATATTAGTATGAGAGTTCTGAGCTGAGCAGATCCACTCACTTGAATGGCTGAGCATCCTTCTTCCTGCGGATGCGGCGAGGAGGACTACTAGTCGTGTTCGTCGAGGCGCTCGAGTACCCGTATCTGCTACGATCCTTCATCGACGCAGTCATCGTCGACGACATCGTGGCAGTTCTCGCAAACGGATCATACCTGTCCTGAGTCGGAGGCGTGACCGGCGTCTGAGGAATAGCAGGCATTGCAGGTCTATGTTGCGATCTGATCGACTTGTTGACAGCGTTGCTACGACGTGGTGATGTTTCGTAAGAAGCAGGATAAGCAGAGCGTGGACTTTCGAAGCGCACTGGGCTACTGCCGTTTGCGTCGAAATGCAAAGAGGGAATGCGTGGCTTCCTGACTGGTTGAGGTTCAGGCGCGACTTCCTGTTTGGTATCTCGTCGGAACAACATTGGCGCTGTAGCTCTTGCTTTGTCGCTGCTGACTCGTCTGAAGAAGTTTAAGCTGCTTCTGCGAGGTTGATCGTTGTTCGAAGCTGTCTGAGCTTCAGAGGGAGGACTCGAGCGTGTGTAAGAGCTCTCCATCATGATGAAGCACGTGCGCGGATATTAGTATTAGTGCAAGAGCTCATCATGGGGGCAACCAGGGCAAGCACAAAGATGATGTTGTGGAGTGAAGGACAGTAAGATTGAGATTGGCAAAGTTTATTTACAGCAAAGAAGCTAGATTAGGAAATGAAAGGCGAGGTAAGGTTCCTGTGCCGTGTTTGAAGTGAGGGTAGATAGGTTTCACAAGTACATCTGAGACGTTTGGACGGCGTTTGAGTTTCGCCCGGGTGGGGCTGTGAAGCTGGGAGATGAACCGAGCCAGCTCTTCTCCATGCGAACGTGCTTGGCGACGAACGTGTTTGCCTACTGCTCACATGAGTATTATATATGTAACAATCAATGCATCACAGGTACATTAGGAATGTAAGAGTTATCTAGATAGGTTTGGCACTGCCTCCATGCTCGGTGCTGATACGCCGGCTACGCTACCACGCTACCCTGTATAATACCTGGTGCTCCATTGATGAACCCTGTGCAATCCAGTCCAGTTCCCTGCTATATGCTCGCTTCATTGAATGTACATATATGTCCTTTCCCACCCAAGACGCCTCGCTCAAGTTTCATGAATTCCATGGTATGCTACAGTGGCCCAATTGCTCTCTTCAACGTCCCCCTGGCCTCATCACATTTTCTTGCTTTCGAGCCCAGTACTTCCCTCTCCCAAGTTCACCTCACCCTCCCCGTCGAAACATACCCATCAGACTCCCCTTCTTCCTCTCGACCTCCCTTTCTGTCGTCGTCCAGTTCCCATCTGGTCCCATGAAGTACTCTCCGTCACCTCTGGTCTTCCCGCCTAGCCCAAGCCGCTGCATCGAACTAACTGTCGAGGCGTCTGCAGCTCCTGCTATGGACGACTCCGTGCCGTGTTCAGCCTTCAGTGTTATGACGCTCGCAGAGCTGGAGTTGGCGTTTGGGACAATATAGAGAGATGGCGCACGAATTGACCCAGCATCTGATTCGGCGATTGTGTCGAGGTCGAACGGTCGTGTTTTGACTCGACCTGGGAGAAAGGCAGGGGCGATGAGAGGTTTGGACTTGAAAGGGAACAAGGGCCGGGTCGTGCTAGACGGCGAGACTGGTGACGCCTTCTTTGGTGAAGTCTCACGCAATCTGACGACAGGGGATGGCGGAATAGGTGAGATCGGTGAGGTCGCTTCTTTGTCGTCGCTGGGTCCGTCGCTTTGAGAGAAGTCAAAGCCTTGTACTATCGGACTGCCCACTGATGAGCTGGATTCGCCGCGTGTGTGAGATGGATACCCTGTCATCAAGGGGTTGCTTTCGTTCTCAAGAATGATGACTTCGTCCGCTTTTGTGGGTAGGGGCCATTGTGGAATTTCTTCGACATGTTTGTACTGCTTTTTCCCTGCGAAGCGATTGTGGTAGTTGTGCGGACCAAGAGGAGAAGCGAGATCAGGTGTCACTGGTGATGGAGGTGCAAGACTTATGTCCGAAGTACTTCGATGATGTTCGGATGGCGGATTCGTTTCTAAATTGTCTTGAACTGGTGCAGACTCGTCATCGCTCACTGCGGTATCCACCGCGGCTGTTGGCTTGGACAGCTTTTCCGTAGAGGAGCCACCAGCTGGTGAAGACGTGGGTGCTTTCGGAAAGTTTGGCAGGGTCGGCGACTCATTGTACACGGAGTCTGGTGGCGAGGAATGCCCTCGGTCAGGCACGAGTAGGGTACGTGATGTGTATGTTGGTGGTGTTTGTTCAGGAGCGAAAAACAACGATCTCGCGGGCATACTTGCTGGTGCAGGTGATGCCGGACGAATAGAGTCTGTACTCATCGCTGGCCCGACGCGGCTCGGTCCCGCAGCAGTTGGTGTGATGGTCTTATTGCTCTTGACAGTCTTGACACTCTCGGCCTTGTCGGAGCCCTTTGAGTTCACCTTTCGTACAGTCCTGCTGCTATTGCTGGAATGTCCCGAGGAAGGCCTATCTGATCCCTTGCTTTCATCTGAGGTCCTTGATGCCCTACTGATGGTTGTGCGTGAGATGTCCAAGCTGCTCTTCCATGGCTTGTGGCTCTTCGGTGGTTGTACATGATCGGGCAATCCATTCCACTGCAGCACGACAAACGATCAGTTGGCTATATCAATCGTGAAGAAAGCGCTATGCGTACCTTCGAGTTGACCTTGGGGATCGTCTCTGGCAATTTCTTCTCTGGCAAGGCTTTACCTTGCGCTCCTCTCAGTGCCTGCTCTCTCTTCTGCAACTCTGCAAACTCTTCCCATGCTGATGTCGAAGGTTCTTTTAGCGTGAGGAAGCGAAAGACACCGGACTTCTTCGTCGAGGGCGCAATGGATATTGAGCCACGTGAGAAGTCTATGCTGCGTGCTTGGGACGAGAAGGTAGAGGGTGGATTTCGTTCAGTTTGTGTCGTATCATCAGAGTCATTCGATTGGACCGAGTTGTGCGAGTCTCTTGTGCCGAAGTCAGGTCTGGTTTTTGTTCTAGAGGCTATTGGTGAGATTGTGTCGTCCTGATCACCGACGTTTGTTCGTTGTGGTGGTTGTGCTGGTTGCACGTCGAGACCAAGTCCAACATTGCGAAGATGCGGCGGCGGCTCGAGGCCTTCGATGTATTTCCTGACAGCAAGTTTAGGTATTCGTCGTGGTTGGAGATCGGCGGGGTCTATAGGATTGTCGCTAGGGATAGGCATAGGAGGAGTACTCTGTTGTCGAGTAGTGAGCATTTGAACTTGTGCATAAATACGAATACAGTGAGAAACAACAGCAGAAGCGGCAGGAGCGATGGCCCAGCAGGCTTTCGGCGGTGCGCTCGCAAGTGCGAATAGAGTCAGACATCGAGGTGGATCTGTGTGTAACTTACCACATCATCACGGCCTCGGCGATGCGCCCGCATGCAGAAATGTACAGTGACCAGCTGTGTATGCAGGGCGGTGGACCAGTCTCGTCGGATCGAGCGCAAGTCTGACTAGACTAGAACAGATGTATTGATTGGGGATTTGTCACATTGTACTTTTCATCCTTGTCGAATCACTCTGTCGTCGTCTACTATGTCGCGTCGTTCATCTTGCTTGAAGAGTGTCGTCCAATCCCGACATGCTGTGTACGCTTAATCTTTGGCTTTTCGTTGCCCTGGACCAAGCTGAATCAGCGGGGGAAACGCCCAGCCAGCCTCCACTCCACTCAGCTGTGTTGCGTGCAGTACCGCTTAGCCGACTAACTTTCATCTCTATCCTTCATCTTTATTCCCCTTTGAGCTTGCGGCGGCTACGACGAGGGTAGAAGAGACATTCACTCACGCAGACGAGTCACGGTCCATCAGACACCAGTCTATGCCTCACTCAACTGTCCCGGACATCCCGCAAGACTGCAAGACTGACTCAATATTTCAGCTTAACGAAATCCGTGCTGTCTGCCGCGTGCTCAGCCTAGAAGCCAAGAACGAATTATCGAAAACCCCACTCCTACTAGACTCGATACAGCAAACGGCGATATCACGATCGCTGGATTTACCAGAACGACGGCACGGTGCTCGCCGAGCTTCACCTCCTTCACATCGCTCAATATTGTTGATGATTTGTCATTGTCATTGTTCGTAGATGTAGGAATAATGGGTATCTCATAAGCTCGAGACGCCCTCTGAGCATGCATCAAGTCGTAAAGTCGTTTTCGGCGTTTTGGCTTCATCCAAGTCTTTGCTCGTCTCGTTCTCCGCCATGATGGTCATACTCGTCTTGACCTCTCGCTCTAGTGGCCACTCAATTCCTTGAATGGGATACGGCAAGCTCATATGCCCTGCCGCAACCCTCCGGCGCTTCCATATCTCGACTGCCATATCCCATCTTGCCACCAGCCGCCGCCTTCGCTCTTCTCCCAACTCCTCCAGTTTATCTTCCATAGCCTTGAAAGAGGTCTCCAAGTCCTCCAGCTCCTTCGCCTGCTTCGGTGCCAACAGTCGCACTTCCTCCTCTTGAGCCTGTGACCGTTGTCGCAATTGTCGTGCCTGCTGTTCGCGCAACACCTTGATAGCACTGGCGTGGCGCTGAGCCATATGATCATGTTCCCAGCGTTGACGCTCAAGCTCGCGTCGGTCACGGTCTGTCACAGGATGTGCCTCGCGGGCCAGGACATTGCAGTCGCAGTAGGCTTCCATATGTCGAAGGGCTAGCGCGCAGTTGCGCTTCTCATACGACTGAGCTTCTGAGAGGTCGAGTTCTGCAGCGAGATGGATATCTTCGAGGTGGGACAGGGCAAGGATATGCTGGATTGAGGTTAGTGACGTCCATGACGGTTCGATATATGGAGCATACAGCTTGTTCTAGATCATGCTCCATGGTTTTGTGAGATTGAGCGCACATCCGGCGGCACTGCGCGTGATACTGCGATAAATGTTGTCGTTGCTGGGTCTGAAAAGCAAGGAACCGATCCCTCTCATCAAGCTGCATATTCCTCATGTTTCGAAAATCGGGATCTGTTAGAGCAAGATATGCATTTCGCTGTGCTTGTAGGCTATGATCATCGTCGAACGGACTGTCCTTCCAACCATTATCATTATGAAGTGTCCAAATGCCCTGCTCGACGATTTCGGGACTGATCGCACGGCCGAGATCCTGGAATGGATCGTTTGCTTCGAAGACTGGTGTGAGCTCAGCCTGGAACAAGACGTTCACTTCCTCCTCCCTTGCTACTTCTAGCAAGACATCGCGCGGGAAAGGCTGTTCGCAGCACTGTAGAGAGTGTGTTGCTCGAGATATCAGGGTGTCCACCACGAGCTTCCGCAGATGTGCTCGACAGATGTAGTGTTGACAAGGTAATCTGATCGCAAGTGTCCGCTGCAGCTCGTGTGATTGGGCACATCGAAGACATGTTCTACTTGACGTTCAATGCTAGTCTTGATACAGCATGGAGCGTGCCGACCTACCTAGAGTCACTGTCCACACGCGTTCGTTTGAAGTTGGACAGCACGTCAAAGCCACGCTTTAGCTTCGAGTTTCTTCGCGGATAGTGGTCTGAGTCGGTAGCAGCGCGCACTGATGTCGAACTTGGAACGGTATGCACGGAGGGAGTGCTCGAGTTATGAGGACTGCTAAGAGTGCTGATTGTTGAGCTTGGCGGAAGGTCGAGGGACGCACGCGGAAAGTGAAGGAAGCGTCGTATTGGTGATGTAGACTTCGAAATTTGCTCATCAATAGATATGCGAGAGTGTGCAGACGTCACTCCTGTCGACCATGTCTTGTGCGAATCGATCGAGGCGGAGCGACGAGCGTGTGGTGGGCTTGGAGAAGCACTTTCTGCATTTCGCGCTGGTGGTGTTGACGCGCGTGTATTGGTGCGCCCGCCATTGGCATAGGCATCGTCCTTCAATGGCTCAATGTCCACTCCAGCGACCTGCGCTTCTTGCTTGACTGCATGGTCGAGATCTGACTCTGTCTTGCCATCTTCAAGCTGCAGTACTGCATGGTTGTAGGAACACTCGCTAAGTATTGCCTCTAATGTCAACGTAGAATCGGGAATCTGCCCTTCCACTATGTCGCGCATTGGATCGTGCAGGCAAGATGAGAAATAACCTGGTCATATCTGTCGCTGATAAGTCATGCCTGGCACCATATCACATTGACATGACCTCGAACAGGGGGGCCATGCAAGGTTCCAGGTTTGGTGTGGGCAGCTGCGGCTGAGCGGAACGCAGCTGAAAAGGGCCGACTGTCGTACGACATCGTCGTCGCAGGTACATTCATTTGTCAACCACATATGTCGCACGTTGTCTGGCGATCAACACCTGGGAACGAAGTAATCACGCCAAGTAGCCATCGGGGTGAAGTTGAGTATCTGTGTGTGTCTTGAAGATGATGGCATACAGACATCTACAGTCAGACTCGACGTCTGCAGCCTCGTTCACCACCGCCAAGATTCCTCCTCCATCTGGGAGCAGGGTATATATACAGCAAATACTAGTACATAGACAACACATCTGTCTGAAACTACTGCCTGAGCAACCTGTTGTTGAATCATACACAACATTGCAGCCCGTTCTTCACGTCTCCATCTTCACCAAGCGTCGCCCGGTGAGCTTCGCCAGATCAAGCAGGTTCTGCTGCTTCCAAGAGCCGTCTGTGATAGTCCGCCCAAAGGTTTTATCTAGTACCCGTCAGCCTTTGCCTTAGCTTCGATTGACGGGACCATCCCAATCACCAATATGATCGTTGACAATCTTTGCTCCTTGATTTGCTGTGTGTTGTCGGCCTACAACCTCGATGAAGTCGCCCTCGGGGTCTATTGGCGAGACATTAGTCAGTAGTTACTTACTACAAAGGCTGACGGAAACTCACCCATAAGGTAAAAGTATATGCTGTGGTCGACCAGGTAGTCCTGCCCTGGCGTGACTTTTGGTGGGGTGGAGAAGTATACACGGTATTGCTTGCACGCGGCCTTGACGTTCTCCCAGGCACCCGTCAAGCCGATGATATCAGGATGGAATTCGCTCAAGTATTGTTTGATCACTGCTGGTGTATCTCGCGCCGGATCGCAAGTGATAAATACCGGCTTAAGCACGTTGCCACGCTTCTCCTTAACCATGTCGATCATCTTGGCCATCTTGTCAAGCTCGTCCGGGCAGATATCTGGGCAGTGAGAGAATCCGAAGTAGACCTAATGTATATCACCGTCAGTATCGTATAGGCACGCCACATCCTTCCATTGTGTCATACCAAAGCAAATTTGCCCTTTAAGTCCTCTTGGGTAAACCGCTTGCCATCCGCATCCACTAAATCAAAAGGGCCTCCAATCTTCGGCTTGCCAACACCCTTAGCAGCATCCCGGACCTTCTTGCGCGCGAGTCTTTCCTTCTCAGCATTGAAGTAGTACATCATACCCACACCACAAACAATGAAGAAGACACCTGATGCGATTGAGAATGGCTACCAACGTGTCAGTTCCATGCAACGTGATATATACATCCTAGCTCCTACACCCATGCTGTTGAAAGCTTTCGCCTTTTCAACAGTCTTAAATTGCGCCGCCCGTGGCAAAGTTGTGGAGATGTGCCGCCGCTGGTCGCAAGACTGTGCAGGCTGTGGTCGCTGTGGTCGCCATGATTTGCTGAGTGTGCTAGTGGTGTGTTTCGGCAGAATGGTCGTACTCCGTAGCGTTCGTGACAGAGTTGCCATGCAGAGGCGCTGTTGTGTCATCGTTGCTGATGTTACTGGCAGAGGAGTGGTACAGAGTAGGTGGTGTTCGATGCGATAGGACGTTCTCGACTCTAAGATGTCGTCTGTATTTGACAGGGAGCAGTTCGTGTAGAAAGTCTGGTTTTGCTATGACAAGATGATAATCACAATGGTGAACACTTTTTGGACATGATGGCGTCGATGCATGCTCGCACGTGAGAAGTGCCAAGGAATATTAATGATTATGTGATCTATATTGCGTTTCATGCCTGCGAGCATCCCCTGCACTCCCTTACGTCTCGTGCGCAACTGTAGTAGCACACGATAGCGCATGCAGAAATATAATCGATCTGCCTCGCTCATGGAGAGACTTGGTAGAAGAGATTCGACCGATCTCTCTCGCTCAAGCGTAGAAAGGGCCAGTACCAGTGAAGTTACCGGTCTGATCAGTAAAATCACCAACAGTAGTCAAGCTTGGGATGCGTCCTAGCAAGAACTCAAGCTGGCGGAATGCCGCTCCAGGAGCATACTGCAGCGATCGTTAGCCTCATCTCGGATCATGCTTCTTATTCTCACGACTGACCTGCGGAATCTCATGACCAGCGAGCTTGGTCTGCACAAATGTAAGCCCACGCTCGGTGTGGGTCGAGCCATAGATGCCAGCGCCGGCAACATCAGTGTTTGCGTAGATCTCCTTGCTGGGAATGTTGCCCTGGTAAAGGACTTCGCTGATGATCTGGCCAAGCGCGGCATGATATGGGACGTAGAAGTTGTTAGGTGTAGGAGCATTCTGGAAGCCTTGTTTTCCACCGAACTGAGGATGACAGTCAGTAAATTGAGTGGTCACGCTGGAAGAAAGGACGGTACTCACGGTCATGTTCTGAATGGTGGCCAGTGAGCCATTAGCGATGAGGAGGAAGTCGAGAAGGCCGTGTCCGATGATGACGTTCTTGGTCTTGTCAATGACGCTTGGGAGAGGACCCAAAGCGCTGGGCAAGCTCTTGTCACCATGAGGGAAAAGTGTCGGGTCGCCGCAGATGGCATAGTTGGTGGGAGGGGCATTAATAGCATTCTGCACATCAGACTGATTGAAGTAGTTGTTTGGTCCCCAACCTAGACTTCGAGAAGTTAGCCTGGTGCACTCGGTACTCTTCACAGTGGCGACTCACGATGGGAATCCAAGCTCATCCCACAAGAATGGGCAGTAGTCAGTGATGTGATAAAAGTTGAAACACGGGTTCATGTAGAGCGCAGCCATAGTGATGTCGGTCCAGACGTCGCACCCATCACGTTCCGAGGAAGGTGCTGTAGGAAGGGGACCCTTGGGAGGAAATTGCAGAGCTTCTTCCATGAAAGCGTCGTAGCCACAAGCAGCGGAAGCATTGTAGATACGATCGAGGAAAGTGGTGTTGAGGTTGAAGATGTTCTCCCATTCCCTCAAGAACCCAGCAGCAGGGGCTTCCATCAGAGTGTCGTCTTCGTTGATCGAGGGGTCATTGATCTGAACACCCTTGACATTGAAGTACTTAGTGTCGTTCTTCTCCAGCATGGCATCTGCAATGTAAGGGATGTATTGCCCGGCGTATGATTCACCAGTGATGTACACCTTTCGTCCGGTAAGACTGAAAGTATCCTCAAAGTTCTTCCAAAATGCGAGGAATTGTGTGGCAACATCAGTCTCGTTGATGATCTTGCCCGGCGCTCCCTTGGCTGCAGGAGAGAATCCAGTGCCGATAGGCTGGTCAATATATACCTGGCCGTGTCAGCATGATCCGCTATATATTACTGAGACATAAGTCTGAGCAGAATCTCCACGGCACTTTCGCCGAGATTACTCAGACTTTCGTTCTGCGATAGTATCGATTGGGAGAGTCTCATACCATGTTAGTGAGGTTGGTCCAGCTGTACGGATTCCGGATAGGTTGGTAAGTGCCTGACTGCCACGAGATAGGTCCATTCTCCTGAAGAAATCCATCAAGAGACGAACAACCCGGACCTCCATTCAGCCAGATAGTGATCTCGTCCTTCGCCTTTGGGTTCTCGCTCGGCCAAAACCAGAAATACAGTCTGTTCTCGTCCGTAGCATTCGTGCTCACCGGAAGAGTCCCGGCGTAGCTTTCACCAGCATCGAACGGCACCATCGGGATAGCTGATCCGTTGACGGCATACGGCTTGGTCTTTGCATTGAGGTAGGAAGAGGTGGCAGGTGCTTGCCTCTTCTCAATTGGAGCTGGGTTCACGATAACATCACGCTTTGGCTTGAGGGACTGTTTGCGATGGGGAGATTGCAGAGCGGAAGTCAGGCCGATCACACTGACGAGCGTGCTAAGTAGGAGGGTGGACCGCATATTTGCAGAAGCTCAAGATACGCCTTGGGGAAAGATGATTGAAATGAGATAGTAAAACAGACTAGGACGACGTCTTGTCTGATATACAGACGAAGAATAATTGCTCTTACGAAACAGCAATCAAGGATGATTGTTGAAAGCTGCAGTGCACGAACATACAGGAAGGTCGAGCTTAGATTATGCAGAGCTCCCCGCTTGCAAAGCGGGTCGTAGTGGACGCACGACATCATTTTCAAGCACAAAGTCAAATTGCCTCTTGCCGGACTGGTTGGAGAAGGCAGGCTGAAAGTCAAGTGCGTCCGATGATCTCCAATGTAGTGCGGATGTGGGGTGGGAAAGTGCAGCTTCCTATTCTGGTCGTGAAACATTCATTCGTGACTAAACGGCAATATCCCCCTTTTCTCGCGTTTCGAGAGCGTACTTACTAGCACATTAGTCTGAGCAGAATCCCACGGCACTCTCCCCAGGATCCTTCCAGACTTCTGTCCTATGACAGTAGTAGACCTGTGAATCATCTGTTCAGTGCACATACTGTTAGTGCGACAGCTCAACAGGCTCACCCTCCCGCAGACGTAATTCAGACACATCTTGCGGGCTAATCAGTCGTCTGCTTCGAAAATGACGCGAACACTTCTACCAGCGCCAGCATAATGCATTCCATACATACGGAGCCTCTTCAAGGTCAAAAGCTCCGGCAGGTGATCGAGCACACGTGCATCGTCTCGAGTAACTGGAACCGAACACGCATTGAACCCCAGATATCGCAAAGATGCCTTGTGCGCGAGCAAGAAATTTGCGAGTGACTCGTGCTCGATCTCTGAATGAGACAGATCAAAAGTCTCCAAATTAGGCCATTCCTGATTCTCGAGTACGGTTTCGAGCCAGAGGGAGCCGATGAGAGTACGCGTTGCTGAGAGTCGCAAGCTTTTAAGATTTTTGAAGCTAGACAAGAACTTTCTATACGCATGTCGGTGGCGATAATCTTCATTCTCCTTGTTAACCTTTCGCATAGAGAGCATATCGTTCTTGGTCATTGTCAAGCTGAGGTCTGTGATGGTGTGATAAGCCTGCTTGAGAGTGCCCAAGTCCACGCCGATGACAGAGGGAACATGTGGATAAGCTGTCGTCACTCGTGGGCGGAATGGGTTACCAAATAGCGACGAGTCTGCGTCGATGTGGAAACTCGAGAAACCGTAGTCTTTTATCAAGTCGAATATCTGTGGTAGACGTCTCCAATGTACGACCTCACCACGAGGCTCGTTTTGCACAAGAAAACAGGTCAATCCTTGCTCTGAGGGAAGGATCTCCCAACGCAAATCATCCCAGAAGTCCTTTACGGTGATCACCAACCTTCTGTCTGCTGCAGGAAGACAGTCAAGAATAGCAGTGATCAAGTCCATGTTAGTATAGACAGCGTCTTCTTTGGCGTACTCCGACTCAAGCAGACGGAAGATCCGATGGACTGCCGCCTGTACAGATACATCGTCCCATGCCATGTCTTGATATTCATTCCACAGGATGGACGTCAATCCCTGTGGGGGCATCGGATCCCTGGCGAATATCGACAACTCAATGACCTTTACGGCGGCTCCGAGACCAGTGCTCTTGAACGTTTTTAGCAGGTCTTCGAGAGAACCACGTTTTGGTGGGAGGTAAAGCGTTTGAGAGCCGAGATAATCTGGCCGGCTCGAGGCCCTGATGAGCATCGCTCTACCTGCAAGATTGGCAGGATTGCACAGAAGACGGAAAGTGGTCAAGTCCCGCAAAACGCTGTGAGGAGTGAACATCCCGCGGACGCCTTGAAGGAATTTGCTCGGCTCGAGCGGATATTGCTGCTGAGTAATATCGAAAGTGTGTTTGGCGATATTTTGTAGAAGCTCTGCGGGCAAGTCCTGAAAATGAGTGCCCGTGTAGGCATCTGTGAAGCCTTTCCCAGCAGGATATTGCGTGGAGCTCGACTCTTGCTGCGACATAGCGGACTGAATATGTAATTACTTCTACCGAGACCGAGGTAGGGGTAGGGGTTATTAATGGATAATAAGAGGCTGGTATTGCTGCTGGATTGTACGAGAGCTGAACGGGAAGGGCAATAATGATGAAAGCTGGCACGGGTGCTGGTTTGGGTGATTGCAGTGGTTGATTCAGGACGGTCACAGGTTGTGGTGACGCTGTTGCGCAGCGTAGAGTGATGAATCTCGGTGTGTTGATTGCTGTCTAGAGTTCTACGAAATCTGAAGGGAAGACGGGGTTCATAAAGACTTCTTGACTCACCAGCTAAGCCTTGCTAACAATGCTCATTGCGGGCTGTGACTCAGCCCGTGAGGTGCAGTGTATTCCATAGCCGGCCCGACTCCGCTGTTTCTTGGCAATTGACAACCCCAGGCGTCATGATCCAACGTTGCTAATGAAGCAGATGCGCTTCATTTAACATCCTGACATACGATCACTCGGCGCATTCAGCACAGACACTAGCACCTCGCCAATTGGGCCATTGATCGACCTCCGACAGAGGAACCTACCTGGGAACCCTCGAAACCGAGAAGAGCAGAGCCTGTATCTCGTGATTCCTGCCACGGCAATCATTATCCGTAGTCTGTACATGATCGATCTTGCTCGACAACAATAAACTCAACATGGGATTCGTGGGGGTCTATCGATCGATCTTCGAATATGCGCCGTCGAGCGAAGGGGAGCTGGCGATATCGGAAGGAGACCTGCTTTTGATCCTAGAAAAGAGCACAGAAGATGACTGGTGGAAAGCAAAGAAGAAGGCCGTAAGCGGCGACGATGACGAGCCGGAAGGGTTGATACCCAGCACATATGTTGAAGAGGTAAGTTTGGCTGGTCCAATTGATAAGCCGATTCCTCAAAGTTCTCCTGGAGGCGCATGATGACTGACTGTGCATTCCACCTCAGGCGGCCGAGCTCTATCAGGCACGAGCATTATTCGAATATGTAAAGCAAACCGACGAAGAGGTATCATTCCAAGAAGATGCCAGGCTCGAGGTTTTTGACGACTCGGATGAAGATTGGGTACTGGTTGGACTCAATGGCGACTATGGATTCGCACCATCCAACTACATCGAAAGGGTGGCCGCTGGAAGTGCTGCTCCTGCTTCGGCTCCAGTGGCAGCGCCAGTCGCCGCCGCCGCATACACATCCCACTCAAGAGCTATACCTGGTGAAGAAGACTATGGAAAGGACGAGTACGACGATGCCGAGGAACCTCCACCAAACCCTGCCGCAGCACTTGCAGGTCTTATTCAACAACGGACTGGACAAGGTCCGGCGTTGCCCAGCAGAGCTCCTGTTTCGCCAGTACAGTATACTCCAGAAGCTTCTGACGATGAAGCTCCTCCACCCATGCCACAACGACCAGATGCGACGCCGCCAAGAACATATGAAGAACCGCCAGCTCGTGGGATGATGGCATCGCCAACACAATCGCAACGGAATGGACACTACGATGACGAAGAACCAGCTCCATCGCCGCAAGGCTTTCATCTTTACAATATCCATGAAATGATCTCGCACATGGGCAGGAACAAGAAAATGCCCACAACACTAGGTCTGAACGTCGCCCGTGGTGTCATTATGATTGCGCCACAGAAAGAAAAGGATGGTCCTTCACGAGAGTGGACGGCTGAGAAGTTGTCGCACTATTCTATCGAGGGCAAGCATGTCTTTATGGAGCTCGTGCGACCAAGCAAAAGTATAGACTTTCATGCCGGGTCCAAGGATACTGCGCAAGAGATCGTGTCCTCACTTGGCGACTTGGCTGGAGCTGCGCGTGCTTCTGGTCTAAAGGAAGTTGTAGCTGCGGCTACTGGTACAGGTCAAAAGAAAGGACGCATGCTGTATGAATTCATGGCGCAGGCAGATGACGAAGTATCAGTGGCAGTTGATGACGAAGTCTTGGTCATTGATGACACGCAGAGCGCAGAGTGGTGGGTTGTTCGAAGGCTGAAAACTGGTAAAGAAGGTTCTGTGCCCAGCAGTTACGTCGAGATCACGGGGAACCTGTCATCTGGTACACGAAACTCCGGCTTGTCCGTTATTGAACAGAATCGCCTTGAAGAAGAGCGAATCACAAGAGAGGCAGCACGATCGTCGAGTCGCGATGACCGAAGATCTGATCGCCAGGATAGACAAGAACAACGTGCTGTGTCTGGCCCAGTCAAGCCTGATGGCGGTAAGGTGCGAACTTGGACAGATCGTTCGGGTACATTCAAGGTCGAAGCCGAGTTTCTCGGGCTGAAAGATGGCAAGATTCACCTTCACAAATCAAATGGTGTCAAGATTGCTGTGCCTGCAGCGAAGATGTCATCGGACGATCTGGAGTATGTCGAGCGACGAACTGGTATATCTCTTGACGAGGAGAAGCCACTGTCGGATCTAAAGCGGAAAGGTCAAGACAGGCATCCGGAAAGAGATCAGTCGGCAGCAGCGTCTAGATCCACGGGAGGCGCTGCCATTCAGTCCAGCGAACAGCAGGGATATGACTGGTTCGACTTCTTCTTGGCTTGTGGTGTCTCTCCTCAGATATGTGAAAGGTATGCCCAGATCTTCACCAAGGATCAGATGGGCGAAGAGAATATGCCGGACATTAACGCGAGTCTTCTTCGGACATTGGGTATCAAAGAGGGCGACATCCTACGTGTCATGAAACATCTCGATGAGAAGTACAACCGCTCGAAAGCAGTGCCTGGTGCAGCAACCGACAATGGCGAAGTGGACGGCGGCCTATTCTCAGGTCCTGATGGAGGTCTACGAAACAATACCAGAAAGGGTCGTCCAGCACCTGCTGTACAGACTAATGACACAGTCGATCCACGAGCATTTGAGCAGAACAATATCAAGAAGGACCAGCCAACGGAACGTGCGCAATCGTCGAGGCCGGCAGCTTCAGGGTTTGACGATGACGCTTGGGATGTCAAACCAGCAAGAACTGCAGGCTCTACAGCACCCACTGCCGCTCCTCAGCCGCAAAGACCAATGCCTACTGGAGCAATGCAAGAATTGTCTTTGCTATCTCCACCACTACAACCGACTCCTGCTCCTCAACCTGCTGTGTCTGCTGCGCCTCCTCTTCAACCACAAGCAACTGGTGCCGATCCATCCTTTTTCGACCAACTTGCACGCCCATCAACCAACCCGCCGCCGCAACAAACAATGGCTCGCCAGCGACCGCAAGCATCAGGCTTTGGCAATCAAAGCTCGATGATTCCTCCGGCTCCTCAGCGACCAGGCTCTGCGCCATTTCCTCAATCAAATGGTGCCCTTCCACCTGCGCTCATGCCACAACGTACAGGCCTGCCACAGATAGCACCTCCCGGACAAAGCATGGCAGAGATCAGCCAGCAGAGGATGATGCAGCAAATGTACCCGCAGCAGACTGGCTTCGGGTATGGGCAGCCCAACGGTGGTATCATGCCTCAACCTACTGGCTTTGGTCAATTTCCCCAACAGACTGGATATGGACAACCACAACAATTCATGCAACCGCTACAGGCTCAACCTACAGGCTTCCAACCACAATACCTCCAACCGCAACCAACAGGCAACCCCTTCGGAGACTCCGCTCGCGCCCCCTTTACACCAATGCCGCCCCAGCAGACAGGTTTCCCTGCACCTTTGCAACCTCAGCAGACTGGGTTTCAGCCATCGTTCCCAGTGTTGCAGCCTCAGCCGACTGGATTTGGAGGCTTTGGAGTTCCAGCACTGCAGCCTCAACCCACTGGCATGAATGGATTTGGGTACCAGCAAGGTTTTGGACAGCAGCCATACCAGGCACCTTCGCAGTTGCCTCAAATGCAGCAACAACAGATTCCTGCACCTCTGATGCCACAGAAGACGGGACCTGCGCCGCCTGTGAGGTTTGGAACTACGCCGAAGCTCACTGCGCAACCGACTGGGCGGAGAGCGAACCTATCTTCCGCTAGTAAGTTCAGTTCGCCCCTTAGTTCTTTTGAACAGCATGCTGATTTAACATAGCACCCCAAAACCCGTTCGGCTTCTAGGCCCATCTCGAATGTGCGATTAGTATATAGCATTGACCTAGTACAGACAGTGTATAATAGTAGGAGTTATTAGAGTATGCCAATATCCTTTGATTCTCGAATGCAGCTGAGTCCTCCTCCTTGTAGTGTCAGAGATCACATCGCTACATCCTGTATCCTGACGTCAATCGCGACAAGATGAAGCGGTTGAAGTCACCGATGTAATCTTTGAGGCTCTAGTCGGTTATGGGATTAGAGATGCTCTCCGGAGCTCCAATGGAAGAAGGCTTCATACAGTGTTTGGCGTGTCCACACTTGCCCGATATCATCCAGGCCTTCGCTTCGGCCATCTTTTTCCCACGCGACTGCTGGTCCTCGAGCAGAGGTCACCACCATGCTACAGCTTTGTAGATCCAACCAGATCTCTCTCCAATCGACTGGTATTGACCATGTCTGCTTCAAGTGCCTGAATTGTAGACCCCCCTGCGAGCGCCATATTGACCTGTAGCTCTTGCCGTAGTATCTGCAACATTTTCCTGACGCCACGCTCACCATAGCCAGCCGATAGCGCAAACAGAGCTGGTCTGCCAATACCCACAGCTGTCGCACCAAGGGCCAATGCTTTCACTATATCAGTACCGCGGCGAATGCCACCGTCCACAAATATTTCCATGCCGTTATTGATAATATGAGGAGCATATTTGCGGATCTCAAGCAAAGTGAGTATAGGTGGCTGGGCACTGCCTCGGTCGTCAGCTATTTCCATTGATCAAACGAATCGAACGTACGTATCCTGCGATCTACCGCCATGATTCGAAAGTACGATCCCTTGGACGCCATACTCAAAAGCCGTAACAGCGTCTTCGACTGACTGAATACCTTTGACGACAATCGGGAGGTCTGTGATCTTACGCAGCCATTCGAGAATGCTCCAGTCTATACTAGCATTGATGAAACCAGTGCCTGCTTTTGCAATACCTTGCGCCGCAGGCGTCTCCAGAAGCTCATCGACCTCTTCCTCAATATGCATCTTGGCCTGCGACCGATCGTCCCTCTCGCGCTTACCCACCACAGGCGAGTCGACTGTTAGCCATATAGCTTTGACTCCCAGCTGCTCAACTCGTCTCACAAAGGCCTCTGATTTAGTCAAGTCTTTGTCCACGTATAACTGCCAGAATATTGGCTGCTCGAGATTGATTCGTGCTTTCATGATGCTTTCAATGGGCATGGATGAGACGGTGTTGACTACTTCGATGATGCCTTCTTTGCCGCAAGCCGCAGCAATAGCACATTCCCCCTCGGGATGGACTAGCTTTGCAAGTCCGACTGGACTTATATAGATGGGCATCGTACACTTCTGACCTAGAATAGTGCAGCTTGAGTCGACAGCACTAACATTGCGGAGGACCCGTGGCCGGAGGTAGAGCTTGCGGTAAGCGCGTCTATTACTTTCCTTGCTATATTCGTCATCTGCTGCTCCATCGACGTAAGCCCACGTTTCGGGCTTCATATGCTGCTCAGCGAGAGTTTGGAAGTCGTCCAGGTTGATCATGGTTCTTAGTGGTGGCGCTTTCGAGCGTGTAACCTGTGGTTCCAGCTTGCTTTCAAGCTTAGGGATAGTGGTTGGGTCGACTGTGCCTACTCTCAGGCTTGGGCCAAGAGTTTCCTCGATAAGCTTAACAGGATGTATCTCATCATAGGCTTCTGTTGCATCTTGTCCAAGCAGGTTTAGCACTAGACCCGCACCGCCCGGATGGCGGTCGATGAACTCTAGATATTCAGCATCAGCGTGGTGATGTTAGCTCCTTTGCGCGCAGCACTGTACCTGTCACGTCCCATACTTCATTGTGCACGGCCAACCATGCCCCCTTTGCTTTTGTATTATGTCTGGCTACTTCAGCGCCATCAAGCTGCATCTTGCGAGGAATGATGAATTTGATCACTTCTGGACGTGCAGATTACTTCCAAACTTCCATGTCCCTTGATGCACTTCGGACTTATGGGTGCCGCCTCAAGCCTCCATGAGCCAAGAGTTGGACGCAAAGGCTCATGGCGGCGTCATGCCACACTCACCCCACGCACATCCCACAGCCCGAGCAGCAAGTTCAGCTTCCTATTGTAGACTCGCCAGCCCACTTCGACCCAGCTTGGCTCCCTGAGGGTCAGCATACTTGTGAGCAGAATCTACGAGATCCGATGAACAGTCAGCAAGATGACCGCAAAAGAGATCAAGGTCCTTCTATACGGCCTTGGTGCCATCGGATCATTCTATGCATTCATATTGAGCAGAAACAAGACTGTTGTGCTTGATGTTGTTGCACGCAGCAATTATGAAGCCG
>Ga0268246_10000379_pt1 | contig 19962 bp, 26 predicted proteins | sample AgamicOrSfe_FD_200242 | JGI IMG/M metagenome (GOLD analysis project Ga0268246, IMG submission 200242) | Agave microbial communities from Guanajuato, Mexico - Or.Sf.e (v2) (version 2) | ecosystem: Host-associated > Plants > Phyllosphere > Phylloplane/Leaf | place: Guanajuato, Mexico | collected...
GGGTTTGGGGTTTGGGGTTGGATCTGAGGGATTGAGGGGACGGCTTGGAGATTATAGGAAGGGTTTGAAGCTTGACGGGACAGCTAAGGGACGGATTCAAGCTTGGGTAGAAAGTTTGTGGGTTCTGCTTCTGTTCGAACTTGTATATACGGTGTGTATCTATTGTGCTCGCCACTTCCTTCACCATCAGCTGCCTCGGACGTTGGTTTTCTCTCTTCTCTCTTCTCTCTTCTCTCTTCTCTCTTCTCTCTTCTCTCTTCTCTCTTCTCTCTTCTCTCTTCTCTCTTCTCTCTTCTCTCTTCTCTCTTGGTCTTCACAGTCATCGAGTCCCCTGCTGCCGCACACGGGTCTCCTTGTCAGAGTTGGGGCGTGCCGTTGTCGCGCTCTCCTGGGCTCCGTGTATATCTCGTGATGCGCGGTCCTGGACACACATCCCTTCAAATTTTATATCATCGCGCCAGTGTAAGCTTTGGCTCTCTTCCCTTGCTTCCCTCCGATTCATTGTGACAGCTTTCGTTACTCTCGATGGGCGTCAGCATGTCTTTTCATTCCGTCCTTCAAGCAGACAGGGGGCAGCCAGCCAATTGACACCAGTATTCATGTGGCACTCATTGGCTGATCTTGCTGCTTGTGCTGCCACTGTCAGCTGTGCCCCAGCTACGTGGCATGGCTGTGGCATAGCCGTGGCATGGCCGTGGCATGGCTCATCATGCCATCGCGTTTCATGTCGTCTACTCCATCCGATTGGCCATCTTGACGTCTTCCGACAAGTTCTAGCCAGTCAGAATCTCATCATCTCATTCGCGCGAGACATAAATTCGCGTATCCGTGTCCGTAGCAGCGTCAGTGCAGCAAAAATCTAGCAACCGCAGCTTGATTCATCGTCGACTTCATCGTCATCATCATTGTCGTCGCATTAGATACCAGGCTCCTCTTTCCTTCACTCCAAATCAGGAACCCAGAACACAACCTGCCGATCCGCCGTCGCCACCAGGTTATGTCTCGGATTATATCCGACCACACTCGCCATCCCGGCATCCTTGCGCTCCTCGCCAATGACATGACTCGGCAGCAGGACTTTTTCCTTCGCATCAAACAATTTCGACCCAGACGTCCCGCTCATAGTGGTATCCTCTTGCTTGATGCCGTTGCCGTTACTATCGCCACCAGCGCGTGCCGCGTCTGCGATGTTGAGATCCCACACTAGCATCCCTGCCTCGCCGGACCCGCCCAGCACGAAGCGCGAATCAGGGCTGAAGCACGCATCGCCTGTCCCCGTGACACCGGCGTTTCGAGGCGCTTGGGCGGGTGTCGCGGGGGTTAGGGGTGCAACGCGTGATCTCAAAGCGGGTGAGATGCGGTTGGTTGTGCCGTTGGTCTTAGGTAGATATGCGATCAATGGGCCATCATATGCGTCTATCACGAAGTGGCCTGGCCCGCTTGTCGCAATCAGCAATTTCTTGCTGTCGACGCTAAATTCCAGCTTTGTCCAGTCGCCGGGCGTATGTCGTTCTGTGGCGCCGGCGCGTCCTTGGGTGAACTGTGTTATGTACGGTCCAACCTTGAAGGTGGCGAAGGGGTCGGCATCAACTTGGCGCGCATCGTAGAGCATGACGATTTGGGTGGCTGGACAGGCAATGGCGAGGACGACGGCGCCGGGGTCGTAGGTTGCGAGGTAGGGGCCGGTGATGTTAAGGGTATGCGAGGGGTTAGTGGAGCGGAGGTCCCAAAGTTTGACGGTGTTATCGAGGGAGGCTGAGATGAATTCGTCGCTGCCCGGGGACAGGGCGAGGGTGGTGACGGGGGCGCTATGGCCGCGAAAGTAGCGGATATAGGTGTTGTCGTGGGCGGAGAGGTAGCGGATTGTGTCTTTTGGAGAGATCAGCAATCTAGCTCAGTTCAGCCCTTCATCTAGCATACCATCGATCTTCGTGCTAGCGTATATAATGCTTTGGTTGTGGTGTGTGAATCGTGCCAGATCAACACCATACTTTTGACTCTTCAACTCTTTCGTGTGTTTGCCATCCTTGCAATTGTAGACTTGGATCGTTTCGTCGTCGCGCGCAACGAGGCATAGTTCGCCGGTGTCGTCAAAGTCGATGGATGTCACCGAGAATGGTCTTTCTGCTTCGCGCTGACCAAACCGCTGCATAGGGATCAGCTTTTGTCGAGTCAAGCTGAAAGGTAAAGAACGTAGAACATACTCTTGCTGGCACGAAATGCTGGACAACATCACAGACATTTGCGGTACGAACACCCCTCTCGCCTCGTCCATGCGCCATGGTCTACGTCGGTGTATAATCTGAGGAGTCGACGTTGCTGGCATGAGTGTCTGAGCTAATGTTTGTGTTTGTTTCAATGTTGTCGGCGGACTTAAATCCGCTAAGTCCACTATGATTGATGCCGCTGATATAAAACAGCAACGGTGTGTGCTCTCCTGCACTATATAGAACTATATCGCTAGTAATCAAGAGCAGAAACCGCCAAAAAGTCTAGAAATTGCTGAGAAGAGTGCTGTAGCGACACCATACCGATAGCTTAGACAAAGTGAGGAAGTTGAAGAGAGACCACAGCGTAGCAAAAGCATTTCTGATTGAATAATGAGTCGGCGACAACGACGTGCTGGCCATCAGTCTGAAGGACATGAAAATATTATTCTGCAACAGCCTCTCCTCTCGACACCAGTGGGCAAAACCTTGATCCAGCAAGCCGCCGAGCGTGAAGCTGAACTAGCAGCATCAACTTCAGCGCCACAGGACGCAGCAAAGCCTAGCTCAAAAGGCGAGACACATCCTTCCAGCTCCTCCACCAGCACAATCTCTACCACACAGGCACCATCACCCTCTCACAATGCCGCATTCCTGACAACGCTTCTGTACGCGCCAACGTTAACACTATTGCACTACACCTTCCACATCCTCGTGCTCCACCAGTACTCGCAGCTTGGGTCCTCTTTGACTTCCTCCTCTGAGCCTTCTAGGCTGCTCCTGAGACTGCTGTGGCAGACTTTCAGGCGCTACTTCCTGGTTTACTCGGTGCTGGTATATATTGCACATACGCCGATACTGCCGTTCTCTTGGTATCCGCGTGGTCGGCAAGGGGTGTTCTTTGCGGTTGCTAGCGCGGCAGGCTGTGCGCTGGTGAATATGACGAATCGAGCGCCGTACTTGCACATGTTGGAGAGAGCGCCCGCAGTGGGGTCACTTTGGGTGTGGTGTACGCTTGAGCTGGGCGTGGAGTGGGCGGTTGGGATGATGGTTGTGGTGCTGGGGTATACTTGGCAGGGTGGTTTCGGAATAAGGTAGTTTGATAGTCGGATAGTCACCTTTGTTCTTCATGAAACGGTGCTAGATGTGCTCCGGCGGACTGGACGTGCTGAAATGTTCTGGACTTCTGACATGAGGCACACCGGATTTTGAGAAGACCGACACGGTTGTGCTTTGCGGATCAAGTAAGTATGCCAGTAATTCTGTGCTTGTGAACCCGCCACTACAGTCGAACCCTTCCTCGTGCCATTTAAGGCTCATCAGAGGATGTTATGCCTGTGTCGTGTCAGCGTCAGCAACTTATTCCATGCAATTTCTCACAACGGAACCTACCTCTTCATTGCCTCCTCCATATTCGTCACCACATTACAGGTAAAGGGAACCTCATCTCTAAGTGGCACGAGATCTGCAAATTTGTTGCCATCCTTGTAAGCAAGTAGTGCTGGTACACCTGCATGCTCAAATTCGGCCTCTTCAAAGTCGAGCGCGATAAATCGCACGTTACTGTACTTCGAGGCTAGCGTGGAGAGATGTGATTGATAGGACTTTGAGACGGGTGACTGCATGGGAAGTGTGTTAGTTTCATCAGTTTGAAGACTCAGACCAGCATCCATCGAAGAATGTACAGGCAAGGGCAGTTTTGTGGCGTATTCTCACCTCATCGTCAGATATGAATACCACAACTACCACTCCTCTCGGCGACTCTTCAATCGCATCCAGATATCCCAATGCATCCACAACTTCCACCCTTCCGTGTCCTCTCCTCCTGCCATACGCACTAGCACCAATAGTGCCATTGGCATTCGCAGTCTCCAACTCACCCATCCTCTTCTGTCGCCATTGTTCCATAAACTCTTCATCAGCTCCATCCTCTTCCTCCAGGTCCTCGTCATTCACATCGTCGTCTTCATGCCATTTCCGCCCAGTATCTTCCGGTTCATGATTCTGGCTGCGTTTCGCACGCGATGCGGCAATCATAGCACGCTTTCTCTCAAACATCTCTCGCTCTGCTGCTCGGGCATCTGCAATCACACCTTTCGGTCCTGTGTTGCCATAACGCCCAATATCCCCCTTCGGTATCGTGTATGCTGGTGCTGTCTTCCTGCCTAGACCACTTCCACCGCCGTAACGCTGATCCCAGTCGTCATCGTCGTCGTCCTCGTTCGGATCCTCGTCTCCTGCTGCCGTATCGTGTCCATTGGAGCGAAGAGAGGGCTTGGCGCGGGGGTAGCTGGTGCTTGGATCGGCATCCGAGTTGGCATCAGAGTCGTCCGAGGCGTCGGCATGATGGTGTGATAGGCGATGTCTTTGAGAGGCTGCGAGCGCGTCGAACTCGTCTTGCGCTGGATTGGACATCAGGGATTGGATGTGCTGAAAGGATCGATTAGTCAACACAACGTGCCGTGTTGTCGCACTGAGTCGCACAAGCAAGTAATTGAGTCAGACGAACAGGGACAAGGACAGCAAGGACAGGGTGTTTATGCAGAACAGACGGGAGACTTCTTGGTAGACGCGATATCACAAACGGTTATCATTATGGATCGCCTGGAGTTGCCGCCGAAAGTCGATTCAGCTTTGCTTGGCCAGCTTTTAACAGACGACATCTAAACAAGTTGAAGATACTGCCGTGAGGACTCTGCCGGACTTGTGCTCTGTGACAGTATGATTTCATGACGGCCATGGAACACCCGATATGATTATTGAATGATATAATTGGAATTAAAAGGTGGCTTTGGGGATATCGAAACAAAAATGTGCACGCTAACCTCTGCCATTTCCCATGTACAGTGGCCAGAGAGGCAACACTATAATCCCCTAGTACTCCTGACTGGTCGAAATTGACGTTTTGTTCTGCTGGTCCTTCATAGTCGTATGGACAATCCGCGCCGAAGATCACTGCTTCAAGCAGCTATTGACGCCTTCCTCCCCCTTACACCAGTAACGAATCAACCATTCCAGCCACGCCATTGCACGGCATGGTAGTCAATACCAGAAGAATGCTGCCACAGATTGTACACTGCAGATCGTGGGCCAGAAATCCGTAATCTCGACTGAGCCAAGACTGAATAATAGGAGTCTTGTCGATATTCGAGCGAAGACTTCCACAACCCAAGCGACGCGTGACAGCCATAAAGTAGTATGATGAAGTTTAACTATGCCCAGATGCGAAGCTACACTAGTGTTAGCGTCGCAATATAGGCAACGGATATGTCTGAAGACTTACTGTTGAATCCCAGGATCCAGTACATAAGCTCACGGCATCGTTGCTGACGCCGAGACAACTGACACGGTTTTCGTGTCCTACAAGACTTCCAAGCTTGTCACCTCGAAGGACATCCCAGACCTAGTTCTGTCAGCTTATATCCTTAAAAAGGGGGCGTGAATCAAGCGTACCTTGCACTCGTAGTCATCATAGCCTGCAAACAGAAGTCTTCCAGATACCGAGAAGGCCACTGATGTGATGCCACAGACTGGTTCGCCAATCTGGAGGATGAGTTAGCTACCTGCTAAAGCCATGTCTCCTGGTGCGAAAAAAACAAGCCGAAGAAACGTACTGTATAAGACTGCAATTCTCTGTCTGCTCGCAGATCAAATAACCGGCAAGATGAGTCGTCAGATCCAGTTCCTACTGCATTGCCATTGGGGAAGAATTGCACAGCATTGATGTCGGCGTCATGCGCTGCAAAAGTCTGCGTGCATTTCTGTTGTCTGATGTCCCAAATCTTTGCAAAAGCGTCACAAGCCGCCGAAACGAACATGTTGTTGTCGAGTGGATTGATGCTAATGCTCATGACATCGCCTAGATGGTCGGCGAAATCGTGAATCTTCTGGCCACTCTCAACGTCCCACAGGACGCAAGTCATGTCGCCAGAGGAGGTGAGAATGCGACGATCGTTGAGGAATCTGCAGCAAGACAGGTAACCGCTGTGTCCAGAAAGCTCACGTGCGACCCGAGTAGGTCCTTCCCGAGCTGAGAGGTTATAGATGGAGCAGATGTTGTCAAGACCTCCGCAAGCAACGTAGTTACCGCTTGGCGAGTAAGCGCATGTCATGACCCAGGATGAACGTAGTGGAATTGCGTGGACTTTGTTCGTGGAGTATGCGTCCCAGATGATAAGTTTGCCATCTTGTGAAGCTGAAACCAGATGTCTGCGATCAGTCGACCAGTGCATTGCGTAGATCTTTGCAAGATGTCCTTTGAGAGTTTTCCGTGTCTTCATGTTTGGTCGCGGTAGTGCTTCTGTCCGGCCTCGAGCTACTTCACGCACTGAATGTGACAGATTGAGTCAGTTAACTGCATTCAGCTCCAGCGCTTGGCGACGATGTGTCAATCGACTTACGGGTCGTGTCTGCTAGTTCATCCTTCTTCCTCTTAATTCTGTCCTTCAGAGCTTCAGCATCTCGTCTTGCTATCTGTATTCTTTGCTGCATCTGATCGGCGCCATCCGACGACGCATCGCCTGCGCGTGACATTGTGATCAGATTGGACCACTCTGGTCTTCAGCTGGTGCTGCGCACGTCGCGATATGAAGCTCCCTCGTCGAGATTGGCAAAAAACGAAGGTTTATGCTTGACGGAACTACAGCTTTCGCTTTGTTGGCCTTTTCGTGACCTAGAGACGTTGAGAGAGATCTATCGACAAGGTGAAATGAGCGTAGAGGTATGGCAAGTGTTGTGTGAGCGAATGGTACTGTCGACGAGCAGAGCAAAACGAGTCGCAGATAGGTGATGGGCGAAAGCAGAGTACCTCCGTAGAGAGATCGAAGAGGCAGTCTCAAGAGGCTACTCGTATTCAAAGGCCGTTGGCCAGCCCAGCCCTCAATCATGAAAACTGGGGACACCACCTACGGAATCATCCGCGCCTACATCAATGACACTCCCCTTCTCGTACTTCACCTCTCACTTAAGCAATAGAAGGCGTGCTGCATTTGCTGCTCTAAATCACTCATAGCTCTTGCACACGAGCAGAGGTCAATATTGTGTTATGCATGCTCAGCTCGCGATCGCAATCAAGGCCCTTGTTAGCATCACTTGATCGTAGGTCGCAGTACCAAAAGGGGGCCGATAAGCATCGGAGGGATGTACGTTTAGCCTGCGCATACACTTGGGCAGGACAGATCAAACTGGAGATTCGATCCTTGTCTAGATGCACCTGCATCAAACCAGACTACTACATCAGCCCTGGAGGTCTCCTAATGATCAGGCATTTTGTACTCAGGATCCGGTGTCGCACGAATTGCCAAAAGTTTGTAGGTCATTTACCGCAATTGGAGCACCTGCACCTGCCTTAGCGTGTCGGGAAACATCAGGGGAAATACATTAATGCGAAGCAAAGGCCTTCGTACTAACGTCCCGCCCCTCGTACGACTACAGGCTACGGTCGTAGCAACCTGAAGCGTCGTAAGGAGGTCGAGGTCGAGCTTGAAGGACTCAGCTCACTCTTGGTGTCTACGCTGCTGTCAAAGACCGAGACTGTCCAATAATTACACGGCCTGCTAGTGAATTACTGTGGTGACGAGCCGGTGGTGGCTGGTCCCATTACTTTAGACTTCGATATCCGTGCTCTCGAGCGACTTGCTACACTCGCCTCGAGTTGCACATTGATGGATTAGCTTTGAGGGTGACCCTTGGCATATTTGAGCTCGGTGTCGCGCCTAGTCATACACCTCCATGATCTCGGTTTTGGATAACGTCCGAGCCCAGCGATCAACCTGATCAGCAGGAGGGGGTATGCAAAGTACCAGGTAGCATGAGGCTGTGACCAGGCTGAGGCTGTGTAATGTATACACTTACATGCTATCCGTACATAAGAAGAGGAGTCTGTCAACAGAGTGATACATTAGAAACTCACAAAGCTACGAATTCGACCTGAAACATCTCGAATACCATATCATATCATACCACATCCTCGTCATAAACTGCAGTCAATATGCCCATCGACGATAAACGTGCTGGCACAACTGCTGCTGACAACGCATCCTCTGCTCAACCACCGAATGAGACAGCGTCCAAGAAGCATCACAATCCGATCAGCAAGCTGTGGAATTCGCTAGGAAGGCCGGTGGAGGAGCCAGGCGTCTATCAGAACACCCACTGGGATACTACTATTCAGTCTCAGACTGAGGGGACTAAGCACGGAGCAAGCCATGGTGGTTCGCACGGTTCCGGCAATGATGCCATATGACGAAGCGTGTCAGAGCTTGGCAGGTTGCAAAAGCACGAGTTATGTTAGTGATAGGCAGGGTGACTGCGCATAACTATCTGAGCAATGCACTCTATAGAAGCGTGAACTGCAGCTTGGATGAGATAACTCGCAGCAGATGGGCAACATGGAGGCCGTGGGTGCTAGTGGTAGGATTAGAAGCAGGAGTAGAGTGGAATCAGCATCTTTGGGACTTTCTCCAGGATTTCCTCAATCTTATCTCCGGACGATCACATGCCACCTTAGCTTCAACATGAAACCATTCTCTGACCATTCCAGGTTGTTTCCATCGTACCTAATCCTTTGTCTTCCTGACCGCACTTCATTCTCGTAGCACTGTAACACAGTTCTGCGTCAACATGGCGAAAGACAAAGAAAAGTTCAATCCTGTGGCCTCACACGCCAAGTCCTTGAAATCAGCAGCTATCAAGAAGAACAAAGCCGCTGTCGCGGCGCAACGCAATGAGCGTCTCGCGCACCGCAATCCTGACAGGCTGCAACGGCAAATCGATGATCTAAAGTCAATGCAAGAAGCCCAAGGTGGTGAGCTGAGGCCTAAGGACAAGCAGATGCTGGAGCAATGGGAACGAGAGCTCAAAACTATCAAGAAAGCAAGAGAGGGAAAGGACGAGCCTGCAGCGCGAGGGAAGCGCGGGGATGATAGAAGACAAGATGATCGCGGTTCACTCGGAAAGCGCCGGCGAGACGATGAAGGTGCTGAGCAAAGAGGAGCCAGCCGAGACTGGAGGACGCACAACAGGGAACAGCAGAACAGAGAGCAGTCACCGCCGACAGATGAAGATGTGAGAAGAATACCAATGCCCCGAGATACTCCGCCACCTATACCACGACAGCAGTACAACAACAATCAGCAAGATGGAGGACCTCCTGTACGAACACTTGCGCCAGCGCAGATCAAGTACTCTTCGGCGCCACAAGTTCGAAATCTGCAGAAGGAAGCAACAGCCAAGTTTGTACCCGCAGCTGTGGCTGCCAAGTTGAAGGCTTTGAAGGGCGATGTGGCACCTGGTGGACGATATCTAGAGCCAGAAGAGGTGGATGCGTTGGAGCAGGCTGGTTATGCTAAAGCGCAAGCTACTGCTGCAGACACTGTAGGGACAGAAAGCACCACAAAATCAACCCCCGTCGACAATCTTGACGAGCAAGAGCGAGAGTTCCAAAGAGAACTAGTGGCAGAGACTATGAAAGATGCGGAAATGGTTGCAGAGGAAGCTGAGAAAGAGGCCGAATTTAGGATGATGGCACAAGAGAGTGACATGCAGCAAAGCGTCACAGCGGAAAGGCAACTGAGACATGTCGAGATGGAGGAGGTCGAGGACGAGGATGAGGATGATTGAAACTGAGTATAGCTATTCAAGACTACTGCATTCGTTGAGTGACAGGACAAAAGTCTGGAAATCTCTCCGGGAGAGTACCGTAAGGAGTCTGTTCAGATTCTACTGTACATCGACAACAGGGTCTTGGTACATCGGAGACGTTATGACACAAGCACAACCTCCTTCTTATGCGGCACGCTCGGAGAGTGCCAGCACTTCTCCATAGGCAAGAGTGTGGCAAGAGATGGCTATGCTCCTATGAGGCTAAACAGCCCATCGTTTGGCTGTCCCTGAAGTGATCTCATCAATATCTGCTTTCGCCTTGGGTACTCTCCGGGACATTGCGGAGAAATTCTCAAGTCGTCGCTTTGCTGGTATGCCAAAACTCAAGCCCAGCTGTCGCTCTCGAAGGCCAACGCACGGGCAATACAAGCACCTGGTCAACGGACAGCATCCTGCCAAGTGCTGGTCAAAGCCAGTGCCGATATCCCTATTTCTTCTGCCAAGTCATATCACAAGGGTCGACTCGACACTGACAGCAACCTCTTGTCCCACTAATATCCATGAAGCACAAGTCTGGAGTATCCTTTCCGGGCACTTCCCTGGCCCTCAAGCATACGTATATACTCCGCTCAGTATGAGATTCCGTATACTCCGGTGTTGAAGAAGAGCACCAACACATGGTAGTAGTATGTAATGGTGGTCGAACCCTGCCCCCCACATATTATTTCCACTGTGGACAACGGGCTGATGCCGAGAAAAATTAGACTCTTTTGCTGTCAGCCCTGCTGGCAATCTCGATCGCCTGGCTCGAGCCGAACCGGACGATGTGATGACCATGGTCATGGTCATGAGCATTGGCTATTAAGGCTTTTTGCTTGTGCGATGTCTTCCTTAGCCATGCACTCCGAAGAGCCTCTGCTGGGCGACGGTGGCAAAGACATCGCTACATCGCTACGGTACTCCCCATGGACAGCTCGGCATGCGAAGGATTTGTTCGATGCAGGGTTCTTGCATGAAGTATATGTAAGGTTAGTGCATAGGTCATTGACAGGCTAGACCAAACAAAGTAGGCGCTTCCGAGTGCGGGGGTCCCTGACTTTATTTCTTATGACCTTCTCTTCTTGGCTCTGTCGCTTGGCGCGTCGTCTGTAGTCGCATGATCGAAAGCGCACGAGAAGTACTGTGGTATATCCTGGGGTTTATGGTATGATACTACAACGGCACTCTCTACATCGTCGCTTGAGTTTGTAGATTTTGTAGAGTCAGTTATCGCAATAATGAGGCATGATGTCGTGGTCGATGGAAATCATGCCTAGCAAAGAACGTGGCCGGGCTGGTGTCCGGTCCTGACGAATCATCAGATGGCGGGGGGCTCCGTTGAACCCGAGTACGTAAAGCAAGCTTAAACTCGATCTTTGAACTTTTCCAAGACTGCCAACCAGCAAGAATCTTCTATATTTGTTCCGTCTATTACATCTATTACGTCCTGCAAATTTCGTTCATCGAATCCTTCACTCCCATGTAGCTCCGAGTTCGTTGTATCATTGTACCTCAATCACACGATTCACACCGCTTCCTTGGTACTCGACATCGGCCTGTCGTCTGGCCTGCCATACATCCCACCGTTAGAGCTGTCTTTCCCCGCTCGTCGGTGTTACGTGGGCAAAGTGGACATCTGAGCAGAAATCTCTGGATTGCGTGACTTGTCCTGCGCTGCGCTGATACAAGGGATCCGACGCCCGTCCGTGGCAGTCGCATTTGTACGTATTATCTTGCTTTCTCTGCCCACTGCTGCTCACGGCATCTTTGATCTGTGAAATACCATCGTCAACATCAACATCACTAACCTATGTCCAAAATGCCAGGACTATTACTACGCTTGAAGAGCGGGATAGCAGAGGATAAACCGACAACAAACGAGCTTAGACGAGAAAAGACAAAAGAGAAGAAAGGTCGGACGTCACCAGACAGGATGGACGTCCTAAAGAGACACAGCCTGGCGGGCCTCACTGGCAGGGCCAAATCAAAGGATACACGAACACCTAGTCGCGACACGCGCATGCCCTCGGTATCGAATGCGCGGCACAGTCCGAGTCCAGCTCTCAGACCTACCAAGCCTGTCAACAAGTTGAAGGTTGAGATTGAATCACCACCAAACATGTTCTACGGCAATCCTACACAGTCATCCGGAGCGTTGATGTCTGGTCAGCTACTGCTCACTGTCGTCGACCCTGACTTCTCCCTGGACAGCCTAGACATGGCGTTCTATGCTTCGGTGACAGTGAAGAAACCTGTATCGCACGGATGCCCAGAGTGCACAACTCAAAGGACGAAGCTGCATGGATGGAAATTCCTGAGCGAGGTACACCCCTTCGACGCAGAAGACCACAGCTTTCCATTCAGTTTCCTACTGCCTGGACACCTTCCCGCAACGTCAAAAGGCTTTCTAGGCACCCTGGAATATCATATTGAGGCAAAGGCTGCGGTGACGAAGAAGCCTGGTCAAGAGCCTGAGGTGCTGACGTTGAGCTATGAAGTGCCAGTCATGCGCGCACTCAACCCTGTACCCGAAAAGAACTCTCTACGCATATTTCCGCCTACCAATTTGACTGCTCACGTCACCCTGGCGCCTGTCATTCACCCGATAGGTGATTTCAACGTCTTGATGAAGCTGAACGGTCTACTAGATAAGACGAAAGATGTTGTGACTCGCTGGCGTTTGCGCAAGATGACCTGGAAGATTGAAGAAACGGAAAAGATGATCAGTGCAGCATGTACCAAACACTCTGCAAAGTTAGGAGGAGAGGGGAAAGGCATTCAGCATGAAGACGTGAGGACATTGGGAGGCGACGAACTCAAGGAAGGCTGGAAGAGTGACTGGAGCGACGGGACACTGGAGATGGAATTCTCCGCTCGGCCACTTAGCAGTCATCGACCACTTTGCGATGTTGAATCGCCAACCGGCCTAACAGTCACGCATGCGCTAGTCATTGAGCTTGTTGTAGCAGAGGAATGGGCACCACTCAAGCGACCAGATGCCCTCACACCAACTGGAGCTGCAAGAGTGCTACGCATGCAATTCCAACTAATGATCACCGAGCGAAGTGGCATGGGTATCAGTTGGGACGAAGAACAACCTCCCATGTACGAAAACGTTCCAGCAAGTCCGCCGATATACGCTGCAGACGCCAAGCGCAAGATGAAGCTGCCTTCCATGCCTGCGCATGCGCTTCTATCTCCATCCATGGTCGCTCTCAGCAGTGGTAGCCAGCAGAGAGATCCTAGCATGCTCAGATTTGCGTCATCGAGGGAATACACTGGACCGCCCCTGAATGAGGATACGTTGGATCAGGAAGTAGAAAGACTCGATTTGGGAGACGGAAGCAGTGGTCCGTCGGCTGTACATTTTGGGGATTATGAACGGCCGAGTGCGAGGAGTAGGCGAAGGCTTGACCTCGATGACTTTGTGAATGATGAGGTGGATCCTCGAGGGCCACCGCCACCGCCGAGGGATGACGATTAGTTCGGCGATGTTTTTGGGGCGAGCTTTTTGGAGCGAATCGTGCATTGGTACGAAGATGCAAGCTGTTCACAGTGTATCAAGCGACTGTACTACATAGTGTTGATGATACATTGCAAGTTTGACACAGTAAGCGCAGTCGTAGCCGCGTAGCTTGCGCCTGTAAACCTTATTACCCCAGATCGTCATCGTCATCCGATGTCGTCGTCTCGTTCACGACAGCTTGCATCATTCTTCATACACCTCATGTCTACAATTATCTAGCTCACCCTTAGGCCCCGCCCAGCTTGACGACGAGCGGGAACCTGGTCTCGCAAGGTTCTGATCTGCCACTGAATACCATAGTGCCCTCCACAACACTACACTTCTCCACACCACATTGGACTACACCACTGTACTACACCACCCTTCTCCATTCCGTCCAACACAATGGCGCCCTCTCCCTCCTTCAACACTAAATCCCCCACAATCAAACGCATCCTCCGCGAAGCCAGCGAATTAACCTCCTCTCCCTCAAAAGACTACCACGCAGCTCCTCTAGATTCCAACCTCTTCGAATGGCACTTCACCCTCCGCGGCCCCCCCGCCCCCTCACCCTTCGCAAACGGCATGTATCACGGCCGAATCGTCCTCCCACCGACCTACCCCCTCCGACCACCCAGCTTCCGCTTCCTCACCCCCAGCGGCCGCTTCGAAGTAAACCGGGAGATCTGTCTGAGTATCTCCGGCTTTCATGAAGAGACGTGGCAGCCGGCGTGGGGGGTGCGCACGGCCCTGGTGGCGTTGAGGAGTTTCATGATGGAGGATGCGAAGGGGCAGGTTGGTGGGTTGGAGAGCGGAGACGCGGTTAGGAGGGCGATGGCGCTAGAGAGTGGGGGCTGGAGGTGTGCGGGGTGTGGAGGGAGGACGAATCAGGAGGTTTTGGAGGAGCAGGAGGAGTTGGCGAGGAAGATGGAGGAGGAGGGGGTGGGGAGGGGGACGAAAGAGGAGGAGAAGGTTCCGGAGGAGCTGAAGTTGGGATATAGAGAGGATATTGAGAGGAAGGAGGGGAAGAGCGCGGACGATGCGGGCAGTGGTGGGAGTAGTGCGGTCGATTGTCCGCCGGGGACGCTATCGTCGAAGGATGAGGTTTCATTGCCGCCAGACACAGTATCGACACAAAAACAGCCTTCATCCCAACATGCCGAGCCGATACCACAAGACCAGCCACTACCACCAGCACCACAACCACAAGCCGCCACCATCCCAGCATCAGTTCCAGTTCCAGTCACATCAACCCAGGCACAACCGCCAATAACACAACCTCAGACGGGACAACAGCAACAGCTCCCTCCCGCTCCAACGGCGAACTCCTGGATCGATCTGGCTATCGTGGGCATTGCAGTCATGCTAGGAGCCATGGTTGTGCGCAAGCTTCTGCTTCTGAATGAGTAGATCTCGGGTGAAGATGTCTTGTGGAGATCGACCTGCTGGCATGCACGGGATAAGCAAGAATTTGGAATCGGAGCTGGAGCGGACATCACGGGCTCGAGATGTTGAATTGATTGGGATGTAGGCTTGATGAGTCGGATTGCACGAAATTATGATGGCGTTGGTCTGGTCGGGCTTGGATGGGTGATGCATTCGGTATTGGCGTCGGCAGCATGGCTCGTAGACTTCGGCTCGGATAGCATGCTAGATAAATTGTTGATGGGATGGGCCTGGATATGGGAATGATTGCAGACTTAATGTAAAACCAGTACCTGCATGATCGTCATAGCTGTTTCACAATTCTGAAACAACCCCGCATGTTACCCTTCTCTGGATATACTCGAACTGAGGCTTGGATACACTTTGTTTCTTCTCAATCATTCTGCATACCTTTTCACAGGTTTCGCACCTAATATGACAGCCGTACCGTGTGATATATAGCCCTTGGTACTTCAATGCATTGATTCGGCACTTCACGACATCTCCCGCAGCGCCCGATCTTCTCCAAACAACCTCATCTCACACTCACAATGGCGATTCCACAAATCCGCAACCCCCGCCGCATCCTCTGCGTCGGCCCTCCGGACTCGGGCGTCCTCGATCTTCTGAAACGTATGCTATTTATTTTCCAGCTCAGTACAAGGACCTCCACGCGCCCTCTCCTCCCCAACATGTACAGCGGGTCAGTCAGGACAAACATCGCTAACAATCACCCACAAGCGCAGAACTCACAGGCAGCGCACCCTCTACACTCAGGATCCCCGGCCAACCAAACACGCAGGCGTCAGTGCCGACGATAGAGGCATTGGAAGATGACATAGGGGACGTTGCCATAGGCCCGACTCAGCCCAACGAGGGTCTACAACCACGAAGGACACATACACCAACAACGACCACAGATCCAATACCACCACCACCACCAACACCACCACCCCCCGCTACAACCACAGCAGGCACATCCCACATCCTCCCGCTACGGACGCCCTACTACACCGCCGACGTTCCTATCTGGCTCGACGAAGCTGCTGAGCCAGCAATATGGGCACGGGACTTCATGACGGAGGAGGCTGGGGAGGTCGTCAGAGCTGTGGGGGCTTGGGTTGTGGTGTTTAGAAGGGGGGTGTTGATGTTGGATGGGCAGGGGGTGGGACATGGGAATGAGGGTACAATGAGGAAGGGCAGAGATGATGGGCGGGAAGCAGGCAAGGGCGGCGATGGGAACGCTGGAGGCGAGGAAGAGCAACCGTCTGGCATGCAGAGGGGTAGAGGAGACATGAATAGCACAGCACAGCCTCCAAGTCAACCGGGGACGCATACAACGGAACCTAACACACCTCCCCGCCCACGCCTCTGGCGCCGCCAGCACGTCCTCGCCCTCCTCTCCTCCATCGCCTCCATAATATCCCACGCCCACTCCAGCGCCTCCGAACCCTGGGACGGCGTCCTCCTCGCCGTCGGCATGCCCGGTGGTCTCGTCTCAAGCACATCTGCTTCTACCTCGACAATAGCAGACGAAGCCGCACTGGCTGATGAGTGGGAGGATGCGTGCTTTGAAGCGGGGTTCGAGTATGTTGATTGTGGTGGTGCTGGTTCCGGCATTAGAAGTGGTGGTGGAAGCTCTAGGAGTGAAAGAAGGGTGGATGAGTTGGATGAGGACATGGGTCAAAGGAACGAGTTTGGCGAGGTTTCTGGCGTGGCGAGGGTGAGGCAGGCGCTGGAGGCGTGTGAGTGGGAGGATGTGGAGCTGCAACTGGGAGGACAGGAGTATGATGACGACGATCTCAGCGGCGGACATAGTGGCGGCTTGGGAAATGGGCGAGTGGCAGGCAAGGGCGATGCGGAGGATGACCTTGCGTGGCTGGACGACGAGGTGGATTTTGGGTCGTTCGGCCGTGCTGGTGTATTGGATCCTTCTAGGGCATCAGGAGGGGCGACACGATCGCGAACGGAGGCAGCTGCTGCGTTATTACATTCGGAGAAGGGAGACGGCGAAGAAATTGATGGCGAGATGGACTCTGAAATGCGTTCAGGGAGGCTGGGACAGACAGCGGAACCAGGACAAGGACAAGAAGTATCGCAATCAGAATCAGAGCAAGATGTGGAAAGTCTCGATGTGCTACTCCGGAAAGTGTTGGCGGTCAAGGAGATGAGTGGGCATTTGAGTGAGGGGGAGAGGAGGAGGATGGCGAGGAGATTGGTGCAGGAGGTTATGGGTGGGGATGGGTGAGGTGAAGGGATGGGCACGGGAGAAAGGTGTGAGGAAGAGGATGAATCATCGAGCACAGGACGCTCATTTCGGTAGCAGTATCGATCCCGATATTGTCTTCCGCTCCGTGGTCACGGCACCCTCCACCAAGTTGGCTGAGATTGCGGGTAAGAAGAGACAAGGTTCATCGCTAGGCTATAGTCGCTGCCGAGCGCATTTTATTATTGGTCGCAGTCAACTAGGACAACGGGGCACTCGTCACTAGCGGCGAGATCCAGAGCATAGCACTCGTCTGGACACGGGGGTAAATAGCCTGGCCTGGCTGGCGTGGTCCGGACTAAGATATCATAAGATGTCTGGAAAGATTAGAGGGAAGTGCCATAGACATGTAACGGTATTTGCAGCCTGATGGTCACTCAGGACTCTGGCCCGCGTAACGTGCGCCAGCCCATATCCATTGCTACGTGTCGTTGTTCCACTCAGATCATGATGCCGTTCTCCGTGAAACAAGCGTGAAACAAGCGTGAAACAAGTGCAGTCGTCCTTCCGCGAACGCCCAGTCTAGACCCCGAAGCAAACGCCAGAAACCAGTTTAATCCCTAACCCAGCCCGAACAACCCATCTACTCATCATCACTCTCATCCTCCTCTTTCGCACCTGCCTCCTCCGCATCCACAACAACAACCTGCTCCGTCCCCGCCTCATAATACGCCCTCACCGTGACTCTAAACTCCGCCATCGCGACCCCAAACATCTTCAACAACGCCGTCTGATTACTATTCAGCACCTCTCCCTCCCTACACACCGTATACTCGTCCTCGAGCACCACGTTCCCCTTGACCAACCTCGTCGGCATCCCCCACTTCCTCAACGTTGGCTCCACGCTATGCGGCAGCGGAACGTCTTCGGAGGCTGGATGCTGCCCGCCCGTGCTGTGGACGGTTCCGGCGGGGATGGTGAAGGAGTGCGAGGCGGGAATGCCGGCGCGGGCGTAGTCGGTTGCGGAGTAGGTTGTTAGGAAGGCGAGGATGGAAGCGGGAGGTTGGGAGGTGAAGAGGAGGCCGACGGTGCCGTGGAGGTGGGGGGAGAGTTTGTAGAGGTTGGGGAGGTGGGAGGAGGCGGGGTCGGTGCCGAGGGCTTTGGCCATTACTTTGGTTTTGCCGAAGAAGATGCTAGAGGGGAATCGTTTGGTCAGTGGTGTTGAATATGGACATACTGGGAGCGGAGATGTTGTGGAGGTATAGCAGAGCAGGAAAGTAGGTGCCGGAGTTGAACATACCGACTATCGCTGAACTCTGTGCGGATCTTCTGAAGCTGGTTATTCCGCATGTTCTCGACGCTGAAGACGAAGCAGTACTGGTGCTCATCGGCGGCTTCGCGGACGTTGGCGTAGAGTTTCGTGGAGAGTACTTTGCCCTTCTTCTCGACCTTGGAGAGGTGCACCACGCGCGCACGCTTTGACTTGGGCATTTCGGTGGTATAGGAATGTGACGGTAAGAGTGTTTGGAAAGAGAGAAGGGTGCTACGATGGACGTATGTTGGCTATGGTATATGGCGCCGCGAGTACTGGAAATGTTGATGGCAGATGTCGGATCCTGACTTTTTCGTTTCCTTCCCCGCAATCTTCGGAGGTGATCCGGCAGGGCTTGGCGTTGTTTGATCCTGAAGGTGAAACAGCGAGATATCATGACACTCGCGGCTGCTTTGTAAAGATGCGCGGGTGATCTCAGGACAGGATGACAGGTTGGCGATATATGAAGAGGCTACCCATATCGCCACCGACAAGATGAGAAGCTTCATGGAGTACCTAGAAAGAGCATTCATCTCAGAATCCAATTGGGACATTGACAATTCATATGCCTCATTGACATCCACTGCTCAGGGTTTGTGTAGACATTCTATTCACCAAGTAACTCATGCTGACATCGAACCTAATATGTAGCCCTCCTCTACTTCCCCATCCCACACGGTCTCCAACTCTCCGTCTCCTCCTTCCCATCCTCACAAGCAGCATCGTCGTACAGTCTCGGTAGTGTCGGCCTAGTCAATGGCTCGCTTTCCTACCTCTACTCCTCCCTCCCCTTAGCACGCACAAGCCGAAGCCGAGACATCGATCTGCGGTATGTCGTAGAAGGATACAGACACATACCCGAACTAAAGGTCCCAGGCCAGCAATGGCAGCGAGACATGCTAGCTCGGGCAGCTACTGGTCGTAAAGGTACGTTCACGCTCTAACTTCCTCCATGATGGCATTCCAGTCCATTCCAGTCTACACGGCCTTCCTCACAAACCCGACCCACAAGCTGACCCTCCACCCACCCACAACAACAGACACACTCGTCTACGGCCGCCTCTTCCTCCCCCACTCCTCCCTCGAAGCCCTCTACCTCCGCCGTCTCAGCCCAACCCGCCAACTCCGCATCTCCTGCGTCAGCGACGCCTCCATTCGCAACGGCGCCACCGTCCTCGCCCTCCTCCAGCAAGACAACGGCAAATTCAGCAGCGAGTACCTCTACAGCACCGACTCTGCGCTGCTAGGCGTGCGCGGTCTGTACAACTTCGGTCTTGATCCCCGCCAACTGCCAAGCACGTCGTCAGGGGATGGGATATCGGGCGTGGGAGCTGGAAGTATTAACGTTGCATCCGGGACAAGAGCAGCGACACCGCATCAATACGGCCGATTCTCCGCCGGAATGGAACTGTACTACGGCATCCTCAACAAATCCGGCGGTATGAGCACGGGGCTGCGCTTCACCACACTACCGCGCCACACGGGGTTTCCGTACACGATGACGCTGACGCTGAATCCGCTCATGGGCAATGTCAGCTCGACGTATGCGGTCAAGGCGGGAAGAAATGTGGCGCTGTGTAGCCAGTTTGACTTTAACTTTTATAGCTATGAGAGTGATTTGAGATTGGGGGTGGAACTGTGGCGGAGGAGGAGGAGGGGAGAGGGC
>Ga0268246_10000380_pt1 | contig 19880 bp, 17 predicted proteins | sample AgamicOrSfe_FD_200242 | JGI IMG/M metagenome (GOLD analysis project Ga0268246, IMG submission 200242) | Agave microbial communities from Guanajuato, Mexico - Or.Sf.e (v2) (version 2) | ecosystem: Host-associated > Plants > Phyllosphere > Phylloplane/Leaf | place: Guanajuato, Mexico | collected...
CGAGCTCGACGTTGAGGCAGACGATTTTGGGGTCGGTGAAGCGTTTGGGTTGTTGCTCGAAGCCGGCGTAGGAGAAGGTCTTTTTGAAGGCGACGCCGTCGATGAATTTGGAGTCTTGGAGGGCTCCACCGGTCACGCGTTTGATTCCGATGAGCTTCTCGTTCAGGTCGTCCTGGTCTAGTGAAAGTACAGCATCAACGACCACTGTTTGCATGTTAGCACATTTCTTCTGTTCTTTCGGTGCTTCCAGACATACTCTTGGTGAAAAAGTCTGCATTACGATGTATAAGCTTGCTGCTCATCGAAGTCGCAGCCAGTTTCCTCAATGTGTCGCGCTGGTCGCCATCTGTTGTGTTTACCGCAATCTCCTTGACCTTGTTGACTGCCATTTGTGAAGCCCTTCTTAAACCCTTGATGATCGTCTGACTGCTCACTCCCTGCTCGACAAAATCCTTGATTTCTTTTAGTATTTCTCCTGCCAATACCACTACCGATGTCGTGCCGTCGCCCACTTCCGCATCTTGTGATCTTGCAATATCTGTGAGGATTCTGGCTGCTGGGTGGACGATATCGAGAAGCTGTGCAAGGTATGAGCTTTTATTCCTCATGTTGAGTAAAGTTCTTCTTCACCTTCATGACTGTAGCGCCGTCGTTTGTGATGGTCTGTCTCCCATTCTCGTCCACCATGAGGAGGTCCCCACCATAAGGTCCTAAAGTGCCCTTTATGGTCGACTGTACTGCTAAGCAGGCATTGATGTTCGAGACAATTTGGCCTCGTCCTTGCGACTGATCCGTGCCTGGGAGACATTGTCAGCGAATGGATGCCTAGGTTTGGGACAGATGGCAAGCATACCCTCCTTCAGCACAATAATCGTCGGCGTCTGCCCGCCGAAAGACATGTCTGTGATCGCGCTAGAAAGCTATACAAGAAGATAGAAAAAGGTATCGACGCGCCGATGAGATACTTGGGCTATGGGTCAGTGATGCGTGCTCGAAGAACAGGTATTGCGCGTGGAATTAGGTAGAAAGGGTATGCACGAGCTTGCTGTCCTTCACTCTGTGCCTTTTTTGTTTGAGGCACCGACGTTTCAGGTGTTTCCAGGGTCCACCGTCTTGTTACACCACTGCTTCAACTTCAAACTGTATCAGCTCTCTGTCAACTTGTCGCTACTCGCTCTCGGTCTCATGCTTGATCGCTTGCTATGTGATACACTCAGGCCGCACTCTTGATGTGGAAGATCGAAGCTCTTTGAAATGCCTCTCACCTAAAGTCCAATGATATAATGATCACGGCACCATCAACCCCTCCTCCCACTCGTCGCAACCTCATCCCGGATAGCGCAGGACCTCCGACAGATGCGCCGTCAATTCCCCATGAATACGCTCCACTAACGCCCGACTCCAACACCAGCAGCCCTCGCAACGCTGTCGCCAAGCGACTCAACGACCTAAACCTGCGCAGCCTCGATGCCGAGAGTGTGCCTGAGCGGGCGAGCCCAAGGAGGAAGCGAGCGAGATCGGCAGAGTCCAGCTTGGACGCTGCACTAGAGGACTTGGCTGCACCCGGACAGGTGAAGGCGATTCGAGGGAGCGCAGATGTATCAGACATGCTCAACAGCCCTCCGATCGAACGTGCCAACCAGCCACACGGAAAACATCTGAATACTAGTGGGATCTGCGCCGGATCTGCTCTTGCTCCCGCATCTGCCGCGCCCGCACGACGCCGCCTCGCAAAGCCCAAATCCCGCCGAAAGCAATCGCCCCCCTCGCCTCCGAAAGCGTCCAGCGCAAAGCCCGACCCTCAAACATGGCAAGACCACGAAATCACAGGCCACCTCCTCCTCGACCCCGACGACGACGGCTACGGCATCAATGGGATCGGCTTCCGACCCACTCCCGCACTTGCATACGAGCGGTCCCAGAAGCGCAAGATGCAGCTGAACGCATGGAAAGTTCGGGAGTCGAGCGAGGCACGGGAGCGGAGGGGTGAGAGACGGCGGAGATTGGATGGGGATGGAGATGGTGGGAAAGTGGGCAGCAAGCCATCGTCGTTTGTCGATGGTCCCGCGGCTGCTGGCGACGATGATGATGTTGGTGAAAAGCGAAATCGGGACGGAGAGGGGAGTGGCAAACCCGGTGGCAGGATTGTGAGATTTGCCTAGGACGAGAAGGGGTGCATGGACGGAAAGACGATTTCGTGGCGTTTCAGGATGATACCCAGGCTCTTATGCTTTCATGGTCTTTTCACTTTTTATGTATGCAGACATTAGTCCATACACATATTGCGGTTCGTTTGGTCTTTTATATATATCCGGACCTAGTATATCGTACACACTCCTCCAGAGAGCACATTCAGACAATCAGTCTGCTATGCTATATGCTATGCCCCATTCGCTCCGTGGCTTGTCATGTCGTGTTCTGTCATATCCTATCCGTTTCCCCGATCGCCGCACCAAGAACCTCTCACATCACAGCCCAAGTCCCAGGCCAACGCCCACGCCTCCGTCCTCACCCTCAACCTCGTTCCCTCCAACATCGACTTCCCCCTCGCCCTCGCCCTCACCCTCCAGCTCGGCTCCTGCTTCGACAGCACCAGCCCGTCTCCTCACCTCCGCAATCTCCCTCTCATACTCCCTCCTCTCCCTCTCCACTCCCTCCTTCCTCTCCCCCGCCCTCTCCAAACTCTCCACATACGTGCTAAACTTGACAATCTCACTCAACAGATACCGACTCTTGGCCTCCCAATTCGCCATCGCGCGTGCTCTATTGACGGCTGATCCACTAGCACCGCTTGACCCACCTGCAGCGCTAGTACGACTACTGCCGTACGCTCGTGCCATCGGCCCACGCAGATCATTATGCGCGCTAAGCTCAGCCTTGATGGCGACGATATACCGACGCAACGCGAGCAGCTGTGCCGCTTCCGGGAGTGTGGAAGGAGCGCGCGAATGTGTTGGCGGTGACCAGTCGGCTAATGTGATGCTTTGCGGCGTTGCAGCAGACGTGCGCGAACGGGTCGCGGTATCGAAGCTTCGGCGTGTTGGGCTTGCTGCCGGGACGTCGAGAGTGCTGGCGCTGGGCGATGGCGATGCAGTGGTTGGACGTACAGATGCAAGCGGGAACGAGCTTGGCGGGCTCGATTGCCGGGGTGGCGAGGCGATGACGGCGTCGCTCCAGCCGTACTCGATGTTGCTTACGCTGCCGACTAGCGGTTCTTTGGATAGACGGGCGGACCAGTAGTTCGCTGTGCTGACGAATTCCAGCGCAATCTCCGGCGTGCCGACTTGAAAGAGATGGACGGCGCCATCAGGCATCGTCAATGCAAACACGAACGGTCTGCTCTTGTCATACCCCGGCGGCGGTAGCGTGTTTGCCAGCGTCTGCCTTAGCGCGAACGAGCCCAGATCCTCGGCACTCTCGGTCCAGTTCCCGCCGCCGACTACAGTTCCAGCGCGCTGGGTTTTGTTCTTCTGTGTGCGCATGGAGGCTTTGCTGTTGAAGGAGAAGAGACGCATTTGGCCCTTTTCGATGACGGCAAAACATTCCGTCCAGTTTCCCTTTTTGGACTTTTTGTCCTGGCTGTCGAGGTGGTGTTTGTGGTGGAGGATACCTTCTTTTGCCCAGGGCGCGCCAGCGAGAGCTAGGCTTTCGTCTTCGAGGAGGGCGAAGTCTTCGGGCATGATCTCGTCGGTGGGTGCAATGGAGCCGCCAGACTTTTCGTTCGCGTGAGCTTGGCCTAGCACGTTGGCGAAGCCAATGGATTGGTTTGTGTGATATGAACGATCCGCTGTGGTGAAATGAGTAGCGAGAGTATCAGAAGAGGCAGAGGCTCCTTTCATGGCATACGGCCTGCTCCATGTACTGGACGCGGAAGGACTCCAAATCGATCCATCCTCGATACTGGTACGTGCAGAATTGACGTTGCTGATGCTGGTGAGCTTAGGTTTCGACCTACTCTTTGCTTGCCACGAACGAAAGTCCCCCATCCTGCCTGTGCCTCTTTCAGAAACGGCTTTGCTCATGACACTGCCCGTTCTTCGTAACATACTGTTTGGTGCAGTACTTGGGGGCGGCATAGATTGGTCTACCGACGCAGTGATCGGTGCATTGTGAAGAGGCAGCTTCTGCTGACGAATAGAGCTGTAAAAGTCTTTCAACACTCCTTCCACCTGGACTTCCCAACCACGAACAGATCCTTCGAACGGCGTGTTTACAAGGGCAAGAGTTTCGAAGCTACGTCCATCAGGTACTGCAGGACTCTGCATGATCATCGAAGTCGCTGTAGATAGTGGTCGTGGCCGTTTCGGCAGCTGTCCCTCGGAGTGCCTCTGGTCTAGTGAGGGTCGGTGCTCTGCTGAATGAGGACTTGGGTCTCGCTGGTCGAGCCAAGGTACACTACCACGATCTGCACGATTTGGTCGAAGTGTTGCATCTGGGTCTAGTCCGGCAGCTTTGACGCTGTATCGCACACTGTCCAACGTGTTCTTCACGAATTGAGACCTTGTCATTTTTTGGTCAGACTCTAATACGTGTTGATCCGTGTTCAGCATGAACAACGCATAGCAGATCGTGTGTACGACATCTACAACAGTTAGTCAAAATCATGTAATAATCGTTGTGATAAACTTACCCAAACTCTTGAAGCCATGGCTAGGATTGCAATCACACCATCTTTGAGAGAACGCTGTCAATATTCTATCGAGTTGCTGTGTCTCTCCTCTTAGTGCCAGTCGTCCACAAAGGTGTCGCAGTGCTTGTAGTATGTTCATGTTCGCAAGGTCAAAAGAAGCTAGAAACGTCTTCCGTCGCTGTTCAGATAATTCATCAGGTCCTCCTATAATAGCCACCGACACGTTTTGGTCAAGATTGTCAGTGTCGACAGAGTGCATACTACGTGATCGCACAGATGACGCAGTCTCTTTCTGGGTGGAGATGGTCGGCAAAGCCGTGAGATGTGTGTCAACTTCTAGAAGTCCATCATTATGCGGGAATGGTGTCTGTCGGGTAGTTACGTGATGATCTGGTTCAATAGGCGATTCGTAGTGACTTGGTGGCGTATAGTATGTCGAAGTCGCGATCGAATTGGATGTCGGCTGTGGTGCCTCTACGTGGACAGACTCTTGACTTGGTTGTAACCATATTCGGCCGGTGAGTGATGGACGGGTACGAATCGCGTCAGGAGCAATCGATGGAGGACTTCGAAATGCAGACTGCTCGTCGAGTCCGGACGACGCTGAGCCGAGTCGATCAGGAAGGGAGAACGGGTCAGCAGACGCGAAAGGTTGTGTCAGACGTGCTGTGATGATTGGTGGCGTCTCAGCAGCCGGATCGGCTGGTATCTTGGCGATTTCTGACGATGTCGAGCTTATCTTGCGACTTACTGGTTGTGGCAGATCGTAAGTTGACCGTGGAGTCGCTACAAGCCCAGCATCTGCCATACTGAAGGACGATGGTTGTCTATATGCCGGTGCAGGAGATGCAGATTCGCTGTCAATGACAAAACCTCGCTGTTTGCGTGGCGTTACAGGAGCTGATGAAAGTGCAAAGTCTGACATCGCATCGGTATCCCCACCTGTCTGAAATTGGCCTGCCTCTGCTGCAGCCAGCAGCGGATCCATGGCTTTTCGAAGGCTGCTGACAGAGTTCTCAGATGAGCTCGTCTTCATTGCCGTAGTATCTGCAGGCAGTTGAGGTGAAAAATCGCTGACAACTGGCAGTAACTCTCTCTCAGGATTAGCTTTTCGTCGTCTTCGAAAGAATGAAGCTTTCTTGTTCAATGCAGGCCTCGATCCATCTTCCTCCGGCACGGGAGGACGTGCGAAAGATGTTGGCAGTATAGGCCCTGCAAAACCTGACTGCGCGGGCGGCCTGATCCTGTCGGACGACGCCCTCGGCATGTAGATCATCTGAGACGAATACTGCTTTCCAGCACCACCTCTTGCCCTATTCATTTGCTCTGTCTGGGCAGATGCCAACGACCCTTGTGATTGTTGCCTCTCTGGCGAATGTATACTTTTGCTAGATCCAAACATGCGTCTGAAAAAGCTTGGTCTCTCCTTGAGCACACCGGAATCTGCTGTCGATGCCGATCTTGTTTTATCTGTCGTACTTGTTGTTGTTGTTGTTGTACTCTCACTCGGCGTAAGCGCATCTGAAGGTAGTCGTTCGAGTCTTGGTTGCGGCCGACGTGCAGGGTTTCCAGCTAGCACGCTTGTCGTGCCGGTGATCGTGGCTACCTTGTCTCGACTGCTAACTTGCGGCTTGAAGTTCTCAAGTGGTATTGAGCTATCTACACTCTGCCGTTGCGAGGTCAATGCCGAGTTCCGGGCACTCGTGTCTGCAGATGTGATCGCCGTCTCGTAGTTCACGTCTGCATGATCTGGCCTGTAACGGGATATCTGCGGTGGTGAGCTGCTCACTCCGAGTGTGTTAGATGTTCCAGGCCGCCGTCCAGGACCTTCCGCACGGTATGTGCTGAGCACTACAGAGTCACTGCGACTTCGCCTGGAATGCCATCTTTCTGATAGACCCATGTCTTGCTGCTTCTCTGGCGATCTTGAAGTCCTTTGCTTTGGAGGAGATGCCAGTTGTGACTGGCGCAAGGACCGATCGGAAACGTTCTTGCGCGGTCTGGAAGCGACCTCTGGGCTCTGCGAACTCGATGTGCTTCTTGTGGTGTCAATGCTGTGTCGGCCGGCGGGAGATTTGTGGTGAGGTGTGTAGCGCGGGCCGAAGACGTCGTCCTCTTTGTAGTCTTCTATTGAGGATGTGGAGGTAGATGGAGAGTGTGGGCGCATATATCGTCCAGCGTCGTAGACAAAACTTGGTGAATCAAGAACAAACTCGCCGCTATAAGACTGTCAGTCGGCTGTGCGAGAACGTCTCATGTAGTGACATACTTCTGGAATGAGCTGTACAGTGGAGGCTGTTTTGGAAGTGCTGGATAAGACTGTCCTTGACCGCCAGGCATATGGTTGAAAGACAACAGCAGGCTATCTACCATGGAGTCGCGCGTGACATGATGTTCGTCGAGCTCATTTGTCCTTCTTTTGCGTGATGTTCTTGTTGATCGCTGCTGCTGTCCGTGTGACGCTTTCCCTGCCAGCAGCTCCTTCTCCTCCGATCTTGAAGCACGCCTTGTCAATGGCCTCTCCGGTTGTCTTGATCTCGTGCTAACAGGACTTTTACTTTGTGATGAGCGTGATGACGGCTCACGTGGCGGTGGTGTGTTTGAGCTTGAGCGTGCATGAGCTGCTTTCATTTAAGCTTCAAGGAGAGGGCTTCGGACTGTTACAGCCAGCCCTGTCGTGAAGTCTACTCGCTGTGTGTTGCTCGAAAGACCCGAAGAATGTAGAATGACCGGGATGTGATCCGTGTTTGAAGTGTCGGCGAATAAGCGAGTAAAGCAAGGGATTATTGTTGATATATATTGTCTTGGCTGTTGTGATACCGACAGTATGGGCGAGGCTGTGTTTAGTGTATGGGGCGAGATTATGATGAAGATTGAAGTCTGTCTGTTGTCTGATGACGAGAGGTATTAGCCATCATGTTGGCAGTCCGTATGTGCCGCGCAAAGCGTTTGTCCAGCTCTCCAGCTCTCACCTTGTTTCTTTGCGATGTTCCTGAGGTTTGGTAAGGGGTGTGGGGTATGCTTGGTACCTTTACGTACGAGTTTCGATGCGATCTTGTCGGTTTGAGATTCACGCAAGAGGTAAGGAGGAAGGACTGAATCAAGGCTTGGGACAATTCTGAAACAGAACGACGCAAGGGCCTTCGGGGGGTTTTAGGTGCTGCGCGTGTGCTGCGGAGGTTATCCCATACAAGGATGCTCTTCCTAGCTCGACAAGGATCGGTGAATAAGCCTTTACAGGGTTACTCTCTGTGCGACCTAAGCTGCAGGTGCCCTGGTCGAGTCTACACAAACTCGGGCACTCCAGGTTCACAGCAGCTCCCCTCGTCCTGGCCAAGTGGTGGTGTTTGCCGAGCAGACAAGAAAGGATGGAAACGGCCCAAGTCTGCTGAGAGGACGCACGAGACAGGATCGGGGAAAGGCCTCGATGGGCAATCAAGCTTAAGCTAGATCTTTAGCCTCAAAACGGGACGATTTAGTGTTTTAACTCTAGCCAGTAAGTGGCTTTCACACAAGCCCGACATAAGACCGTTGACCTCTCGTCTTCAGCGGACATGAAACTTTTCTGTTTCAGCTAACAAAGTCACACGAGACAAGACGCGTCTTAGACAGTGTCGAGGGAAAACTATCATAGTCTATACTGGTACCTGGCAGGGCCGTGAGCACCTTTGTGCGACGCTGACTACTCCAGTAATGCTCGGCACTCGATTAGACCTTGACAAGGATTTTACCCCTGAATCGACGAACCCTCGATCTAGATTCGTCAAGGGTTGGTAGTTCACCACAGCCAGGCAGGGCAATGTTTGGCGAGAGGAGAGTGCCATCTAGTGACTTCTAGTCAAGTCAAACACAGTATACTATGTGCGCAGGTCTGTATGTATTATCGTACAAGCGCTTCATTTTGTACAGCATTCGCAACAACATCACCCTCGAGAATTACTCGGCCCTTCTTCCACAGCATCCTCCTCGAAACGCTGCTCTTCTCGGTCCCGTGTCACCCTGTTTCCTACTGGTGCCTCACCACGTCCCTCCGTCCTTCCTTCTTGCACCAGTTCCTGCGAAATCGCATCGTCGCCAGCCTGCATGTTGTGGCCCATTCTACTGCTCATATCAACCGCCGGCTCCTCAGCATCTTCGCCAAGCTCATCAGACGGCGCATAGTCCTCCTTCAGTGCGCCAAGCTCAGCAGCACTGAGTTTCTCAGCCAGTCTGGTGAAGCCATCGGTAGTCATGGTGCCCATTTCCAGTGCTTGCAGCTCGTCGTCGGTGAGCTTCGTGATCATATCAGAGTATTCCTCATCAGTAATGGGAGCAATTGACTGCGCTGGTGCCGCAGCTGCTGTGGTCTCGAGCGGTGTAGCATGAGATATCGCACTAGCCATACTCCTGTCCGCTTCTTGTGCGACCTCTTCCGGCTTCACTTGTGTTGGAATTTCAATCTCATCCCTCTGAACTGGCGATGCTGCAAGTTCTTGCAACTCTTCTGGCGTTATGCTTGCCTGCACGGACTTGGCTGGATCCTCCTCTTCCACTGGGTCGTCAGCTAATCTCTCCTCCCAGCCTTCGGGAAGCACCAAATCGTCCGTAGGTGGATAAGTTGTCATGCCCATATGTGCTGCTGCTATTCTCTTTTGCATGCCTTCTTCGCCCGCGCGTCCTAGCACACCTGCAATCACCTGAACACACCGCAAACTGTCATCGTTGGCAGGTATTGGGTAAGTGACCCACGTGGGGTTGGCATCCGTGTCGATGACTCCGATTGTGGGAATATTTGCCAACGCGCATTCGTGCAGCATGACTTTGCATTCCAGCGGATTAAGACAGACGACTAGATCGGGCTTCAAGACCGGACGGTCTAGTAACTGTTCTTCGAAGCCTGACACATTCCTGTCGAACTCATCAACAACCTTGAGTCTACATTTTCCTAGAATCTGCTGTCCATTGGTTAAAGTGCCCGGCGTCCAGCGCTCGAATAGATGGCATCCGTGTGCTAGTTCAGCCGCTCTTACGACACATCTGTCGAAACCAGGCCTTGTGCCCACGAATAAGATAAGACCGCCACGCTCCGATACACCAGATACCACCTTGGCAGCTCTTCGCAGATGTGCCGCAGTAGCGTCTAATGAGATAATGTGGATACCTTGGCGAACACCAAAGATATACCGCGAGTTTGCAGGATTCCAGAGTGAGGTTGAGTGACCTAGATGTGCTTGAGAGGCGAGGAGGAGTTCGAGAGTGACATCGGAAGGGCGTGGAGGATTGGAAAGCAATTTATGTGGTTGGTAGAGTTTAGTCACTTTTGAACCGTAACCGCCAGTTGTTTGTTCTGGTCGATGGATTAGCTTTGGCGCATTAGGGGCTCAGTTGTCGTCAAACTCACGCATATGCTTGAATGTGAGGTACGATTCGAGGATGGGATCCCTTTTCGGGCCACTCCTTCTTCGTTGTGTGGCTTGTTGTAATGGTTTCGGAGACATGTCGCGGGGGTCTGCTATGGAAGCTTTGGCCGTGAGTCTAGCGCCATCACGAAGGGCGTCCTCGAAAGCAGCATCGTTCGCTCGAGTGTCGACTTCTGTTGCGAGTGTACGGCACCATGGTCGTCTGTTGTTGAGCGCAAAGGCGCGACGGCCTGTATCTAGTCAGCGGCTGGTCGTGTTACACCGCTCAGCCTGTTCTTGCATACCTTGCCTTGATATCACGCCTCGAAGAATCATTGTATGACTTGCTACAACGAAATTGTGAACAGCAGCGAGCTCTTCACAAACTCACGTCGAACCAGGCAAGATGAAAATCAACGGTTAACATCATGGCTGTCCATATCGGGGTTGATTTGATCGTCCCGCTCCCGTCCTAACACCCGAGATCTGATCTCTTGCGCCAATCCATCTACAACACTCTCTGTGTGGCAGCAGGAGGATACGCTTCGTCAATTAGGGAGGACCTTCAAAAGGTGTCTCATACAGTCACTACTCGTGTAGCACAACGGACTCAATATCACCATTCCCACCGCCACAGCACAGCCTTCTCCTATCGCGCCCTTCAGATCTCTCGGCGGCATCACTGCACGGCCGTCGCACATACTCTACAATCCAGCCTACCTATTTCCTGAGCTGGACGGAGCGACTAGGAATCAAGAGGACCGTCTACAGAGGGACTTTTGAACGCTCAACTCGAAAGGCGCATCACCTCTATCCGCAGCTCAAGATTGGATGAACACTCGTTAAAGGAAGCCTGACAGATGTTCTCTATTCGTGCAAGATCAAGGAATAAGTCGAGCGCAGCTTCTACCTCACCAAGACATGGGCGATCACTATGCGCAGCAACAGCAATATGCTGCGCGAGGGTTTCAGCAGGGCAATAGTACGCAGGGCCAGGACACCAAGCCAGGACAGATAAATACCACGGACACGAACGGTTTCGACCCTCAGCATACATATGGCAGTCCCACAGACCAGACTATGACGCCGGAGCTCCAACAGCAGCAGCAGCAGAGACGGCAGGGCAGCGGTCAGAGTCTGGAGAATATGGGCATGAACTCGCAGCCAATGATGAACTTTGGTCCAGCTTCCGCTGGAGACCGTTCGCTCGATGCATTTCAGTTTACGCCTAACGCTTCCTCGAATTCGAATATGATGCTAAACTCGGGTGGGATACTTCGCAATAATACGGCTGCTGGTGCAGCTGCGGCCATAATAGCACAGCAACAGCAACGTAATCAACAGATGAATCTAAATATGATACCCCAATTCATGCCAACCAATCCACAATACGATATGGGTATGTCGCCCAACACAGCAGGATACTCACCCTTCTTCACGCAGAACGCCCCTATCAACATGAATATGGCGGGGCAGTACATGCCGCAGAATATCACTATGCCGCCACTGGACTTCTCGGATCCGAATAATATGGCAATGTTCAACGCCGCAGCATCAAACTATGGCATGATGCAACCACAGGACTTCCCTCAACCGCTGATTGGAGATCAGTCGAACTCTGGTAATCAATTAACCCAAGGCAACCAGTCTGATCAAAATGGTATGCCAAGCTTTTCGAGACACACATCAAACACGTCTTCGATGTCCGGAGGCCATCGAGGGAGTATACCGCAGCAGCAGCAAGCCCAACATATTACTCAACAGCAAGCTCAACAGCAAGCCCAACAGCAGCAGTTACAGCAGCAGTTGCAGCATCAGCAACAAATGCAAATGCAACAACATCAGCGCTTACAGCAGTATCAAATGCAGATGCAGCAGCATCAGCAGCTCGTTCACATGCAGCAGAATCACCAACAGCAACAACTACAGCGACAAGGGACCTCAGCATCTAATCCTCGCTCACTCAATCGCCAGAACTCTATGCGTGGCAGTCAACAGGACCTTGGCTCGCCCGTGAAGGATGAAGGTCGAAACGTTGCAACAGGAAAAGTAACCACAGGTCCAGCTACGGCAGCCGAACAGCGCCAGCACCATAAGATGCAGAATAATCTCCAACATACCGAGGTCAAAGACCAAGAAAATCAGAGATCAGATCCTACTAGGTTAGCTGAAGCTCAAAAGCAATTCGCCACTGCACAACGCAAGCTCGAGGAAGCGCAAGGCTTTCCAAATAAGATGCCGTTGCGACCGAACATGTTCAAGAATGCCTACTCCTCCACCGGATTCGATATGATGAATGTACTGATGCGAGTGGCAACGCGAAAGGATCCTGAAATAAATATCGGCGCCGTTGACTTGTCATGTGCTTTCGTGGTTTGCGATGCTGATGAGCACGATTGTCCGATCGTATACTGCTCGGAGAATTTCGAGCGCTTGACTGGTTATACCAAGCACGAGATCTTAGGGCGCAATTGTCGGTTTCTCCAAGCTCCTGATGGAAGAGTACATGGTGGAGTTAAGCGATCATATGTGGACGATGACTCTGTGCTGTACTTGAAGGAAGCTGTCAATGCCAGCAAAGAGGCACAAGTCAGCATGATAAATTACCGTAAAGGTGGCCAACCCTTTATGAACCTGCTGACTATCATACCAATCATGGATTATGGAACGCATGTTAAGTGGTTCGTTGGCTTTCAAGTTGATCTTGTCGAGCAGCCAAATTCTGTAATCGACAAGAACTCAGGTAAGCTCTCCATCGATCATTTAACTTGTGCTGGACTAACATATGATAGATGGCACATATGCGGTAAACTACCAGCGAGGCTTGACAATGCCGAGATACGTCTACCAGGAACCAGAACGACAATCGCAATCGCAGGATTCAGGCCTCAGTGTTCCGCGAGAGGAAGTGAGCGCGGTGTTGAGTAATATCGCCTCGGGCGAAGCTGATCTCTCGCGGCGGATATGGGACAAAGTCCTTCTTGAAAACACTGATGACGTAGTATTTGTGTTGTCACTCAAAGGGCTATTCCTATACCTGTCGCCGTCATGCAAGAAGGTTCTTGAGTATCGGGCAAACGAGCTAATGGGCACAGCATTGTCTTCAGTATGTCATCCAAGTGATATTGTGCCAGTCACCCGCGAACTCAAAGATTCCACCGCTTCAGTAGCGGTGGATGTTGTATTCCGCATACGAAGAAAGAAGAGTGGCTATATGTGGTTCGAAGGTAATGGCGCATTACACGTCGAGCAAGGCAAAGGCCGGAAGTCGATAGTCCTAGTCGGACGAGAACGGCCAGTCTATGCAATCGGCAAAAATGACATCACAGAGTCAGGTGGCATCAACGACAATGAGCTGTGGACGAAAGTGTCTACATCTGGCATGTTTCTCTTCGTTTCTGGTGCTGTTCGGCAGCTACTAGACAAGACACCGGAAGAGCTTGTTGGTATAACAATGACCTCGCTAATGCGACCCGAGACGAAAAGAGAATTCTTGCGTATTTTAGAGCTTGCTCGGACTGGCAAGAAGGCTTCCACGAAACACGAGCTGATCAATAAGCGTGGTCAAGTACTACAGGCATTCTCGACCGTGTTCCCTGGCGATGCACCAGAAGGCAAAAAGCCGACATTCTTGATTGTACAAACAAGGCTACTGAAATATACCAAGGGCACGACCATAGCAGCCCAAAGAGCTATAATGCCCGAGCTAAAGCGTGAGAATACTGGCAGCTCGATGGCTTCTGCACCGATGTCTACAGGTGGAAGAGGAACACTAAACAGACAAGATTCGCTCGTCGGTCCCGGTTCCTTTATCGATACCCCTGGCGTTGCTGCCACTATAGCAGGAGTGCATGGTCTTGAGCTTGGTCGACAAGACGTTGCCCTTGCATCTGACGAGAACCTATTCGATGAACTCAAGACTACACGAAGTACCAGCTGGCAATTCGAGCTGCGCCAAATGGAGAAACAGAACAGGTTACTCGCAGAAGAGCTGCAAACGCTATTAGCCGCAAAGAAGAAGCGGAAGCGGAGAAAGGGCGCTGGTCAAGTGGAAAAAGAGTGTGCAAATTGCCACACCCGTGTCACACCTGAATGGCGGCGCGGTCCCAGTGGCAACCGAGACCTCTGCAACTCGTGCGGTCTGCGCTTCGCTAAGCAGCAAGGCAGAATCAGTCCACGCACGACGACAAGTCAACGAAGTGTGCACTCTGCCGGCAGTAGTGATCTCAAACGGAAGATCACTGCAACGCCGCAAGATCACGACCGGAACGCTTTCTCTCCTGACGAGCCTAATGACACGACTATTGATGGCGTCTTAGCAGAGACGGGCGTCGAGATGGGCAGTGGTGGTCACATCTCGAAGTCCGCAAAAACGGGCGACATGCTAACCACGAACAGAAGGTTCAGCAGTGGTGGAAGCCTGCCGGTCCAGATTGAGGAAGAAGTAGACGTTGACGATGACAGTGCCGAGTGAATGTGTGGGTACGAGGGTATAATGTACGACGGGGCACGGCATTACTGATGAGCATATCTTCTTCTCTCTTTTTTTTCCATCTATTGGGCAATGATGACTGCGTGGAGCACTCTTGTTGATACCCCATCTTACGGCTGTTTGCTATGATGAAGCGAAGCGTAGGGCGTTTGTCCTGAATGGAGGCTATCTGTCAAGGAAATTCTAGTGCTAGGGGTCAATGTAGCTAGGCATAGTAAGGGCAGATACTATAACAAATCTACTGTATCAAATCGTATAAGGTCAATTGTATACTGAGAGCATGGAACAACCTCATATTATCTCGGCGAAGATGACGGCACCTTACCCTGTCATCTCAAATCCGAAGCGAACTTGAAACGCACATGTGACGATCGACGTCACCTCTGTTATGGCTGGGCTTCATACATGAAACGGCTGACAACAAACACGACCACAATGCTGTGAAACCACGTCCTAGCATGGCAAGCCCGGCCAAACGGCGCAAGATTAATAAGGCCGACACCGCGAGTTCGAAGCCTGTACGTGGCCTTGACTTCTTCTTCAACAAGCAGAAAGATGTTGAGCAGAACACAGCTTCGAGTCGAGACACGCAGGACGTGAAGGAAGATGCAGGCAATACAGGAGATAATGGAGACGTAGATGTGGATAAGCGCGTAGAAGAAGGGGAGACGGATGAGGAGCTGGCTAGGAGACTGCAAGAGGAGTGGAATAAGGCCGATGCAGCTGGCGACACCAATGCTATAAACAATGCGATAGCAGATGAGGAAGATCAAGCGGACCACAGCTACGCCCAGGCACCATTCGCCAAGGAAGAAGCGCTCGAGGATACTCCAGCAGAGATACCCAGCAGCAATGTTGACACTATCAGTGATACACCATCCGCTTCAACCTCATTACCACAACCAAAGCAATTCACACTGGGTTTGCAGACCGCGACAGCAGCCGAAGACACCATAACATACACCATCCCGTTCGATCAGAGCCCGCTCATATTCGACCCTGCACAATACGTTCCCCAGCTCCAAGCTCAATGGTCCTCAGAAGGCGGTAGCGCAACCTATGCCCTACTCACGCACGCCTTCGTCCTGGTCGGAGGTACTCAGAGCCGAATCAAGATCGTCGATACTCTGGTAAATCTCCTACGAGTACTGATAGTCGGAGACCCAGACTCTCTGCTTCCCGCGGTATGGCTCGCGACAAACTCAGTCTCTCCACCTTACATCGACCTCGAGCTCGGCCTTGGCGGTTCCGCCATCTCTCGCGCACTGAAAAAGGTCTGCGGTCTCGACAATGCAGGACTGAAGACGCTGTACAACAAATATGGCGATGCTGGAGACGTGGCGTTTGAGGCGAAGAAGCGGCAGAGTCTGACGCTGCGAAAGCCGAAGCCGTTGAGCATCAAGAGTGTATACGACAGCTTGGTCAAGATCGCGAATAGTAAGGGACAGGGAAGTGTCGAGGCGAAACAGCGGATTGTGGAGAGATTGGTGCAGGATGCGAGAGGTGCGGAGGAGAGTAGGTATATTGTCAGGACGCTGGTGCAGCATGTAAGTGGTAGGAATTGCTTGTTGCAAGGTTTGTGGTGTGGCATGACTGACAATGTTATTGCAAGTAGCTTCGTATTGGTGCAGTCAAGACAACGATGCTCATTGCCCTGTCCCGAGCTTTCCTCCTCTCTAGTCCACCCTCTGCGTCCTTCACGACGCGCGATCCAAAATCACTGATCAAGCTGAAGAAGGATCAAATAGCTGAAGTGTACTCACCAGCCGAAGAACTGCTCAAAGCTTGCTTCGCCCGACGGCCGAACTACAACGACCTCGTCACTACATTGCTCGAGATAGGTATAAGTGACGAACTACTACTGCGTTGTGGCTTGGGAATGCACACTCCTCTCCGGCCCATGCTGGGTAACATCACCCGAGACCTCGGCGAGATGCTGACGAAATTGCAAAGCCGAGACTTTAGCTGCGAGTTCAAGTATGATGGCCAACGAGCGCAAGTGCACTGCGACGAACGCGGCAAGGTTACGATATTCTCCCGCCACCTGGAAGTCATGACCGATAAATACCCCGATCTTGTCGCGTTAGTACCACAGATTCGCAGCGAAGGTGTCAGCAGCTTCATCATGGAGGGCGAGGTTGTGGCCATTGACACCGAAAATGGCGATTTGAAGACATTCCAAACGCTGGCGAATCGTGCGAGGAAAGATGTTGCCGTTGGAAGTGTTCGCATAGACGTTTGTCTCTTTGCATTTGACTTGATGTACTTGAATGGAGAACAGCTACTCGATCGTAGCTTCAGAGAGCGGCGAAGCTTACTGCGAAGCTTGTTCACAGAAGTGAAGGGCAAGTTCACATGGGTCAAGAGCATGGATGCCACAAGTATGGAAGAGGCAAAGGTGCTAGATTTCTTCAAAAGCGCAACAGATATCAAATGTGAAGGTATCATGGTCAAAGTGCTCGACAACTTACCCAATCCAGAACTACAAAAGCAACTTCTCGACGACGACGGCACTCTGCCAGAAGCCGCTATACCCGCCCCACCTCCTACACCCTCCAAGCGCAAAGCCAAAGGCGCATCTGCCAAGAAATCCACTGATCCTACCAACGCTGTGGCTGCTACAACACCCAACACCCGCCGCAAAGCCCTCGTCTCGACCTACGAACCCGACAAACGCAGCGACTCCTGGCTCAAAGTGAAGAAAGACTACTCCGCCTCAACCGATACCCTCGATCTTATCCCCATCGGCGGCTGGCACGGCCAAGGTCGAAAATCCGCCTGGTGGTCTCCCATACTGCTTGCCGTGCGTAATCCCGAAACTGGCGCCCTTGAGGCAGTCACGAAATGCATTTCTGGCTTCACGGACGCGTTTTATAAGGCTAATCGTGCACGATATAATCCCGATGCGCCGGATGGCGAGAACACGAATACGATTGCACGGCCGGCGTATGTGGAGTATGTTGGTACGCCGGACGTGTGGTTTGAGCCAAGTGAATGCTGGGAGATCTCGTTTGCGGACGTCACGCTGAGTCCGACGTATACGGCTGCTGCGGGCTTGGTTAGTGAGCGAGGGCTGAGTATAAGGTTTCCGAGGTTCTTGAAGGTTAGGGAGGATAAGGGGATTGATGAGGCGAGCACGAGTGATTTCTTGGCGGACTTGTATTCGAAGCAGAGTGCGCGGGTGAAGGCTGAGGGAGGAGGTGCTGGAGCAGCGAAAGGTGGGAAGGGTGGGCTGGAGGAGGGCGAGGGTGATGGGGAAGAGGAGGAGGGGTGACGATACCAAGACACAAGCCTGAACGAAGTCCTTTCGGCACTCTTTCCCAAAGACTTTTAGACTTCTGTCCGGTGACTGGATGAGAGATGGCAAAGGTGTTTCGATGGCTAGACTTATTCCGGCTCCTTTCCCCGAGGTTACAGTCGCCACACGAAGCATCACCAAATGTTGCCAGAAGAGACACCGCGGCGAAAGCCTACAGGATGCCCGAAAGTACCGTACATAGAAGGATCGCGAGCACTGGCCAAGCATAATACTGTATCAAGACATCGACAGTAGAGGCTGAAAAGCGTGTAGTGGTATTGCTTGTGGTGCTCGACACAATGAGGTGTTGCAAGATATGGCGCACCGGCAGAAGCAGAAAGTGTGAACATAGGGAGACTTTACTGGATTGTCCATCCCGTCAGGGGCCGTCTGATGCAGTCGTGCAGTCGTCCTAATTGTATTTGTCACGTGCTTGTTTCAGTCGCGCTTCTTAGCCGCGTTTCTCGATGGGAAAATTATCTCGAGACCAGACCAGACGTAGTACAGCATAACACACTTTCCTTAACACACCGCCTGCGATACTGCGACTACGTGTGAGATTCGCCATTTATCGTTCCCGGATAGTCACTGGTCACAATACTAGCAGCACCAGAACCATCTTTATCTCATCACAAGTCATCCATTATCCGTGTCAAGAAACGCTCGTGCTCCAAGTGTGGTGCTTTGCACAGAATCTCCCACTCAAGGCCTTTCGAAGATGTCCGTACTTCCTGGCGATGTCTTGCAGTCCCTTGCGCAACTCTTGCAGGGTCTCCAAAGCTCGGACAACAGTGTTCGGTCACAAGCAGAGGAGTCATTGAGCAATGACTGGGTTGCATCGAGACCAGAAATCCTGCTCATGGGTCTGGCTGAGCTACTGGGATCGTCACAAGAAACTATTGTACGGCTATTGAATTGCGGAAATCTTGGGAAAGACTTGGCTAACATGTCAATACTCAGCTTCGATCCTTTTCCGCTGTCCTATTCAGGAGAATCTCAACACGATCACGGAAAGACAACGACGGCGACAGTACACAGGACCTATTCTTCTCACTACCGCCACCCCAAAAAGAGGCTATCAGGGCGAGACTACTCGAAGGACTACTGAGTGAGGTAGACAACTCGACGAGGAACAAGGTCGGCGATGCGGTCGCAGAAGTTGCCAGACAATATGTTGCAGAGGGTACTGGTCCAGCCTGCAAGAACGAAAGATTATGGACTAACCAACCCGTCAGATGAGCAATGGCAAGAGCTTCTGGGAGCGCTGTTCCAGTGTAGTCAATCGACCGAGGCTGGTCAGCGCGAGACAGCATTCCGCATCTTTGCAACGACACCAGACATTATCGAGAAACAGCATGAGCAAGCTGTCATAGGCGCATTCACAAAGGGATTCAAGGACAGCGAGACGACTGTGGGCTGATACTACTCTTAGAAATACTAGCCAAAAGCTGACCTCGCTGCAGGTACGACTGGCTGCAGTCGAGGCCTTTGCGTCTTTCTTCCACTGCGTCAACAAAGGGGCACGAAAGAAGTACTATGCTCTCATTCCGGACGTGCTTAACATACTACCTCCTATTCGGGATGCCAAAGACGACGACCAGCTGAGTCGAGCACTAATGTCGTTGATCGACCTTGCAGAAGTAGCACCAACAATGTTCAAGCCTCTCTTCCATAACCTGGTCACGTTCTCCATATCTGTCATTCAAGACAAGGATCTAGAGAACCAGACTAGGCAGAACGGGCTTGAACTCATGTCCACGTTTGCAGACAACGCCGCGGCCATGTGCAAGAAGGACTCCACATACGTCACGGAAATGGTCACACAGTGCTTGTCGTTGATGACAGACGTCGGCGAGGATGACGACGATGCTGCGGAGTGGAACAACACTGAAGATGTGAGCATCCGTCTCGATTGTGCTACGTGACCACTACTGACAATAAGCTAGCTCGACGTTGATGAAAGTGATGCGAATCACGTTGCAGGTGAACAGTGCATGGATCGTCTAGCAAATAAGCTCGGCGGCCAGGTTCTTCTCCCTCCCACTTTCAACTGGCTACCAAGAATGATGACCTCTACAGCAT
>Ga0268246_10000381_pt1 | contig 19769 bp, 18 predicted proteins | sample AgamicOrSfe_FD_200242 | JGI IMG/M metagenome (GOLD analysis project Ga0268246, IMG submission 200242) | Agave microbial communities from Guanajuato, Mexico - Or.Sf.e (v2) (version 2) | ecosystem: Host-associated > Plants > Phyllosphere > Phylloplane/Leaf | place: Guanajuato, Mexico | collected...
GGTGTGTTGTGTTGTGTTGTGGTGTTGTGCTGATTGCCGAGGGGGAACAGAGCGGGGGACTGAAGGTGTTCAGTGGTGGCTTGATGAGGTCGAGTACGATGGGGTGAGGTGGATTCTCAGGATCGTGGCGTGCTTGTGATGTTCACTGGAGAGGATGCTGGTGCACAAGTAGGGGGAGCAGGGATAGCCAGAGAGGAGAGGTGGTGGCTGATGTGAGATGAGTCGGACATCGGGCACGTCATCGTCCATTGGCAGCATCAATCGGAGTCTTCCCGTACAGCTTTACCACCACCACAACAACAACAACCCACCACGGCACCCTTCACACACACACACATACTCCGATCTCGCAAATGACCTGCTTTGGCCATAATCTGGTCATAGTAATGGTAAATGATAACTCAAAGTACTAGCTCAATGTGCTAGGCACTCTCCCTGGCATACTTCTAGACCTCTCTTAATTGTATGTAGCCTGGTATGGTAGCCGATATCACGACGATGAAGTACTATTCTGAGACACAAGTCCGGGAACACTTTCACCTCATAGTACTCTCCCTGAGCACTCTCCCTGAGCATTCTCTAGACCTTCAATCCATGACTATAGCATGCCATTTGCATTCGGCTTGCAAGTAATACCAAGACCGCATACTGATATCAATCTTGATTACGAACTTTACTCTTTTCTGATTGCATGACTTTTCCTGGGGTGCATCGACATGTCAATCATCTATCATTTCGTGTTTTCGTTATCATTTGAGCCTGCTAGAGGACGTGAGCAAGCGCAGCTCCAAGTCAGCTGGGCTTCCCTGCCTAGTCCAGTCGCTTCCGCTTCCACTTCCATAACCTCATCCTCATCCTCGTGTCGTCCCCCTCCTCCAGCAGCACCATTCTCGGCCCCCACCACCGCCACACTGCGCCCTATTCCACTCCTCTTCAACCTCCTTTCACATCACCCCGACCTCATCAATGCCCGCCCGTCCTCTTAAACCTCAACAACTCCGCCAAACTCGCCGCACTACACCCCGTCTTCAAAAACTCATGCTCCAACAACTCCGCCGCACTCGCCCTGGACCTAACATCCACACACAAACACACGCTCAGAAACGCCTTCAACTCCTTACTCAACCGTTCCGGCCTCTTCAGCCTCGGCGTCCCATTCGTCGCAATCAGCCACAGCGCTTTCAATGGCTCTTCATTCAAATACGGCGGCTCAGACTCAATCATCTCAATCGCCATGATGCCCAGACTCCAGACGTCGACTTTGGAGCCGTATTCCTTCTGTTTGACGACTTCGGGGGCCATCCAGTAGGGGGTGCCGACCATTGTGGCGCGTTTGGATTTCTGTTCGGTGAGTTTGGCGCAGAAGCCGAAGTCGGTGATTTTGACGGCGCCGGAGGAGGAGAGGAGGACGTTGTCGGATTTGATGTCGCGGTGGATGATGTTTTGTTGGTGGAGGTGGTAGAGGCCTTTGCATGTCTGGATGGGGTGTTAGCTGGTAGTTCGGGAGGTGGGAAATTGTCGCTCCATTGCTCACCTCGAAAGAGATTGTCGATATTTGATCCTCGCTGATGCTAGGGTTATTCTCAATCACGTCCGTCAAAGCACCCCCCTCCATAAACTCCATCACAACCCACAACTCGGTCTGTTCCTCTGGCAAGAACGCCTCAATGAAGTTGACGATATTCGGGTGCTTGCTATCCTTCATCACGACAATTTCATTGACAATCAACTCCTTTCGCTGCTGCTGTCGCAAGTCCATCTGCTTGATAGCCACCTGCGCCCGAGGACCTTGCTGCTTCAACACTTGCCGTGCCATCGCACTCGTGGCGCTCTCACGCACCCGCGCAACATACACGGAGCCGGATGCACCTTGCCCGATCTTCTTCTGCTTGTTATAGGACTGCAACGGCGGGTCTTTCGAGACGACTTCTCGCAGTTTCTGCATTACTTGAGCTTCGGTCATGGTCGACATTCGTTGATCCCGAGCCTTCTGTTGTTGATCACTGGGCTGTGCTTGTTCGGCAGGCTTCTTCAGCGGCGCCTCTTCAGCTTTCTTTGCAAGCTCGGCGACAGCAGCAGCACCAGTAGCCTGCTTGATGGGTACATTGATGGGCTTGGCATTTGCTGCTGCCGTCTGTTGGCGTAGCTGAGTATCTTGGGCTTTGACTGGGAAATGCTGTTTTGCTATAGGTGCAGGGGATTGACCATTGTTCTGTTCTTGTGCTCTCGGCGACTGTTGTCGTTGCGGACTAATCGCGGCAGGTGAAGTCATTCTCTGTATCGCTGGGTCCGTAGCTGTGCGTAAAGCAGCTGGTGGGGGCTGCCGTTGAGCTGGCGATTGTTGCTGCATCTGTTGTTGTACCTGAGGTTGTGGTGGTTGCTGCTTAGCTGTTGGGGGAGCAGGGGCTGCTCGAACAGGATTGTAGCGCGGCCCTGTCTGCTTGACATCTGTCTGTCGTGGAGCTTGAGTCTGAGTATTGGCATTATTATTCTCATCCTGCCATCTTTGCTGTTGCTGTTGTTGCTGCTGTTGATGGTACTGCTGTTGTTGCTGCTGCTCCTGCTGCTGCCTCATTTGCAACTGTCTAGCCTCCTCTTGTCTAGCGTCCCCCTTGAGATCACGATATGATTTCTGCCCATTCAGCTGGTGATATGTCTGCTGGACGGCCGGAGACTTCTCATTGTACTGTCCTGCAGCTGAATGTGAACGAGTGTAGTCATCGGGACGGGGCATTTTCGAGGATGATCCTTGACCATAGCCCTGCCCTGCGTGCGGAACAGGCGGTGCAATGATTGGGTATTGCGGTCCTCCATCATCTCCCTTCTGCAACTTCTCCGTGTAGAAGTTGAGCACCTCAATGACTGCCGCCGGATTCCTGCTGTAGTCTTCCTTCGTGATTGCACTAGCATTCAGTAATCGTGCCCACTCAACCGGAAGTCCTGTAAATGCGCCACTCGTGGCATCAAACCCAACATGCACCGTATGATTAAAGTCCGTCGGCTTACTCACACCTCCCATACCCGGCACGCGCGCATAAATACTATCGATCCAGTCATACACATCATCATCCGTCTCGACCTTGCATATGACCGTCTTGAGCGCAACTTCCCTCGCCGCGCCTCCAGGTCCCGGACTAGCCACGCCCCCCGGATTAGCCACGCGACTGATCTCAAACGAAAACGGATGGTTCTCGCTCCTGCTGACATTCGTCACGTCTCTCAAGCTGATTGAGAAGTTGATCTTCGGGCTATTCTGCGCCTTGTGAAAGTCCAGCTGCGCTTCGCGTAGCACCAACCATTTATCCGACCAAAACTTCATGAGTCCGTCTTCCTTCGTCTTCGCTAGTCCTTCTTTGATGACTTCGAAGGGCGCGACGTTGCCTTTAGACGGTATGAGCGAGGTGTTGGAGTTTGCGTATGAGGGGTTGTAGTTGCTTTGGTTGTAGCCGCCAGGTGTGGGTGGGTTTAGCGACATTGCGGACATGTTGCCGGGGATGTTGTTGATGGCAGGGGTGAGCGCGAGACGAGGCCGGTCAGCTGGTGGTCGGGGTGCTGGGCGGACATTCATGAATTGGTCTTGGGAGTAAGCGCTGGAAAGTGGATATAACATGTTAGCTGCTGCTGAAGATTGACACTATGAAGCAGCACGCCAGGTTCACAGTTGGTCTGGAAGGCTATATCCCAGGAGCTACTGCGCCCACGAGCGAGGAATGCACTTACGAAGGGTGCTGAGGGGAGGCCATGATGGGCTACTATGTGTGCAGTTTCCAGCGGTCCAAGATCTTATATCTTCCAATCCGAAAATAGCGAACTTTTGCCTGAGTGGACGTAGCACAAGCCAGGCAATCCAGGGCTAACCTGGATGGCGCGTGCTTGTATAGAGGCGTGTAGTACGTGTTTGAATGTACTTCCAGGGTCAAACCTAAGAGACCAGCCAGTTCCAGACTAGAGGCGTCGACGACCAGATTTGTTTCCAGATAGCGAATGAAAGGGAAGATAGCAGTGTCCTGCTTGGCGTGAAAGTCGTGTGTAACGTGTGTTGTATGTTCGTAAAGTCTGATGTATCACAGCTTGGTGTAGGCTGCGGACCTGTGGTAGTGGTTGATCGGACGAGAGATCAGTCGAAATGCGGGGTCATTCAGGAAAGACTTAAAACAGTTGAATGAGGCTGAGGAGGATGCTTGCCACCACCACTAGCTTAGGTAGCACTCACTATTATTACCAGAGTCAAGTATTGACTACAATAACTTCGAAGGATATGGCTGTCCAGTAGTATAATCATGCTGTCATTCAAAGCATGTTCTCATTCATCAACCATCAATAGGGAAAGCCTCAACACCCCTCTCGCCCCTCCATGCTCCCGCGCTAAGCCGTTTGTCTTGCTATCATCAATCGTGTGGCGCCCGCTAGTTACAGACTCTGCATACATCTCTCGTCTTCCTGGCCTGTCATATTGCAAGACTGTCGTACTATATGCAAGCTCGTTGCATGTCTCGGGTGTGACTGCGGGGAGTCGTGAGACTTTTGTTGAGGCATACACCTGCTGCATAGAAGTCTGACCAAAACCTGGCGGAGAGTGCCGTACAGACTCTACTCCTTCATTCGTCTCACAGCCGGCCTCGTCTTGTGATCCTCGCTGTACGTCCGCGATCGTCATGCCTCTTTCCACAATGTCGTGGTATAGCAGGGGCAAGCGTAGTCACTTCCATGCTCTCGTGTCTGTCGATCAAGTATGTCCATTTGATAGTTGTTTCATAAAGCTGATATAGTCGTATTTGGGCTGATCCCTATCTTCCTGTGAGCTTGCCGGCACATTCGCAGCAGGCATCGTCTTGACCAGATCCTCAATAAGCTCGTCCGGGATGAGAGAGTGTCGGAGGTCCATCTCTGTAACATATGGCTAATGACAGTTATCATTAGTATAACGAACAAAGCCGATACTAGCGCCACGACGACTTACCTTTCCATCCGCAACCTCTTTGAAGCTCTCAAATACCTGTTCAGACGAGAACTGATCTTCCGTGACCGCCACCATGAATCGAATGAACTGCTCGAAGGAAACTCTGCCATGACCAGCACTCGTGTCATCAAAGTGCTCATGCATTTCCTCCTCCGTATACACCAATCCGAGACTAGCCAGCGCCGCTGAGAACTCAAGTTCAGCCAGTGAATTACTGCCGTCACGATCGAAATGGCGGAAGACAGACTCAAACTCTTCAAGCTGTACAGGGGTCAAGTTTGTCATGTTCCTGGCTACCATCTGATTCTCGAGGAATGACAGCTTTTTCGACACGAGCGCCTTGACTAGACCAAGCTCATACTCCAGCTCATCGTATGTGTATGGAGTGAAGTCGTTCTCCTCGATATTAGCCTCGACGCATTGCGCGTCTAGCCGGGAGATGACACCCAGAAACTCATCTAGCGGCTTGACATGCTGGCTCAATCTTTGCGTAGCTCTCAACTGCTCCTCCACATCTCCATCAAGCCCTGAAATCGACGTCGATAGTGTATTGAGTGTTAGTGCCAAGTCATTAGCTTTGTCTGCAAACGACTTGCGAAGTCCGTTCTTGATATCCCTGATAGTCTCATTGATAAGCTGCGACCTCTTCCTCTCCGACTGTGTCAGGATCGTCCAAGCTCGATCTACAGCCTCAAGACTGAGCTCTGGCGGTGGCTCGTACGGTCGAAGATGATACGTGTTCAGCTTCGTCTTGATGTTCCCGAGCAGATTGACCAGATCCGTCTTCTCAGCCACCCACGCCCTCTTCTGACTTCTCTTGTATGCTGCAAACTCGGTCGCTTGACTCTTCGCATCAGCGTATGTCCCTGCAAACTTCGCATCATGCCATCTTTGATTCTGAAGCGCAATCTGCCGCAACAGCTCCCGCATCCTTTTCTCGAAAGAGCTCTGCATTTCCCATGCGCCTTTCATGTTGGATACAAACTTTTCTACTCTTCGCCCGGCATTCTCTACCTTTTCCATCTGTGAGAAGGCGTGGAACCAGTATGCAATGTATGTCATCAAGGACCGCTCGTCTGGCTTTGCCACATCGCAAACATCCTCAACGTCCAGTAGAGACGGGATACCAATCTCTCGCGTAGCAATGTCGAATGCTAACTGCATATTTCCGCGATGATCACGCTTATCCAGCTTGTCAAAGTCGATGAGGTCTGGTCGGTGGAAGTCGAGCAGTGCGCAGCTGTAAATCTCATCAGCATCCTCGTAGCTTGTCAACCCAGGCATGTCAACTCACAAAGCAAGTCCATCATTCCAACTCGACGAAAAGTCCACCACCCTCACATGCTGCTCATAACACGCCGTCTTCCTCTGGCACCATAACAGTAGTCCTTCCTTTGCGCTCAAGCCCTCTGCATTGATATCGCTGATCGTAAATCGGAGGATCAACGTCCATATCAGTCCCAAGATGATCTTGCGATTCCCATCCACCACATCCTCCGCCCCGATATTCGTCAAATGTATACCTCTTCTCTTGATAAAGGCCAGGGCGACATTAACGTTCTCGAAGCGCTGGACGCGTAGCTTGGGCTTGGAGGCATAGCGGCCTAGGGATTCGTTGCCGAGAATCTCGAGGAGGTGGATGAGGACGACCTGTAGATTGTAAGTATCAGCGGACTGTGCTTCGCTGTGTCTTTCTTGATTTCGAGAGCTACGGGAAGTCTTACGCCGTCCGAAAGGTCCTTGACGAGATCATTGATAGCGAGATTCCGCAGCTGTAGCTTGCTGTTCAGCCATTTCAGGAACGTCTTTTGCTGGACTGTGATCCATTGTGTTTCCAGTAGTGCCATTACCGCCGCATTGCGAACTGTGGCAAGGTCTCTTCTTCCAGTAGGTCACTGTGTATCGAACAGCGCAATCTTGGTAAGATATGTATCACAGATTGGAGGTCGTTGATACAGGGTGGGTCGAGAGGGTGCTTCGGCGACTTTGGAGACTGCACGGCTGCAGGGCTGGCGCGTGCGAGGATGGACCACGAAAGCACACGACCTGCAAATCTAGAGGCAGTAGGGCACTGGCTCTGATGATCAAAGCAGGCTGCTACCTATCCCGTGATGCATACAACTCTCTGCGTCTCGTCTGATGTGGTAAACACCTCCAATCGACACTTTCCCCACAATCCTGACGCATCACCAGGCCTTGGCAATTTCCAGCAAAGGTGGTGCAGTATCAATCATGAGTATGGGTAGAGTCTCCACGGCACTCTTACAGGGACAACTGATAACGGTATGAGAGTGACAGTAGTGTCAGTTCTTGTGTATTCACATTTTGTATATGCTACCGAGACTATATGCGAGATGCTTTTCATGCTCTTTGTGATATCGTGAACTTTCATCATCATGAATTCATTTTCGTCCCATTCCTTCCCGTCTCCCACTCGTTCAGGCTACCACCGCACTATCCCGCGCACTCGATACAGGTAGCGACCCCGTATGCCTCAGCGTGACCGGAACTCTCCTGAGCCTGATCGGTCTAGCAGACTCCAACTTCAAGCTACCTTGTCTCTCCACGGACGGCACAGGCGGAAGTGCCTTAGTCCTATACACCTCGATGAATTGCGGCGGCACGCTTCGCACGGCCATAGCATCGTCAACCTCCTCCACACTCGACAAGCCCGACTCGAACGCCTGCACGAACTGGAAGGGGAATGTGTCCAGCGCCGATAGGCCATTGATGTCGGCGGGTGTGCTGGGCTCGGAGCATGTGAAGACGGAGTCTGTGTCGCTGTTGGCGATGCCGGAAAGAGTCATGCTTGGCTTGCGCTTGGGGTAAGGCTTGCCGAAGCGGTCGTGGTAGGTGGGAGAGCTGGCTGAGATGATGGAGTCGTAGGAAGCTCGAGTAGCGAGGTGGGACACCTTGGGAGGGCGACCATCGGGAAAGGGACGGGAGAAGCTGCAGGATGGACGTCTGCTGATAGGACTGTCGTTGCTGATCGAGGAGTCGGGACGGCTGCTTTGGAGGGAGTCGGCGGAGCATGTGGAGCTGAGAGATGGGACTGGACTGGGAAGGGCAGAGTCGATGTGCTGGCGACGAGTAGGTGTAGTTTGAAGAACGAATGTGGCGTCGAGTGAGCAGCGAGTGGATGCAGGGATCTCTTCAGCAACTATGCCGTTGAGGTCTTTGCAGGGCCTTTGTGCAGCCCGCATGACAGAAAAGTCGGCGATGAGGTCGTTCTGACTCCTCGTGGCAATGTTCTTGAATTGCTCGCGGGCAGCGTGGGTGACGTGTTTGAACTCCGCAGGTTCAGTGATGCTGCAGGCGATCTCTCGCTTGCAAGCACAGTTGCGTTGTCCATGAGTTCGGCAAGGTGACCGGAGAGCCGGCCGTGGCTTGACCTCCTCAATCTCGTTGACATTGGACACCGTGGAGAGTAGACTGAGCTTGCTGGCCGAATGCTTCAGTCTGTGGCCGGACTCCCGCAGGTGTTTGGCGAACTTTTCTTGTCCTTGTACGAACGCACGACCGGCACTTTCCATGCTACCGCGAGGCTCATATGTAGCTGACTCGGCCAAGGACGATAGTGGTGTTGATGCTCGTGGGAAGATGGATAGTGATGGTGATGAGATGCGCGATGTCAACTGTGGTCTGGCACTCTTCTTTGTGGGTGATTCCAGAGAGCCGACAGGTCGAATGGTGTCCGAGGATGACCTTGGGATCTTCGATAGCTTCTTCCTCTCGGTACCCTGTAAGTTGGCGGATCTCAACGAAAGAACGGATCGCTGCTTGCGAACAGTCTTCTCGACGAAAGGGTCGGACGAAGGACATGGTAGTGATGGAAGCTCAGTAGATTGAGAAGGGGTGGTATAGTGTTTCCACGGGTCGTATGATTCCTGTCTACGGTGTTCCGAGACGTGCTTTTGAACTATAGAGTGAAATGAGGGTCGACCATCTTGTATAGGTGATTCAGCAAATCTCTTGTTCGATGCTCTGCTGGTGCTGCGGTCGAAGAGTCCCATGTTGGACGTCGTAAGGCTAGGGTGGTGATGAGAATGCCTGAACATGATGTGTTAGTCCCGGTGGAGTGGTTGATAGTGACGTGAACCTACAGGAGAGAAGCACTAGGTATGGTATGCTAAGAATGAAACAGGAAGACAGTACACAGCAAAGACTGTCGAGAGAAGAGAAGCTTGAACGAGATGACGCTAAAGTGGAGAAGAGGAAGCAGACATGCACACTGCAGGCAACCGTCCAAACTCTGAATGCTGGTGAAAGATGGTTTGCCAGATACCGATCGGGGAATTCTGCTACAAACGCTGTGCAGTGGCGATGGGATAGTCTTAAGAAGAAAGAAGCTCTGCAAAGCATATGCGAGGTACAAAGAGGGGAAGGATACAAGCAGGTGAACAAGCACGGTGTATTCCAGCGCTAAAGCAAGCACGTACTCGTGGGCTTGCATGAGCGCAACCATGTCCTTGAAGGACTATCAACAAGGCCCAAAAGTGGCTGCGCTGTGCACGCGACAAGGCGATCGGACGTGCAGGCCGACGACGCCATAGTCTGTCCCCAGTTCCAGCTCACGGCTTGACCGCGGCAGGGATGAAGTGTTTATTCTTATTACGCAGCACGAACGAGTCGAGCACGAGCAGATCAGTCACTAGCATGACTGGTCAGTCGAGCAGCTCGGGAAAATGGACGAGGGGTTGTGCTTGGTGGGCTGCCAATGGACGTTTCGAACCCTGCTGCCGCTGGAAAGCCATGGACGGTGAGGATTTAGTCATCGCCCTAGTCTTCTTTCTGGAAGGCGAGACGTGGGGCTCTTGCTGAGAAAAGTCACAACGTCGGAGTCAGCAACACTTCTTGCGGAGATTGAGATGTCAGCGTGAGGGTCGAGGATTCGTGAAGAAAAGCGGAACAATGCCAAGGTGCATTAGCGATGCCTCCAGGATGCCCAAAGCAGACCTGATCTGACGGCAACTTGCGCAGAGGTATGCCAGATGAGCATACGGGTGCCGGCATGCATTGGGTTTATTGATTCCAGCTTCGTTAGTCTCATCAATGATACTGAGATGTATGTATACAGCCTGCGGATCAAAGCAGTCCGGTACAGTGTAGCTGATCTCAGAAGTCACTGTGACTTTCCCTACCCGTATTCAGCAGGTATTTTGGCAAGTATGCTGACCAAAATGCGACAGGGAACGGCTTGTCGAGCGGTCAAGCTAGCAGCTCATGCGGGGGTTCAGTAGCGCAGAAAGGGTGATGTGATGAACAAGCGCCGTCCAGTCAATTCTCGAGTCTTTTCGGGAATTCCTCATCTTTAGACGCGTCTGTTGGTGGTGGTGGCGGCGGACGGTTGCGGAGACGTTTCAGAAAAACAGGGGCTTGACGATTTAACCTCTGAGTGCAGATCAAGCCCCCTCAGCCTAAGTTGCGGATGGACGGCAGACACAGAACTGGATGGTCGGCGCCGTCGCCGTCCCATGAAGTGACTAAAAAGAGTCCAGAAGTGGAGCTGACCCCGATGGCGTCTTACGTGTGAGCAGAAAGCATTAGTGCCCCTATTCTACCGCGTTCAGAGTCGAGCAGGATAGTATAGAACAAGTCGTGGAAAGATCATTCATCATGCACCACAAAGATGAAACACTGCTGAAGTCACGCCAGATCGTGACCAGATGTGACCTCTTCGCCTTAGGACAATTTTCGCCCACGAGATGTGACGACGGCCCGCGGATAAATCTCTACGACTGGGCTGCAGGCCGCTGCTGCTGCTGCAGGTTGACTTTGCGGCTTGACGGGCTCTGCTGCATATCGTTTCTCGGATGACATCCTAGTGGCTGACCATCTTGGCAGTCAATTATTGGTACGAGACCTCACACAAGATGTTCCCTCGTCTCCTTCTTCTTTCTACTCACGCGTTGCGACTACTGCACCTACTTAACTAGCTCTGCACCTCCGCCTCCACTCTCGCTTGCCTTTTCATCCTTGACTAAGCATGTAGCTCGACCGCTCGACCTGTATACTCCACTGCCTCCACCAAACTCAACCTCTGCTGCAGACCTGCAGTAGTGACTCCGGTCATGCTGAAAGCACAAACACCATTGGCTGGGAAAGTCCGACGAGACTGATGAGGATGCAGTTCTTAGCGGTATGCGGACGTAGATCAGGTTTATGCAGCGAGTGGTAAGGTTACACAGCATATGTTGAGTCCGCAAGCTCAAAGTCAGAGCTGCAGGTCGATAGTGATGTGTATGCGAGATGACAGCTTGCCACTCCACTTGCTACGGTATACTTGACTCTTGTGTTGCCCTCACACAAAGCTTCGGTGTCTCGGGAGTCGGCGTGCACAGAGGTGCTTCGACGGGACATCACGGGAGGCAGAGAGAGTTTGTTGAGATATCAGTCACCTCACGATATCTGATTACAGACCTTCGAGTCTGAGCAAAGCTCGACGGCACGCTTCTCAAAACACAACTTTGTATCTCTCTCGCTCATTCGACATCGTCATTCATGCTGCCTGCGGGCAGTATGCAGTCAAGATAAAGTAAACTCTCCTTCACCCAGATCTGCTTCTTGCAGACGTAGCATTATTTTACAGTTGCATAAATCCTTCATCGTAGCTTTTTCCACCTCGTGCTTGTGCTCGTGCTTGTTCTCGCACGTTGAGTTTCCTTTTTCCTCTTTCACCTCCTTATCATTACCCCACCTCGCCGCGCCTCGCCTCGCTTTATGACACCTTTGTCCACACTCGCCGAGGTTGTCCTCAGTGCACACACCAAAACGCTTCCAATCTCCGCGCCATCTCTACAGCTGTAAAACTAGCAGCACACACACGGAAAGGCACTAGGGACCAGGATATACAGTCGAGGTACAGATAGGCGACGTGACCTGACCTGCCTGCTCGGCCCGGGTTATTCCAGGACACATACCTGGTCCTCAAGTCTAGGCTAAGGTAGGCACCAGGGGGAAGATCAGCTCGCTTGGTACTTGCCGAGTCTATGAATCTTAGTGTCAAACGGAAGCCACAGGCCTGCAGGCTGCAGCAGATCATCGTTGAGCAATAATTGGCGGTGTCGGGTGTCGTCGTCCTTCCTGTTGGGAAGGAGAGGGGAGGATGAGGTGAGGGGAAAGCCCAAGAGCGCTCTCGGGGTCGGGGGTTGGGCAGCGAGCAGCGAGCGCCATGAGACGAATCCAGTTCTACTGCCACTATCATGTCCCCCTACACACTGCAATTCTTGCCTACGCACTTAGTCGACGACTACTACCGTATTCTGGGAATCTAGATTGACGCCACGCCAAGCTGACAGCTTGAACGAAGAGCTTCTAGATCTGCTACAAGCTTGCGATCGAGTTTGAGCTGAAGGGGACTGTATACCACGCCTCTCTTTGGTGAACTTGAAGTACATGTACCTGTATTATTGATGGACCATGACGAAGCACTGCAGGTACAGGCGCAGGTACAGATGCATCCCCTGCTTTTCTCCTCTTCGTGATACTTATCCGGCCACGAGGGGGTCGTGACAACTACTTTGTAGCAAGGGTCTGGTCACTTTCTCCCTCTACGATCTTGAGCCAGCTTTGCCCCTACCCTGCCCGACATCCATCATCATTAACATCATGAAGGAAGTGTCGTATGCGCATCTGCCTGCTATTGTCACCTCTAGATCAATACAACGCATCTGCAGCGGGCGTTCTCACACTGATATCTGTCAATAACGGACCAGCTTGCGAATGACTTTCGCGCCTTCTACAGATATAACACTCATAGAGATTCGAGTGTGTAAGCAGTAGTGATCTGATCAGGAAGAATGCCGTCCGTCATTGAGACATGTTTGGCATTGATGCCACTACATATCGTAACATGCTGCATCCAATGCCACACAGATGCCTCGCAATCATGAACATGCTTCGTCATCTTGTAGGAGCCATTTCAATGTCCACCAGCCATTACCTCACATCCTCCTGACATCAACATCAACATTGCCCTCACGATCCACCCTTGCACTAACGCCGCTTCCAAACCGCTCTTGCACCGCCGCCTGCAAACTCGGTCCCATACTCATTCCTCTACCCCGCCGTATCCGCACCTCCTCTTTCACCTGTTCAATCAGGTCGTCAAAGTCCCGCCCTGGATCGTCACTGACGCCCATAGCGCCGTGGCGCGCGGCATTGTAGCCAGAGGCGCCTGTGCCGTCAAGGAAGCGAGGTCGTGAAGAGCGGTTGCGAAGCGTGTCGGCGTCGTGGGGCTGGGATGTGCTGTGCAGGGAGTCGATGTCATTGTCCTCGCCAGCGCTGTTCTCGGCAGTATCTAACGGATCACGATCTTGGTGACGCGGTGATGAAGTTGTAGTCGCCATACCGTGACCGTGGTCTTCTGTCTCATGGCCTTCGCTCTTGTCGCTGAGCTCTTCAGCCTTTTTGCGACCACCGCCACTGCGTTTGGATAATTGCACTTTCAGGTATCTCCGGAGAGGACTTGCGTCGGCAAAAGCAGCGAGCGCGACGCCGACGCCAATGATGCAGTAGAAGTTGACTCCGCGCCAGGCGCTGAGGGAGTCTGTAAGGGAGAGGGCGATAAAAGGTGTGGTGCAGAAGGTGAATGCGAGTTGGGTCATTAGCCAGGAGAAGACGTCGTAGTAGATTTTCGAGGGAAGAGGGGCGAGAGTTGTGGGTGAGAGGAAGAAGGGTCGGACTAGTCGCCGTGTGTCTGCGGAACAAGATGTCAGCAGCTGCCAGTAGAGACTCTTGAAGATTCTGTACTTACTCTTGGCGACAGTCTGGATGAAAGCTGCGAGTACAAAGGTCATGTAATAGCCAGGCTCGAAGCCATGCCAGAACGCGCTCGTCAAGAAAGTGGCCAAACTCGCAACAAATCCAGGCTTCTTCCCTTTCGGTGTCACTCGCAGATACATGTAATTCCGTAGCCAGTTATTGGTGTTCATATTCCAGTTTCCCAGATATGCTCGACTGTTCTGTGCTAGCTCAATACCCAATGGATTCACATTCTGCAATCGATCCCAGTCTGGACGGCCAGTCTTCGCATTCAAGCCTTTGTAGCCAATACCAGACAGGATGCAAGAGCCTTCTGCGAGAAACCACACGCCGTAGTATTTCGTGCGGTTCGTGAAGTTAACCATGTGGAGAATGAACATGCGACGTGCCAGGCTGTACTGAGCATCACGACCATCAAGCACAATGTCGATTGGGTACATCCCAGCGAGCTTCAGATATATCAGAACCCACATCACTCCTTTCAGAGCTTTGATTGTGGCGGGTGTACCACTTCGTGGAATCCGTCGCTTCTTCCTTGTTTTGGGTGCTTTAGCAGGATCTGTGCCAGGCGGTAGTTCAAACATTGTAGTTTCAAGCCAACGGCGGTATTCCACATAGTCGAAGGCTGGTCCAGCCATAACTGAGGGAAAAAAGAGAACATAGCCGGCATAGTCGAGAAGGCTCGGAAGCTCCTTGATAGCACGATCTCGCTGAAATTCCTCCAGATCCTCGTCAGGCAGTCGACCATCATGAACATTCCAGCAAAAGGCGCACAGCTTCATTACTAGCACCATCTGTGCGCCAGTGATATCCACGATATCCGCATCGTTGACGTAGTGTCTGTAGACGTGGCTGACGGACATATGTCCCATGAGAAAGACGAAGCCGATCCATGGCATCCATGGACCTTGTATGTATTTCGAGATGATATACGCGCCAGCTGAGCTGATGAGCAGGGTTCTTATGCCAGCCCAGAGATCAAACAACCCGACGAGGTAGAAGGTTGAGACCGCTATTGTGAAGAGATTCTTTTGCCATGGATATTTGTCTGGAATGCGCTTGAGCAGACCGGCGAGCGGATATGAGAGGATGAAGGAGAAGACGAGCTTGACTGTAGAGGCGTCATTAGATTAGTATCCGAGTTTAGTGAAGAACACTCACGAGGGTCAGGCGCGACGCCCATCTGCGTCTGGAGGTAGTCGAAGGCTGGAAGCTATTAGTATGTGAATGAGGTAGATGCAACATTTCTGTCAACATACGGGCATTGATATAAGGCAACATCTCTGCGTTTCAAGACTGATGCTGGTCTTTGCGACTATTCACCAGGATCTTGAAGACAGAAGAAGATTGATCAACCGCATAAGTTCCAGGTTACTTTGTGTAGCATTTGAACATGAAACATAGCTCAGAATGACGACTGCGATGTGGGGAAAGATCGCGTTCCGCAACGGCCATCATGATGATGATCACCATCAAGGAGTAACACAACCAGACACTCTCACCCAAGCTTACAGACTTGAAGGCCTGTTAAGTGCGCATTGCACCTCTTCTCCTCACGACGTATATGCCGCTGTCGGCCAGCTGCGCCTAGATCGCCGGCAGCATGGATGTGATGCAAGCCGTGTCCGGCTACATCAGCAAGATGATGACAGTCGGTGATGGTGCAGCAGGCACGGCCAGCGCGAAGATGAAGATCCTTCTGCTAGACAGTGAGACTGTGCGAATAGCTTCGAATACCATTGGCGCACACCCTGACACCATGTATAGGTGCAGATCATCTCAGCAGCAACGACACAATCCGCCCTCCTTAATCACGATGTATACCTCACGGAGTACGCACGCATGAACTGGTAGCCTTGACATTTCACTCATGTATCACCATAGCCGACTCGAAAACCAAAAGCGCGAGAACATGCGACACCTGCGATGCTTGTGCTTCGTACGACCTTCTCCAGATTCAATACAGCTTCTTATAGACGAGCTACGAGAACCGAAATACGGCGAATACAACCTCTGTAAGTGGAACTGCTGACTGGCTGGAGGCATACAATCTGACCAAAGCTAGACTTCAGCAATGTCGTCAAGAAATCGACCTTGGAACGATTAGCAGAAGCAGATGACTATGAGGTGGTCCGAGCAGTTCAAGAACACTTTGCTGATTTCCAGGTCATCAACCCGGACCTCATGGCGCTAGAACTGGCATATCCGCGGCATCGAATATGGAGCAGCAGTCCAGATATGTGGGATTCGGACTTGTTACAACGTTCAACGGATGGACTGTTGGCGTTAATATTGTCGTTGAAGAAGAAACCATTAATACGCTACGGGAGCAACAGCCTCATGGCAAAGAAACTCGCAGCGGAAGTTCGATATCAGATCGGGAAGGAGGAACAGCTGTTCAACTTCAAACGAACAGACACGCCGCCAGTGCTACTTGTGCTGGATAGACGGGAAGACCCCATTACACCTCTCCTGACGCAATGGACATATCAGGCTATGGTACATGAGCTTCTCGGGATACATACGGGTCGAGTAGATCTCAAAGATGTGCCAGACGTTCGGCCGGAACTCAGAGTATGTGCAATCCCCTTCTTGGCATGTCCTTGCTAACGCGCACAGGAAATCGTTCTCTCTCAAGATTCAGATCCATTCTTCAAGAAGAACATGTATGCGAACTTTGGCGATCTAGGTCAAAATGCGAAAGACTATGTCGAACAATTTGCATCTAAGACTTCGGACTCGCACAAATTGGAGTCTATTTCGGACATGAAACGTTTCGTGGAAGATTACCCAGAGTTCAGGAAGTTGTCGGGAAACGTCAGCAAGCATGTCACTCTAGTCGGAGAGCTTTCACGTAGAGTTGGTGCGGATTCTTTGCTCGATGTCAGTGAGCTGGAGCAGAGTTTGGCATGTTCCGACAACCACACGGCAGATCTGAGAGCTTTGCAGCAACTCATTGGCAATCCTCAGATTCCTGACACGAATAAGTTACGCCTCGTAGCCATCTATGCGCTGCGATATCACAATCACCAAAGTAATTCGACACAGCTTCTTCGTGAGCTTCTCTTAGCAAGCACATCTCTTACCAGCGCTGACCTTTCGATCATCACAAAAATAATTGCGTACGCTGGATCACTACACACTACAACGGCTGCTGCTGGAGTACCGACGATACCTGACCTGTTTTCACAACCTACCGCACTGCTTGCAGGTGCGAGGACCCGTATTCAGCGTGGCTTGAAAGGTGTGGAGAATGTCTACACACAGCATTCTCCCATCCTGTTGTCCACCCTGGAGTCGTTGACCAGAGGAAGACTGCCGATCAACACGTATCCATATCTAGACAATCAAGGAGTGATCCCGAAAGAGAAGCCGCAAGATATTATTGTGTTCATTGTGGGCGGGACAACCTACGAAGAAGCGAGGGCGGTCGCTCAAGTCAATGCGAGCACTCCAGGTGTTCGTGTGGTTCTAGGCGGTACAGATGTACTGAACAGTCAAGGGTTTTTGACCCAAGTCGAGGGTGCTGTCAGTAGCTGGACGGATGTAATGCGGGCGATGGAGAGAACGGCAGGAGGTGCAAAGGGAAGATTGGCTGAAGCTGTGGGAAGATGAATGCCAAGAAGTGTTTGACTTGGAGCCTGCTGTCGGTCGGCTGCATAAAACACGTGACCAGCAAGGTGTTTGGTCGTGGGCAATCTCACCTTTCATGACATCGTTCACACAAGATCGAACTCGGCAATATTCGCAGGAGGAAGTCCCTTGTTTCAAGTGGGCAAATTCTGCATACCTGTTGTTTAGATCTAGAAAGCTGCGGCTTGTTGGAAGTGGCGTGTGGCATTCAAGCTCATGATGGATCACGTTCAAGATCTAAGTCAGCACCTCTTGCGGTACCAGCAGAAGCACGCGAACTGGAACCCGACTCACAGTCAGCATCATTCAGAGCGCGCTCATGCAAGTAATGCTGCAGTAGCGGCTCCTCGATCTCGTCTCAGTCATGTTACAGATTTGCCGAAACAGATAATCGAGATTCCTGAAGATCCAGATTCAAATCCGGTGTTTCATCTTGCCAGCTACAACAACGACCTGAACCCACTTTTCGACACGCAAGATCACGCGTATTGGACGGCAGACCTGCCGAGACTCCCACAGCAGCTCTATCAGCAGCAACCTTCGTTTAACAACGCGCACTTCTCTTCGTCGTTCTCGCTACCACCTGATCAAGCTCTGATGGCTAGAACAAAACAGACTACAAGATCTAAGCCAACCATCAAGGCATCCACTGCTCACTTCGATTATGCTTCGCAAGAAAGTGCTGCGGCTCACGCTAATTGGAGATCTGATATTGCAGGTCGTTCTTTCGGTGCTCCACCACCACCACCTGTAGCTCCATATGCAAGCCACAATCCATTTTTTACATCCTACACAGGTGTCAACACTGCTGCAGGCCTTGAGTCCCCAATCCTACTCGATGGCCCGGTTCTTAAATCCCAGAATGAGCACACAAGCTCAACGAAAAAACAACGCCAACCTCTTTTCAGAGATAGACCCAACAATGTCGCCACCTCTGCAACGCACAATGCGTTGGATTTCGTCACTCAAAATGACACAAGCATGCTCAACCCAGCTGTCACGCGTCCACAAAGACCTACATCAGCTCATAACTCTCAGGCTGATAGCTCCAGAGCTCAGGGGAGCAAATCATACACATCTGCCACGATTCCTCCTTTGCCTCATGCTGCTTCAGTACCTGAGCTCTCGGCTGCAAGAATCTTCGACCTCCATATTCCTCAATCCCGCCGCCGCCCAGGCAGGAAGATTGGAGCTCAACATGAGCCTGGCAAGGTCACTGAAAGTGATGGGGTGGATACCAGTGACCTCGAAATCATCAGCCAAGTCAACCGGAGCGCCGACTTCGCCAATGTTGGTGATGACGAGCTCGCGAACTATGCTGCACGTACCACATATCCCTCACTCAGAACAAGAGTCTCCAGAAGGACCGCCACAAACCCTGGAGCCGGATACATCGAAGCTGTCTTTCAAGCGGACATCGAGTGTGGGCTCGTTGCAGATACAACACCACCACATTCGACGACGGACGAAGATTACAGGCCTGCTACAATCAAGCAAACCAAGAACGCAGCTGCTGCCGTAGGCGGTGAAGTGAAACAAAGTAATAGAGCTCGCAGCACGCGTAGCTCGGCCAAGCTGGCATTGAATGAGAGCATCATCGAAGAATCATCTCCTCCTCGAATTGGCAGCTCTATGGATCACATTTCTATTAATCAGATCACGAGTGATAATAAATCAAGCCACCACAGCCCAGATCATGCTCCTCAGGTTGACCCTGTTGGCAACAAGATTGTTTCTCCCCCTACTGCTGCCAAAGGTCCTACCATCATCAAGCTGAAATTCACTAAACCCACAACGACCCACAAAGTCACCAAGACCCGTGCCTCGCCATCCCGCGTTCACAAATACAGCACCCGGTCCAGACGTCACGATTCACCACAGACCGACGCAGCCCTTGCCGCAGCCATCAAAGAATCACTGAAAGAGAAGAACAAAGAGAAACTCAAGGATCCACAAGTCGAGCACGCCGTCCATTTCCCAATCAAGGCCTCTACTGCGACTGCCGTCCACCTTCCCATCAAAGGCTCTACCACGACTGCCAGCACAATCAACGTGGCTCCTGTCCCCGCCATGACCGTCCCTGGAAACGAGTATGGTAGTAACGTGCGTGGCTGGCTCAACGAGCATGTCACACCACATGTCGTGGAGGCTTTGAAATGGGTCGCTGTCAATGAGTACGTCCTGCCTTTCCTTCGCATTTTCAAGTCATAACATTTCGAGCTAACACTTCTCAGACCGGAGAAGCCGCTCGACTGGATCGGCAAATTCCTGCTCGCTCGCAGTGGAATTGTGGAGACGCACATCTCGGATGAGGATGCAGAAGGCGAGCCGGACGATGAGTGGATGTCTGGAAGTGTCGAGGAACAAGGATATGGAACACCATTTGAGGCTGATATGGGCAGCTACGCGATGC
>Ga0268246_10000384_pt1 | contig 19682 bp, 18 predicted proteins | sample AgamicOrSfe_FD_200242 | JGI IMG/M metagenome (GOLD analysis project Ga0268246, IMG submission 200242) | Agave microbial communities from Guanajuato, Mexico - Or.Sf.e (v2) (version 2) | ecosystem: Host-associated > Plants > Phyllosphere > Phylloplane/Leaf | place: Guanajuato, Mexico | collected...
GAAACAGTGTAAGGTTGGCACAAGATTGATCACAGAATCACAGCGAGCAGTCATGGAACAGCAGCCACATCGGCAGGTGGACATGATGTGAATAAGTAGAGTAGGGCTATTGGACTGTTGGGACCCCCTGCCCTTCAACCCCTCCCTGCGCGCGATAGTCAGGTAGTACGAGGCAGGGTGTCAGTAGAGCACGGAGATCAAGATGGAGGGGTCGACCGGCTCATGGCAGTGGAGTGCGGGACGGGTTAGGTACGTACTGCTATGGGATGCACACGGACCAAGAGATCTAGATCTAGTTGAAGGCCTGTTTTGTACCTGGTCGACTCACGACCTGCCGTCTATCTGCATCCTGTATCAGTACGGATTGCTCAAGATCAACGATTTGAAGACAAGACGGCGATTTGGCAGTAGAGTTTGGTGTCAGAAAGGACCGTAGATTGTCCCACATCCTACACTGGGCCTCGGCAGAGATCTGAAACAGCCTGGCGGAGTGTCGTGGGGAATGTCGTGCAACAACTTCCAGGTTGTCTCAGCACAGGCTGGGCCCGTGAGCATACTCGATAGTGTTGAGTCAAGTGTGATCGTCCTGCTTACATAGGCTGAATGAACGTAGTCCGTCCTTCGTAGCTGCATGTAGTGTTGAACCAATCATTGCTACCTGACGATTTGGGACGACGCCGGTGCGAGATTCCAATGTCGCGAAATTCGGCAATCACTTCTCACTTGCTGGTACCCTGCAGTGACGTTTGACACAATAACAACAACCATACAGGACGTCACGTCTAGACGATCAGTCAATGCCATACCCATATGAGCAATTGCGCGGCCGCCGAAAAGCGCTTCTGGGGCAATGGCTACCACTCGCCGTTACAGTCACTGCTGTCTCACTCGGCATCGCCGCTTGGATCTGGAGTGAACGCCGAGAGAGTGACAACGATGACGACGACGATAACGAACACGCCGCGGACCATGACCACTCAAAGGACGATGGCAAGGGTCGACTAGATGCCAAAACTCGTGACGTGACGAACCAAAGATCCTTCCTACAAAAGAGACAAGATGCTCCATCGCCATCAGATCCACCGGTCCTGGTACTACCTTCAAATGAAACATTGTATGCGCGCGTGACCGACGTTGTGCGGCGTACACCAAGCCCGCAACAGATCCTCGGCGACACGGGTCGACGCATGGCTGCAAGTGTGGGAGCGGCGTTTGGCATGGGCAAGACATTGGACTTTAGGGATCATGAAGCATGGCAGGAGGAAGCAGAGATGAGCGCCGCGGCCGCACTTGTTGCATCGGAAGAGGAGGGTACACGAATCACAAAAGACGACGAGTCAAACCACGGCTCACTGGCTGGCTTTGGTGTAGCAAATCAAAAGAGACTTGTCATGCAGAAAAAGCCTAAGACTAGCACTCGAAGACGGGTAATAGTCGCGGTTGTCTCAGCAGCAGAGCTTGCGGAGGATGCTGCTGGGAAGACTGCTGGTCAGGTATGTCTCGGCATGATGTTTATCGTATCATAGCTCAAAAGACTGACACGTCTGATCTAGTCAATCCTCGGGAAACTATCTACACAATCCATCGACCCTGAGCAAACAGATCTCTTAATCCTAATATACGGTCCACACTTGAAAGCCTCAGCCAGTTCTGACGTCTCATTGAACACACTAAGTCCTGCAGAAGCAGCATATGATAAGCTTTACTCCCAAGCATTGACACTCGTACCACATCCTGCTCATATCATCCCTTTCTCTGTCTCAATCAGTTTCGTACACCTTCTTCGCCACTTGGCGCCTCAGTTGGTGTACATTCAGGAAGATCTTGCCGGAGTGGGTGGCGAGCACCTGGCGCAGATAAAGGGCTGGGTAGGTCGGGTAGTGCTTGTGGCAAATGGGGCCGACTTGGAACAGGAGGGAAGAGGCTGAAGTAGGGTCCGCTCTCCGACATGCTGGAATTGCCCAGGGAGTGAAGAACGCCCGCCGAAGTGAAGGACTGTGGCTCAGTACCACTCGTTTCCGCGCATGCTTCACGACTCGGCAACCGAACATCCTGCGAGAAACAGCTCAACCTCTTCGATACCCTCCAGCTCTCCAACATAGCTGACATGCTGATCCGGTCGCACAACCACCAAACAGCCACGCGTCCTGTCGATTCCTAACTGCTCATATGCCTCCGCCGGCCCTTCATGTAAGGATGTATCGTCCACATAGACTTTCCAATAATCCCACCCGAGCTCTTCGTCCCATGGACCATAGAACACCTCTGGAAGCTCAAGCAAAGAGACCGACGTGCGTTTCGCGGCGTGGATTGTGAACAGCTCGACCAGACTGTTGCAACGCGACTCGGCCTTGTGCAGCTGTCCGGATATCAGTTGTGTGGGGAGGCGGTTGTCATTACCGGTATTGGATCGAAAGTGATACTTTTGCAAGCACGAAGATGGTGATGCAAGTGCTTCGCCAAGTGCTTCGAAACGGCTCCGTTGTGTTGCATCGCTGATGTCTCCAGCGAATACCAGAAGACGCCAATGCCCGTCGGCTTTAAGGAGATCGTGAAGCTGGACAGGACGCACCTCTGCCTGATTGAGGATCCGGCAGGAAGGAATGCGCCGGCCTAGAATGGCCTTGGAAGCTAGATGCTGTTTCGAAATTGGCACATCGGATTTGATTTCCGAGCCCTCGCTTGGTGTGACGAGTATGGACGGCTTATACTCGACCGCCACACCACTTAAGAAATCATAAAACTGATTTCGAAAGGATTGGTTGTCCCGTCGTATATCGTCACCCGACGCATCCGAGTCCAGCTTCCGCGAATAAAACTGGGCGAATCGCCGGTCGACTTTGATCAATTCGCAGGCTACAGCATGTCGCTCGCGCTGATACGTTTGTAGTATTTCGGGCTCACTCTGCCCTGCGGCCACTGAACATACCTTCCAGGCTAAGTTCCAGGCATCCTGCATACTGACATTCATACCTTGACCCATCTAAGACGCGTTTTTAGTAGTTGCGGTGCACGTTCGGCCTGGAAAGTCCAATTCCATACCTTGGGACTATGCGTATGCACCGCATCGCCAGCAAGAAAGACTCGGTCGAGATAGCTGAATTTTGGCGCCACGCGCTGGCCGATTCGATAGACGGAGAACCAGTCCATGACTTTGTACTCCAGCTTATACGGATGCATAATTCGGCGAGCGGCGCTCATCAGCATCTCCGGCTTGATGTGCGAAATGTCGATTCTGTCGTCGCTGCGAGCGACTTTGAGGTCAGAGAGCTGGATGTAGAAACGGACGAGGCGACCTTCGCGTGGGACTGTCATGATGCTGCCGTGTGAGGCCGAGTGGATGGCACATGATTGCCGTATGTCGGCTGTCAATGTCAGTGTTCCGTTGTCAAGTCTCCGTTGTCAAGTTTCCGAAGGCAATTCTTGAGGCTTACGGAAGTCTGTTAGTCTATTAGGCTGGTCAGTCTAATGTAGTTCGTGACGACATTTCGTCAAGCTTACGGAATTATATCAATGACGCCGTAGATGTCGTCGCTTTGCTCGCCTTCCAGAGTTAGGCCTACTTGTTGTCGAGTCCAGCTATGAGCTCCATCACAGCCTATCACGTATTTTGCTTTGATCGTTTCTCGTCCATCTGGTTCGTCGGACTCATCGTCGTCGTTCATAACACCGTGTGAAGCGTGCCGCCCAGTCCCATTGACTCTATCTCCACCTTGTACCTTCTGAGCCCTAGATTGAGCTCCATGTCGAATGCACAATGTTACAGGATACTCATCCGCAACATCTACAGTCACAGATTCCGTCAGCACATTCCTTTCCACCGACACCTTGCCCGACTGTGGCTCCGCTGCTAGAAAGTCAAGCAAAGTCTGCTCAATAATCCCTTGATGAATCTCACAGCCCTGAAACCTGCTTATCCCGACCTTGGACGTGGCAATGCGCTGGTTCCGTACAATGACTCCGGATGCGTCTGGTGTCTGTAGCATGATATCAGTCCACAAAGTCAGACTACCTCATGACAAGCAAAATCGCACCCAAGAGCACATTTCTATCTCGCGGTAGGCATCTTTGTAGATGGACGCGGCGATGCCAAAGCTGTCGAGGATTTCGAGAGTCCGGGAGACGAGGCCATCGGCGTGGCCGGTGACGCAGCGTTCCGAGTTGCGCTCAAGGACACGACATCGTAGTTGCGGGTACTTGCTGGCCCAGGCCTGGAGGGAGGGTTAGCTTGATGTGCAACTCAAAATTCGTAGCCTCGTTTATGAAGAGATCGTCTTGCAAAGGAAAGGAAGACGAGGAAGCAAAAAGAAAAAAAAGGCGAAAAAAGAAGGAGAAAGGACGTACTGCCGCCATCAAACCTGCCGGGCCAGCCCCAATAATCACCAAATCTGCATACGATGTCACCATCTTTACATTGCTCACGAGGTTACAGTTACACAGAACGAGGAGGAAATGTGAAAGAGGGATGTCAGACTAGGTAATCTGTAGATAGGAGAAGCCCCATCTTTCCATTCCACCCCTAGCTAGATAGACAACGGACGATGCGGTGTATACTAGCACCATTGCGCAACTTGCGTGGTACAAGCGAGTGGCCGACTATCTGACCGCCTCAACCTCCTCAGCAGCTCTTATACCAGCGACATGGGCGACCCCAAAACGCAGTCACAAGAGCGCGCCGCTTTTCCCTCGAAAGTCAACGGCAACGGCGAACGACATGCCAGAAACGGACATAACCATGACCATTATGACCATGACCATGACCGTGACAACATCGCCACCAACATCATCGACATCCGCTCCGACAAAGAAGAGTCGTCCCTCCTTGAGATCCTGCGAGCAAGTTTGAAACATCAAGATCCAGGGCAGAAGTCGCTGCCAGACCTTCTCCTCTGGGATGCCGAAGGCCTCAAGCTGTTTGAGAAAATCACGTATCTCGAGTCGTACTATCTAACTCATCATGAGATCGAATTATTGGAGCGGGAATGTGATAGCATTGCGAAATGTATCGAGCCAGGAACCAGTAAGACTCTTACATGCTTGCCCCGGGCAGCTGGAGAGTGGCGATGCTGGACTGAAACTGACGTATCCTGCAGTGCTGATTGAGCTCGGGAGCGGGTAAGCAACCTTCTCATACCGGGATCACTTCGCCCTCTTTCATAACCATCACTGTCCACCAGTGCCATGCCGTAGCGCATCATACTAACCCCCCCAGCAATCTCCGCAAAATCTTCATCCTCCTCTCCGCCCTCGACCGCGCCGCCATCCCCGTCTCCTACTACGCCCTCGACCTCGACAAATCCGAGCTCCAACGCACGCTCGCGCTGATCCCCCCGGGCACATTCAAGCACGTCTCCGTCCACGGATTGCATGGAACGTACGACGATGGGCAGCGCTGGCTGCAGCGGGATGCGCACGCACGGGAAAGGCCGAAGATTGTGTTGAGTTTGGGCTCGACGATTGGTAGCTTTGGTAGAGCTGATGCTGCGGAGTTTTTGGCACGGTTTGCGGAGGGTGTGCAGGGTGAAGGCGGCGGTGGTGGCGGGGGCGGTGGCAGTGTCTTGCTCGCAGTCGATGGGTGCAAGGACGGCGAGACGGTGTGGCAAGCATATAATGATGTGGAAGGCCTGAATGAGAAGTTCATAGCCAATGCATTGAAACACGCCAATCGGATACTCAAGTCCGAAGCATTCAAGGAGGAAGATTGGACGGTGAAAGGCGAGTGGAATGCAGAGAGTGGCAGTCATGACTGGCACTATATACCACTGAAAGATGTGGTGGTTGAAGGCACACAGTTCTCGAAGGGCGAACGGGTGGCCGCGGTGAAGAGCTACAAGTATGATGGGATAGATAGGTTAAAGCTGTACAGAGCGGCGGGAGTGGAGGAGATTAACGCGTGGGAACTGCATGGAAAGGACTATGGTGAGTTTACCTGTTTCGGACTCGTGTTGAGCTGGTGATTGACATTATGCAGGCATTTTCCAGTTGCGTCGAGTTGATTGATGCTGTCCTGAGATAGGAGTCTAGACAGCTCTCATCACGGCACACTCCCAAAAGGTGTCAAAAATTGATCTCTTGCTTGTACAGTATCAAAACAGGTTCAGTAACCAGATCAAGGTGTCTACTGTGTAAAAGGCCGTGACGCTGTAAATCTACAAACATACGCTTGAATACCCCATGGAATTACCAGAACGACCTCATGAGCTCATAATGCATCAACACTACTGTCCCTCGACCTTCGGCTGAGCCAAATTCTCCTTTCCAGCCTTCTTCACAGACTCGTCGTAGTCAGGTCTCGGCAGCTCCAGACCATCCGTGACCCTCGCATACGTGATACCACCGAGTCTGCTCATAGGCCTGAGTATCGCCTGATCAACAAGGTTCTTCTCCTTGTTGATGGCGTCTTCTCTGCACCAGAACTTTAGACCTTCGACCGTCGCAATGACACCGGTCTTTTTGCCGGGAGTGACGCGAGACTCGTATTCTTTGGTCTCGATGAGTTTGCATTCGACGGCGAAGACGGCCTCTGCAACTCGTGAACAGGCAACTTCGGTGCACTCTGCTGGATGAAGTCCGGAGAGTGCCCACTCGGATACACCTGTGGATTGTTAGTCAATGGTAGTCGTTGGCTGGGCAAGAGCAGTCTTGGTACCATAGGGTGCGTTGATTGATGTCGAGTTGGCTGCCTCGATGAAGTGCTCAGAAACCATGTTGATCACGCCTAGAATCTTTTGTAAGCACTACGACTCGCCTCGAATGAGAGAAGGTGTCTCAAAGCGTACATTCACCAGTCTCCACGATGTTCTTCAAGCTGTCCTTTGCATTGTCAAAGCCTCCAGAGTAGCCAATGCAGAATATCGGCGGGTCGTGGTTGAACATTTGTGTGTAGCTGAAGGGCGCCAAATTTGTGCTCTTGCCTAGAAGGACGATGTCTCAGTACTAGTCTAAGGCCTTGGACGAACATACGGGGCTGCCGGACGGGGCAAGAACCCGCGACAGCACAGCATCAGTCCACCATCAGAACATACCATCTTTACTCCTCGTGCTCACGAAACCTATCGGCCTAGGGATAATAGCACTGATCATCAACTTGTAATTGAACACCGCCGGTCTACCCTCCTCATACGGATCAATCTGGATATGCTTCTTCTTCAAGCTCTCGCCGCCATCGTTGGCGCCATCACCCAGCTGCCATTCCGGCGCAACAGTCTTGGTGTACTTGAAGCCGTCGCTGGAGTGGTCAAAGTCTGGGCGGGAGGCTTGGACTTCCGCGAAGTTGCCGTGCGGGTTTCGCTGGATGGTCTGCTCGGCGTCGGCGCGCTGCTCCTGGGACTCTTTGAGCTTGTAGGCGGGGGTGGACATGTTTGCTGTTGGTGGGGGACGGTAAGGGCGAGTTGCTGTGATGGGAGGTGGAATTTTCGTATGACGCTTCGGGAGATATGAAGGAGAACACCGGTTAGACAGGTAGGACAGAGAAACACAGATTCGAGAGGTCGTGAACATACAATCCAGAAGATGTCAGCAAATGTGAGGTCAATCAGTCGGTGTAGTCGATGTTACGGCAAGTGGCCGGCAGTCGAAAAGTGAAGCCAGCCCCGAAATCATTTGGTGGGGGTGATCATGAAGAAAGGTGCTCCCTATTTCTGCTCTACTATACACTATATATGTACATTTACTACCCGGAAGCCTGACCTGCAGCTTCTACATCCTGAGTGACCGGATGTGAGACCTCAGGAGCTGCGCCAGCCCGCTTCTGCTTCCACTCCTGGCTTTTCCTCTTATTTGCCTTCGTCTGCTCTTTCATGCGATCCTCCTTTGCCTTTTTCTTCTCTTGCCGGTTTGATGTTACTTCAGCGAGCTGGGCAGGGTCCGGAGCCTCTTCAGCCACGTCCTGCGCGATATCCTTGCCGATGCCTTTGTCATACATTTCACGTAAAAGTGGCTGCTTAGCTTGCAGTAGGGGTATGTCTCCAAGTCGAAGCCGCATATAGTCGAATGCGAAAAGGACTCGGATATTACTGCCATCCGGTAGTTTGGGAACGAGAGATTGCTCTGGAGCTGCGACTGGGTTGCTCGATTCGACCCCATCATTCTCCAGAACAGACTCTGTTTGCAGCGACTGCATACCAAGCTTCGGCATTTCTGGATAGCGCTGACTGAAATGGGTCAACAGACATGCCTTTGCTCTCATTTGACCAGCTATACTGAGAGCTTCGCCGGTCGTGCTGTGTTTCTTCGCAAGAGCCTCTCCTCGCATCTCATCTTCGAATGTGGCCTCATGTATCAGCAGGTGACTGTCCTTCCCTATCGCTGCAAAGGACGGACTGGGGCGACAATCACCGCTGTAGCTGATCTTCAAGCCTGTATCGGTAGTGAAAGACACGGCTTGTGCACCCGGACAGTGCGTCACGAAGACGCTGTTTAGTGATTGGAGATTCAGCACATCCAGGAAGTCGGTGGTGTTTCGTCTGTCTACTTCATCAATCCAAGCTGGCTTGACGAACCTGAGTTCTGTAGCCTGAGCTTCTTCGACTCTGTCCTTAGGTGTGGGCGTTGTTGCCAGAGTGAGAACTCGAGAAAGTCCGAGATTCTCTGCGCTGCCGTACTCATGAAGCCAGTGTAACATCGGAGCATCTGATACCACGGCTAGTCGCACTGCAGGCGTTTCCTCGGTGGCAATGCTCCACGCTCTGACGAGTGATGCAAGGCCAAGATGATGATCAGCATGTAAGTGAGACACCCAAATCATACGCAAATCCTTCAGAATAGCATCCAGCTCGCCGGGCGGGAAGATGCGGCGCAGCGTTCCTAAAGTGCCCTCACCACAATCTAACAGGTAGGAACCACAGCCCGGCACGCGAATGAGTGTCCCTGAGACATTCCGTGCTGGGGAAGGATGTGATGATCCCGTACCTAGTACTACGACCTCTGCGTCAGGATGCGGACAAAGCCCGGTCCATGACTCAACATCTGATGTCGGACCTTGTGTCTGATGCCGTAGTGATGCATTGTCGAGATTATCAAATTCGGCCGCCATTTGCTCCCGAAATACATTGACGTCCATGGGTGCTTTGACGAATCTGTCCTGAACTTCGAGTGTCGGTTCCAAGGTAAGTCTGAGTCCTCTTTGAGCAGCAACAAGCGGTGCTCCTTCTCTGGCACTGACAGCTGACGCTCCTTCTTGACCACTCGCAATATCTGCCGCATGTTGTAGATCGGGGAAGATCCTGGCATCGATATGGTGATGCCGAATTGCGTTACGAGCTGCGCTGTCAAGCGCAAGCGCATTTGGACATGTGTCTGGCGACGATACAATGTGCTTTAGATGTGACATTTTAGTTTGGAAGTCTAGCAATCGCTTGTCCTGAGCAACCTCCGATCCCAGTATCCAGATAACACCCCCTACGCCGCTCATGATATCGTCCGAGAGCCACTCGCCACGTTCAAGAAGAGGCATCACGTAGTCTGTGCTTGGCAAGTCAACAATGACACAACCTCCTCCTTCTTTGCCAGGCGCTAGAACCATTTCGGGTGTAACATCCTCGCCAAGCTCATTCTTGACTGTGAAACCCTTGGCGAGTTCACTCCAGAGCATGCCTTTTGTCACCTTGAGCTCTGCAGCCTTTTTCGGCAAGAACTTTCCTCTTTGTGCATGATTCTTGATAATATAACACATAGATTCAGTCGCCACTTTGGTGGGAGGCAGGTCTTCTGTTAATGCTCCGGGCCACGGTTCCCTCACGTAGACAGTGATATCTGGCACCGATTCAGCCTCACCTGGCAGAGGACCTACGTACGGTACAAGCTCTTTCGTAGCCTGATCTCGAACATAGATCTTGGCAGGGGGCCTAACAGCTGAAAGCGGCTGGGGTACGAGGTTGTCATACTTCCAGCCAGAGTTGAACATTTGGCCTACAACTGATTTTTTCGTCTCCAGGAAGGGGTCACGATTTGCAGTCTGGGACGAGGTCAACGTCACATTCGAATCATGCCCATTCGCTTCGTCGTATGTACGTTTACGTGGGGATCTCACATCGCTCTCCGTGGAGGGAGATATAGCCATGGACCACACTTTGATCAAATCGTCCTCCCAAGTAGGTTTCACTGATACCGCAGGGGAACCATGCGCAGGTTCAATAGCATGTATTGGCATACCTGTTCGGAAGATGAAGCGTCGCGACGTGGCAATGAGGTGATTCAAGTTGTGGGAACCGTGCACTTCGACTTGTAAGTCCTCTTGACTGCTGGGTTTGACCTGCTCTTTCGACTGATCCGCCCGCTTAGTGGCAACGGCGCTCATTGCAGATATCTTTGTGTCTGCCATGGATAGAATGAGACCCAACAGGCCGCCTAGATTGCCCCATTCTGTCCGCCCGGTCGCGAGTATCTTTGCAACTTTCCTCAGACCAATCCCACGTTCAATGCACGCTCGTTGAGCACCTTCCGGTACATTGCCCACCAGATATCGCCGGCTGTCGAAATGAAGCAGCAGTAGCGTGCCAGGTGTGTCCGCAGAAGGCGTGGTGATTACCTCCACGAAGCTGAGCATCTTGTGATATCCAGGGCGTGGTTTGATGAGATGCTCCCGTATATGATGTTGGGGCAGAGATCCGCTTATAGCATCTGCTGCGCTTTCGTGAGGCTGGATTGTAGTTCGGACCTTGCGAAACCTTGTATCAGTATGGTGTGTCCGCCCCGGGAGGTACACCGAGTTAGGTGCCTGAGGCCGCAGGCCAGATGAACAGACGAGACTGTTCCAAAGCCTGAGGTTCGTTCGAGATGCAGGAATGACTGCAGACACGCGAGCCAGCGCGTGGAAGGCGCACGATCGCGGCAGGAAGTAGGGATCTAGCGAGACGTGTGATATTAACGAGAGTATTCTTTCTTTATTCACAACCTTCAGTGGCGACGGGAGTGATAGTGTGAACTGTACGAATAGTGGTGATGAGTACGAAATGGGATGGCTATTTTGACATGTGAATAAATTGTTTATCGATAAAGCGGCTTCTGAAACACCAATGTCACCAGCAGCATTAAGCCAACTGCACACCGATGTTGGAGGCTTTTCCGATGATATAGTACCCAAAGGAAGCGTCATACTAGAGTTGCTTCATGCTCACGTCGTCCTCATGCGTGTCATGCTTCCGTCGTCTACTGTACTATGTCCACCCGCACCCACCGACCACAATCCACAGTCGATGGACATCATATATCTCACTAGGTGTTTCAGATGACGAGCAGACATCACTTCGGCCGCGGCGATCATCTCAGCAACGGCAGTCGGCGGACCATAGGAAAATAGGACCACGGTCTCGGACGAAACACTATATCGGCAGAAACGAAGAAGCAATAAGTACGGCGTCAACTGGCTCATCTGCGACGACGAATGCCTTTGAGCTGCTCAACTCCGCCGAGGATGAGTTCCTAGCGCGCCTCATCTCTAGCAAGAATGATGCGACTCGTCCAAATCCTTACTCCCGACCTATCTTACACTCGCCGAGTCAACCTTCGAAATCATCGCAAGCACGAACTGAACCGTACAGGCCACGGGTTGAGTCTCGGGCATCGTTTCCAGCCAGTACACGTACTTCCAAAGAGACATACACTGCCACACAGGTTGATCCTCATCATGAGACCCCGACATCGAAAGCACAGTCGAATCCCGAAGCACAATCGAATACAGCTACAGATCTAGTCGACCTGATACCACAAAGCTCTGGGCGCCCGCGAGACAAAAGCAAAGCAGATCGGCATCGTCAGAGTCTACCCAATAAAGGCAAAGTGACCGGATCCTCATCACAAGATCGCTCCGCTCCCTTTGTGTCGCCAAAGATAAACAGACGCTTCCAATTTCAGCGACAGGAACCAAGAGCAGACTCCTCTTCAGGACAAACAAACTTGTTAGATCCGCCAGTGGGGCAGCTCGATGAAGTGGACGGCCATGGGGAGCACAAAGACGAGCACGGATCAGCAAAAGGACGAGCTTCACTTCCTGACAGATACAGATCTTCTGCACGAGAGCGGGACGTGTCCAGCGAGAGGAGTCTTGATCGCAAAGTTGGCCGTGCGATTGAGATGCGTGACGCCAGACGACTGAACACGCTGTGGGATGACTTCTTGACGACTTCGGCAGAAGAACCTTCCGGCTTGGGACTGGCATCTCCTCTGTGTGCTACATTTCTGACGGGCTTCATGGCAGTGAGAGCACCCGAGAGCGCGATCAGAGTATGGAACACAATGATCGATGCTGGGATATCACCTGGGATCGGTGCTTGGAATGCTATGCTAAAGGGGTGTGGGCTTGCTCGTGATCCTAACGCGATTCACGATATGTGGACAAAGTTCTCAAATTCTGGTACCGAGTCTGATGCCCAAATCTGGGCAACACGTATTCACTCGCTGACCGTCAGCGGGCACTGGGAGTCTGGGGTTGCAGCGTTCCAGGAGATGGCTTCCAATTGGGTCAATGCTGTCAAGAAGAGCGCCGTACAAGGACAGGCTCAAGATTTCAGGTCACTGGGAGACCTGCCCAATCATCCTAAGCCAAACATAAATGGTCTCAATGGACTAGTCACAGGTCTTGTGCGAGGTAAAAAGAACAAGGAGTTGACGAAGGTGCTGGGCTGGGCGAAGGCCTTGGGCATCCCTCTGGATGCTTATACATTCAACCCTCTTCTCGGATCGGCAGTAAGGAAGGGTGACGTGGGGGCCGGGCTTGGAACGCTTCAACAAATGAGAGCACACAACATATCGCCAGACATAGCCACCTACACACTGTTGCTTCAGCTACTGTTTCGAAGTGGCGAAGGTACTCTGGCCGAGACGGACGCGAAGGCTGTACAAGAATCACGGCAGACAGCAATAGGAGAGGTTCTGAACATGATGCATGCAGACGGACTGGACGCGAATGCTTACACCTTTGCTACACTCATCAATGGTCTCTTGCACGATACTCATTCTTCTGAGAATCAGAACCTGAGTGCGGCGTATAGTGTTCTGTCTCACATGGACGCCCAGGGCATTCCTTTGTCATCACAAGTGTACACGAACTTCCTGACGCACCATTTCAGTGTCAACCCACCAGATCTGCCCGCCATTGACTCACTTTGGAGTCGCGCAAGGCAAGATCGCAGAGTTGTACTCGACGCATTCTTCTTCGATCGTCTGATAGAAGGCTTTGCAAAGTGTGGCGAAGTCGGCAAGATGATGGCCGCACTGGGACACACGAGCAAGCGCGGCAACTTGCCCAGCTGGAGGGCCATGACTGATGTCGTCAGAGCATTGACAGATGTCGGCGATTCTGCCAGGGCTGAGGAGATTGTCGCCACTGCAGCAGACGAGGACTCGAGCAAAGACCAACGCAGGTTTGAGTCTGGGCGGACGACGTTCTGGAAGACTGTGTATGACTTGGATCTGGGGCGTGGTCTCAAGCCTGGGGATGTGACTGTACCTATGGATGATGCGGCTGGCAGGAGCGCGCTAGTGGAGTAGCATGAAAGCAGGAACAAATCTAGATGCCTAACCAGAAGAACATCAATCATGTTTAACGTCCATAGTGTGAATGAATTATGAACCGATGAATATGATGCTGCCACCGCCCTGCCGAGAACTGAGACTTCCGTGAGATCAAATATCAAATTTGCTAAATCTCAATCGAGCTTCAATCCTCCATTGGGAGCAGTACTGGTCAATACTGTCATAGAGTATAAATCTGAGCAGAGTCCTTAGGGCACTCTCTCAGAAGTTCCTCAAGCTTCTGATCTAGTACAGTACCACTCAAAGACCAGGAGTATCCGCAATCCTGAACACATACTTCGAAGCACTGTTCTTGCCATCCTTGAGGTCCTTCAGAGCCTGTTCAATAGCTTCCAATCCACCCGGCCTTACTTCATACGGATGTCCCTCAAACGTGCCATCCTCCAATGCCTTCGTGAACCACCGACAGAATACCAGCCCCAGGTCACGAGCGTCACCAAACGCCGGCGAAGGGTTGTGGATGGCGCCCACCATGGTCTTTGTCTTCTTCGCAGACCCAGTATCCCAGTCGCTAGGCAGAACAAGGTTGATTGCCCCATCTGGCGCAACGACCTGTGTCAATACAGCTTTGCTGGACTCTCCGATGCCGGGATCAATGCCGTGCTTGACCTCGCCGTAGTTGCCAGATTTCAGGTGGTCGCGGATGCCTTTGGTCGTCTCATCGACGCCCTTGCGGTAATCGAAGACGACGTCGCCTTTGCTGGGATCGAGTAGTGTTTCGATGAAGGAAGTACCTTTGCCTGCGATGGCGATAATAGGGTGGATGTTGCTGGCGCGGGCGAGCTTGATGGCGAAGGAGCCAACGGATGTGCTGGCACCGTAGATTACTAGAGGAATCGGTGCTTTTGCTGGCAGCCAGGGTGTGGGGAGCTCAAGGTTCCAGTTCAAAGCTACGGCTGCTGTGAGTGCAGCTAAGGGGATCGTTGCAGCTTCTATAGGAGGAAGGTTAGGCTCGCCAATGATCGACAGTGCGGACTCGTTAGATCCCCTGCTTACCTTCGTAGGACTTCGAGGCGGGAATGTGGAACGTGCTGTGCTCCCATGCGACTGCGTACTCGGCGAACGATCCGCCGGGAGCTTGCATTTCGTGAAAGGCTGCGACACGATCTCCTTTCTGTGGTGGGATCAGTCTCAATGCCTTTCCAGTCTGGAAAAGGATACATACTTTGAAAGCAATCACGTCTTTACCAACTTCCTCGACGATGCCTGCGATATCATCGCCGTTGTTTATGGGAGCTGCATCCGCAGGAGCCCACCCTGGCACTTTCCAATCTGTTGGAAGTCAGAGGAATCTTCGGTCAACAGGAAGATAGGATCACAGGCCTTTGGGATTTGAGCCTGACACTACGACCTTGATGAGGACTTGCTTATCGCCTGGCTTGGGGATTGGAGCAGACTCGAGTCTGCACTTGACTTCCTTGCCTGGGATGCCCACGACTTGTTTCATGGTCGTCATTGTTGTGTGGATGATGAAATGAGACAGAATCAGAGAGCTTTGATGTCTTTGCTCACGTATAAGTACAAACCTTTGAGGTCTCGCTTTCCGTGGCAAGGCAAGCTGGAGTTGTATCACGTAATTGCGGGGCTTGATTTATGCATGTTATGCATCAGATTATGCACTACATATATCTTATGAAGAGCAACCACCACCACCCTCGATCTTCAGCTGGCATACAGCATACAGCGATGAGCACCGTGCGAGCGACATGCTTGGATTTATATATATAAAGGGCCATTCTGAACCTTGAACTTGATGCACGCCGCCCCTCTCCCAAAATGGCTGGGTCTGAACTTCATCAATCTTGCCTATGACCATGTCGAGATACCCCTGGGAAGAGCTTCATGATCGAATGATGATTGTGATAGAGGTAAGGAGGCGTATGGCAATCCTCTCCATAGAAATGTCTGATACCACGCCACCTCTATTATCAAGCATGAAATCTAGCTTACTTGATCAGGAAGCTGGATGTTCTGTATGCTTGGCAACTGCTGCTGAAATGTGAGGAAGGAAATGCTCCCTCGATACTCACAAAATCAGCTTCCTATCGCACTGCAATACGGCCTTCTTTCCTACTTCTACCTGTAGACATGTCACTCGTCAATGATCCCTTCCGTTCCGAGCGCTTATGCTATCGTGCCATTGATTCGAAAGATGATCTGCCATTCTATGTAGCGCTCAATTCTGATCCTGAAGCTCAAGTCAGTCCTCCACTTAACGCATGCCAGTCTTCTACGAGCACAAGGGCTGACATGCATAGCGTAGATGGGAGCGAGCCGTAACCTCCCTATGGTATGTTGATCTATGAAGAGAATCGTATCTCGGCCATTCGTGATACTGCAAGGCTGTTAGCCTGTTACTGTACTAGGTTATAAGTCCGAGCAGAAACACTACGGCACTCTCCCCGAAACTCTTTTAGACTTCTCTCCTGTGACTATAGCATGCCTACTGACCTCAGCTTCAGCCAGAATCAAGCGAGACGCAAGAGGAATTCCTGAAGATAATCAAAACATCCTTCCTGGTCGTGGTTATCTGTCTACAGCCATCTGCAGAGGGCGATTCGCCAATCCCGATTGGCTCAATGGGATTGCAACGTGACACTCATGTAAAGAGGATTCAGCATCGAAACTGCTCGATTGGTATTCGTCTACTGAAGGACTACCGCAGCCTGGGGTACGGAACAGAGGCAGTCGAATGGGCACTCGCCTGGGCGTTCAGAAGGGCTGGACTGCACAAGGTCAAGATCGGATGTGTTGGCTGGAATATGAGAGCCGGTAAAGTGTATGAGAGGATGGGCTTTGTGCGGGAGGCTGTGTTAAGGGAAGAGCTATGGCATGATGGGAAATGGTGGGATCAGATAGATATGTCTATGCTGGCGCAGGAGTATTGGGCGAGAGAGGAGGAGAAGAAGCAGAAGAAGGAGTCGCAGGCCATAGGCGCAAGTCGAGCTGAGTAAAGTCAATTAACATCGGCGAGCATGTTCAATATTTCATTATGCTATCCAAGGTCACGAAGTAAAATCTCGGCTGTATATTGTATGCAGAGTGATGCTTCAAGTCATCGTTCCTCCTGCTTCGTTACACACGATGTCTCTAAGTGTACTTGGATACCGGAGCAACAAGTCCGAAGCAGTTGGCATAGTATGTCACAGTCGAAGCCCAATCAGTGAACAAAGCCTTGATGCCGATCTGGCGGAGTACATCAAGCACCTCGTAGTATTGACCATCGTAGTGCATGATGTCGGCGACAGCTAAAGTGAGAGGGATCAGCACTACATTATATCTATACTTTTCAAGTTACTTACAGTTGAAGTAGTATTCGCCACGAGCTTTGACGGTGGCAAGGGGACCAGAACGCTCGAAAGTCCAGGCAATGATGTCGAGGCCTGCAGCTGTAGCGGCCTTGGAGTAGTTACTGGGCACGACGGTATTGTTGTTCGGGCCTGCCAAATGTCAGTCGAAGAGTCTTGCCATCAAGCTTGAGATAGCCAAGAGTTCTTACCACCAACGGTGATCAGCATGGGAATCGACGGGCCAACAATGTTGACACCAGCGGCCTTGAGGTCAGTGAGGTTCGCAGTGGCGGCAGCAAGATCAGCGGGAGTATCGGCCTCAATCAAGAAGATAGCCTGCTTGCCAAAATCGTGGTCGTTCTTCAACCAGTAGAGGACATCATCGAGGAGGAATGATTGAGCCCAGACGCGGTTGGGGTCGATTGAGCGGTTCTTGAACGTGTCGATGAAGTCCTGAGCGTATTGTTGCTGAGTATATCCGTGGAAGGGCATGGGCACTTGAGCAGGAGGAGTCTTGAGTTCAGGGGTGAAGTTACGCATGGGCCCTCCAACAGTCTCGACGAGGTCAATGTATGAGTTTAACGTCATGACGGTACCGCATATGTCGTATAGCTCAGTGCGCCACGTTGGTGCAACGCCCTGGTAGTCCTGTACAGTGAGGGCACTGGCATTGAAAGCGTCTTGCTTGCCGCAAAGAGTTGTGTACTCGGCAATGGTGATATCGCTTGTGCAGCAGAGAGCATTGGCAGGTGAGGTGGCATTCGCGGGTGTGAAGGGTTGCGTACACTTCTTTGCCAGCTCGGGATGGAGGAGGATGTTCGTAGTGGTGTGGAGATCGCAAAGAGAGTGACGGCAGACAAGACCACGGTCGCCGGTGAAGGAGACGTCGCACTCCAATATACCAGCTCCCATTCTGGCGCCGGCCTGCTCTGATTGAATCGTTTCCTCAGGAAACTGGAGTGTTCCACCGCCACGGTGACCAATGGTGAAACCGGTGACAGAGAAAGGTCCATTAGCACAAGACTGCAGCTTGGTTTTGAGGGCACTGTCGGTCATGTTGTCCACAAGATAGTACGGGCGCGGCCCAAGCTGGACACTGTAGGGAAGAGCTGGTGCCGAAGCAGATGGAGCTGCAGCAGAGGATGATGATACAGAAGGGGCACCTGGTGGGCCTCCGTGTCCTGAAGCACCGCTAGGGGGACCACCGTAAGGACCGGTCCATCCTGTTCCTTCAGCTGGAGGGGCCCAACCCCACGGGGCACCTGGAGCAGGAGCAGCGCTGACTGCGAGCGCAAAAGCAACTGGGAGAATAGAAGGCAGCATGTTGGTGAAGAATATCTTGTTGATTATTTGGGACAAATATCACAACGAGAACTCGACAGACGTCGGACACACTCTGAGCCTTTATATCCGCCTCTCTACAAGGCTTTTCCCCAGTAACCTGCTCAAATGCTCAAATTCGCAGCACGTGGTGGGAGTGCGGCTGCTACCTTATGCCTCAGGCCCCAGTGTGAAGTCATGGCTCTTGACCAGGGAGAGAAAGCTTACACTCGGCTCGATCGTCGAAGAAAGCTTGCCATGCATACTACTTGTAGTAGACAGTCCACGTGTACGGGATGGCAGGCAGAGAAGGAAGAGTCTATGCATGCCAAGCTAAATGAAGGCGTTCCCTTGCATTAGGCGTGGAGGACCATGGAGGACGCCGGGATTCTAGTCCCTCACGAGTCGGATGTGTTTCATGTAGCTCCGATGTTCTTGCATGGTCTTGCTTGAAAGGGGAAGGAGAAGCAGATGGGCAGGAGAAGGAGCAAAAGAGAGCAAGAGAGGGGGAAAGGCTGCCAAGCTCGTAGCGTTGTAATACAGAACGCCAGCCTGAAACGCTTCCTTGGCAAGCTGGCTTTTGGCGACTTGCACCTCTGTATCCGGTGCACGTGTATGAAGTGTCAGCTTCACGGGTTTGCAGCAATCACGGCTATCACAGTTGCGTCTGAGCTGTCAACTAGGAAAGATGATCACTAAGAACCCGCAGCCTGAAGGTAAGGAGGATGAGTTGAGGTACAAGGAAGCAAGAAGTGTTCGCTGGCTAAAGTGTGATAAAGTCTACCCTCTAAGAGCGGTGTCTTAAGTTTAAGAGGCTTGAGAGATGTAGGAAATTACCAGGAAACTATATACTTACTTTAGTCGATAAAGGATACTTTATATTATAGGATAGACTAATTAATAGTATAAAGAGCCGGATAACTTAAGTAGATCTAGGATCCTATCCGCGGATAATCGTATCCTAGGATAATTTATCCTCGGATTAAGCTATCCTAGGATCCGGTTATCCGCGGATTAATTATCCTAGGATCTAATAATCCTAGGTTTAATTATCTTAGGATCCGATTATCCTAGGATCTAATTATCCTCGGATAGGTTATCCTAGGATCTTAGATCTACTTAAGTTATCCGTACAGATCTAGTATTTAGATTAGTAATCTATATAAAAATTTATTTAAGAGTATTTAACTATACTTAAGTATATTTATAATTATATAATTATTAAGAGAGTACCTATTCCTTATATTATACTTATATTATCCTTATAAACTATTATAATCTTAAGAATAGATATTCTAGGAGTAGGATATATATAAACTATCTATAGATAGTAATAGTAATATTATTATACTAATATTCTAAACCTTAGTAGTATGATACTACTAAGGCTACTTATACTTTATTAGTATAAGTATAGTATAAGTATAAACTATAAAAATCTAATATTTCTATAGTAGATATAACTATCTAATATAGTTATACCTCTAAATTTAAGGAGTCTAATACTCCTTAAGTAACTTCTATTATCTAATATAATAG
>Ga0268246_10000385_pt1 | contig 19678 bp, 22 predicted proteins | sample AgamicOrSfe_FD_200242 | JGI IMG/M metagenome (GOLD analysis project Ga0268246, IMG submission 200242) | Agave microbial communities from Guanajuato, Mexico - Or.Sf.e (v2) (version 2) | ecosystem: Host-associated > Plants > Phyllosphere > Phylloplane/Leaf | place: Guanajuato, Mexico | collected...
GCTTCTATGAGCTACATTTCTGGATGCAGCCACTGCGTGCACTAGGTATCGTGAACCAGGAGATGGAGCGCATTCTGATAGAAAGGCCGCGCAACGAAAATATCATCAAGCAGCATCCTGCTCCGGCCACTATCGGTCTGATGATTCGTGTGCACAGTCGTCAGACTCAAAGGCTTGCGGGAACGAAGTTAGTCTATGACAACTTTCAGGAAATGATAAGAGCTGAGAATCCCCTGATCATGCCGTTACTTGCCACTACTCACACATACAATGCATTCATAAAAGCACTATTTGGCAAGCCGTCACCACTTCACAAAGATCAGTACTCTTGGCCAATTGTATCTGTTCTCCGCGACATGGAGCGGACGATACCATCACACGTCATCAACGAGAAGACCGGGATGCCATTGGTCCAAGCCAGGCCCGACTTGCAAACCTTCAACATCATTCTCAATGCCAAAATGAAGTTATCTATGTTGGGCTCGGCTCGCCGAACCTGGAATGATATCTATCGAGCTAAACTTGTCCCTGATCTTGTAAGCTGGAACACGTTGTTGCAAGGATATGCTAGAGCACAGCGATTCGACACGGTCATCAAGATACTGCTGAAGATGATGTCATATGGGTTAGAGCCTGACGAGCATACCTATATCGCCTTGCATGATATCGAGGACCAGGGATTGTTGGAGCAGATGCTTATGGACCCGCTCGAGCCTGACAGAGTCCTAGAAGCTGTGAGGAACGGAACACTGGACCAATTTCCAGGAGTTCCATGGCATTCTGCCAAGCGCAGCAAGGTCACAGCAAAGACCAGGGCGCAAAGAAGACTGAGCCCAACTGACGAGCGCCGATACAAATACCTAATGCGCTACGTGCGAGCGGCCGTTGAGGCACGAGGACGCTTTCCGTCGTCAACTCAGGAGACTATCTACGACGCTACAGCCTTTTTCCGGAGTACCATGAAGACACCATGGGAAGCACGCGAGGCACCGACAAAATATGAGCATGGGCTTATAGCAGAAACGAAAGGGAGAATGCCCAAGGCCGGCAAAGCCACAACCGAACCTGCAAGGACGAGCGACGGAACGCGACAGACTATTCACAGCACATCTCTACTTCGCATGACAGTTGGCCGCCGAGCAGTGCGAAGACGATGGTGGCGAAAGGGTAAGTGGCGGTACAGGCTGGGGAGACCCATGCCCCCTGCCGAGAAGGAAGCGACCACGCTGGTAGGCAAACCAGAACAATCACTTTCTGAGGTGGATGCTACAGTACAACAAGCTATCACACCATTGAAACCAGGCGAGACGCCGATTGAAACGAGTCCCATGAGCATGGCAGAGAAGGCAGTGACCACCACGGAGGCCGGCAAATCACCATCTGGTCGTGCCTCGACCAGCGCTGGAGAACAACAACCACTCCGTGACACACTGTTTCGCAAGGTTGGCACAGTCGGTACGAGCGATGCAGAGAGAGAAGTGATCTTACCGCCGGCTGGTGAACCAGAATCAGTAATTGACAAGGTGAATGACACAGCGAAAGGTCGAATCCGTAGCAGACTACACCGCAGGGTTGCCACAGTTGGCACAAGTCACAAGGTCGTGCTGGAATAGTTGTTGACCATGAGTCCATATGTACATAGATAATTTAAAGCAAAATACTATACTCAATGGCCATTCTACTAACATACCTCATAACCATTTCGCACCAGGTCGAATGGCAAAAGATTCAAGCAGTGCGCTTCGTAATCTGCTCAGATCTCTCTTCGATACGGATGCCCTCTGGATCGTCCTTGTTCGCGCATTGTGCAGTATGCGTCGCGTGACAAGCGGTAGTCCAAAGTGCCCACAACTTCGGAGCCAGGGATTCGTGACAGGATGTACAGTAGCAATCAGATGACAGATTACAGATACAGCTGAGTGATGACATGGGCAATACCATCAAGAACGACAGAGCAGGATCGTGAAGGAAATGCATGGATTTTCATCATCAAGTCGGAAGATCTGTTTGTTACGTGCTTGCTTCTGTCCCTTGCTTCTACTGAGACCTTTTGCAGCCGTCCAGACAGAAGGGAATATCCGAAACCCAAACCACATAAACTACTACCCCAGTCACCCAGATATCTAGTCCTTGACCTTCTGGGTACCACGGAGCAGACCAGTTCTCCTGGCAGCAATGAGACCCGCCTTTTGACCCTTCGAGGCGTACCTGCTGATGGTAGAGGCCTTACCAATATGTTGGTGGTTACCACCTCCGTGAGGCTGAAGAAGTGTGTCAGCGAGTCTGTCATAGTGCGGGTTGTCAGAAATCTTCTTACATGGTCGACTGGGTTCATGGCAACACCACGAGTCTTGGGCCAGCTGTTACGCTTGGCAGCGAACTTGTGCTTAGCGCGCGACGCCTTGAGCATCGGCTTGTCTGTCCTTCCACCACCTGCGACGATACCAACCATACCACGGACTGAGCTCTTGACAACCTTCTTGGCACCACTGGGGAGCTTGATTCTCGTCTTGCCCTCGTCAGGGTTGTGGCCAATGACTGTGACGTAGTTTCCTGATGTCCTGCCGAGCGCACCACGGTCACCCATCTTCTCCTCCACGTTGGTGACGACAGTTCCCTCAGGTACGGAGCCGAGAGGAAGGACGTTGCCGATGGTGAGAGAGGCGTTCTTGCCAGCGTAGATGAATTGACCAGTGTACATGCCCTCGTTGGCGATGAAGGTCTCGGTGTGAAGCTTGTAGCGGTAAGGGTCACGGAAGACGACCTTGGCGAGAGGCGCACCACGGCCGGAATCGTGGACAATCTCCTTCACGATTCCTCGGAGGTATCCATGGCGCTCGGAGTAGTCGAGTGTTCTGAATTGTGCGGGTGCCTTGTTGAGACGGGTGCTGGTTGTTGCTATTAGTTATTTTTCTCTTCTCTTGCTGTCGCCGTGATCAGGAATATTTACTGGGCTGTGAAGATAGAGCCACGGCCCTTCCTCTGGTTGCGAATGACACGACCTGGAAGCCTGTCAGTAGTCTACTCATTGAAATCATAACACAGTAGTGATGTCGACATACCCATAACTGCGATTTGCTATTTGGATGAAGAGTGCGCAAGGTTGTCGTCGACGTCGAAATATGATTGAGTGTGTGGAAAGAATTCAGGGTCTCGTCCTCGTCCGAAGTTAGGCCGGGCTAAATTTGACCTCCTCACTCCAGACTCACTTTCCAGCTCTTCTCTTTTCTCGATATTGCGCACTCGTCGAATCATGTCTGTGAGGTATCGCACTCAAGTGAATCGTCCATGTTTCGTGCATTTTCTTCTTCGTATGGCTGAGGTGTTGCCTCTACCACAATAGCGGTGACGATGGTACAATGGCACTCAAGGTATACTCCTTGGTCACTGCCACATTGCGCCTCTGCTTTCCGCTTTTTGGTGCGAGAGAGCGACCTCTGCATCGTGTACCCCTGGATGAATGCATTCAATCGTGACTTTGTGTCACTTAGAAGTAGCACCCGAAACTCTTCCGAGTCACGGCTGATCGAGGAAGATTTCCAGGGTTAAATACACTCTGATTTATGATTGCTCGACGAGGTCACAGCCAAGTATCTATCCCCGGCGCTCTTGGACCATACGGAAGGCTGTCATGAGAAGTATCAGATCTGGTCCTAAATAATGACCAGTTCGCTCTGGAAGCAGATAGAGAAGGCATCGCATGATTGACACCAAAGATCTCGAAACCACCCTTCCGCAACGCAGCATGGAATGACTACTATCATCCAATGTTGCTTTCCATGATGAGAGACGTTACACAGTCATTGTATCAACCTGCGTCGCCGATGGGAGGACCAGGAGGGGACGTCGGTCGTGTGCAGACTACGCGTCTTTTGGTATGCTCGAGATACAGTATTGGTGGACAGGCCAGAGCAGCTCAGGAGACACGCTAGTCGTGCCTGAATACTATATACTTTACGACCAGTATATAGCTCATTAGACCCTCTTCTGCTCCAAGCAAGCGGATTGCATACTCTTAGCTATACATGCACTTCATATGGCTGCCGGCAATAAATGCCCACTTTTTATGACCCTCCCGTCGTTTGCTGACTGATGTCACGAGTGTCACGAATTAGCCGTTCGTCCTGACACGCTTGAAACCCGACCTGTGAATTCCAGCGCGTCACTCTAGGGACTCAACACAATCAACAATGGATAGTGACAGCTCGCTTTCATCCCCTCCTACGAGCGATGATGAGTCCGCTCCACCTGCGCCAGTCGTCAAGAAGACATTGACACTGAAGGGTGGAAAGCTTGGTGGAAGCTCAGGTCCACCTCCGAAACCTCGCAAACGCCAGATACCACTCGCGCGCCTGTCGCCGTCACCCTCACCAGAGCGCGAGCAGTCGCCTCCACACGACTATGTGCTTGCCGATAACCCTGACATTGCTGTCAGTAGTGCCATACCGCGTCTATGCGGACGCGTCGATTGTGATCACACTGACACTTTCACCCACAGGTCCTTGTCATGTTCCGCTCCAGATTTGCCGAAGTATTCAATAAGAACGTACCGAACTTGGGGCCTCAAGATATCGAGCTTGGAGTAGTCGGGGAGGAGCCGAGCGAGCAGGTTGAGCAATACCTATGTGCATTACTTGGGCTGGTCTTGAACAGGAAGAAATACGTGGAGTGAGCCAAACCTTATATAACAAGGGCACTGCGTGCAAAGATTGCATTCGCTAACACGCGTAACTTCTATTCAGGCGTGGACATCATGGAAGAGCGCTGGATGAATGCATCCAATCACAGAAGTCTCAGTGGCCGCTGAGCTGGGGAGGTGTAAATCCACTTTCTGGCAGCCGCACATTCTCGACTTTGACACCGCTGGAGAGGGTATGTCACTTCACAAGCGTGGCAGGAGCAGCGCTGACCAGAAGCACAGATCAATGTACTCAAGACTATCACAGTCTGGTGCCTCAGCAGCTCCGAAGTCATTATCAACATCATTAAAGAGTCTTACAAGCAGACACGGCATGAGGATGATGTCAACCAGCCGCTCTCGGTGCAGCCGTGGGGAGTCGATGGTCGCAAAAGACGGTACTGGCTCATTGAAGGACAAAACGACACCACGTTCAGGCTGTACAGGGAGAGTGCTCACAAGTCCCTTGACAACACATGGTGGAGCCTTGCGGGAACGATAGACGAGCTGAAGGTCATAGGTGATACTTTGAGAGCCGAGGGCAGCCAGGCAGCAAGACGACTAGCCGAAAAGTTCACAGCTGCAATCCCAAGACTGGAGCTCACTGAGGAGGTATGCCAGAATCTACACGTTTCTGGATTGAAACATTATGCTGACAGCAGTATAGAAACGGAAGAAGAAGGAGTATAGGATCTCGCGTCGTGCAGCATTCCAGAGACCCGAGCCCGGCTTCTCTCTATATGAAGGCAGGACTCGTGGCAAGAGGATGAAGTACACATTCTCGGACGAGGAAGACTATGTCACAGACAACTCTGGTGCTAGACGGTCTGCGCGACATTCCAGTCGTGATACGCCTGTAGACCCAGCTGCTCCTACCATCACAGCCAGTGGACGGCATGTCAGATCGCGATTTGGACAATCATATGGAGACGCTATACTCGATACTGATGGCAGTAGCGCACGAGGTGACCTTGAAGATTCGGATGTCATTGAGGCAGACCAAGCACCTCGTGCAGATGGGAGACCACGGCGTAGTGGACGCGCACATCGACCAGCTGATGATGGATATGGGTCATTCGATGAGCTTGATGATGAGGTAGATAAACCTCCAAGCGGTGAGGAGTGGAGTGGCGATGACAACGACATTGAAGGCAGATACGACGACGAAGATGAGGAGGATGATGCGATGAGTGACGATGAAGACAAAGACAGCTTGCTGAACGAACCAAAGAGTCTGATTGTGAATCTACGCTACAAAACAGGCGCTCTCAACTTGGACGATGCAAACCACAATCAGGTCGCAAGTCATGGACCCGACATAGACATGGCTGAAGGAGGCGGTACAACCAGTCTACCCAATTACACAGCGCTTACCAAAGGAGAAGCGGGACCGATGCCTGGTGCTAATGCTGACATCTCAAGCTCGATGCATCACGGATCTTCGGCGAACGATAGTGGAACACACTCTGCCGTGACCATGCATGGCGGACAGAATTCGCCAACAATGGCACCACCAGCAGCATATGATGCACACAAGCAAGAGCAGTACTCAACACACGAGCAAGCACCGCATTTCCCACAACTGCCTGGCTACCTCGCACCACCCATCAATGGATGAGGCTGGTGCCGTGGACCGGTTTATGAAGGAGGATCAAAACAAAGATGGTGGAATACCCTACAGATGGTCGCTGTGACTCGTGCGGGAAGATTGCACTGATCGAGGCATATCACAAGGAGGAAAGTGGTGGCTTCATTCTGTACATATACATGCCATCCTAAATATATGACTTCGAATCGCACATTCTATGCACCCCTTTTCTTGAACCGGGTGACCTCCGGCATCCAACCACTCTCTCACATGCCTTGCACATCACAATTGGGATTCTCAAGTCTACGGTCTTGCTCACCGCCATCTTTCGGACCATCCTTGAATCGACTTGTCCTTGTGGTTCAGCTTCACCCTGCCTTCCCAAATTGACCATTTGTAAGCCTCGATGTGCGACGCTCGAATCTGAATGCGCGCAGCTCAGGATACACAAGCAAACCAGGCCGGCGCTTGCCATCTATCGAACAGGAAAGCAATCATGCTGTGTCTCTGGCGAGGGCCAACTTTTACCCCAGGCACAACGAAACCATGAGCTCGACACCGGGGCACTACCATATTCATGACATCGTTTGGACTACCTGGAATGCGCAGAAGATCATCACCTTCCCCCGTTACTCGCCATCTTCCTCAGGCTGGCCTCCGTAACCGCAAGCTACAGTCGGTCACTCAAGATCCAGTGCCTCCCTCCGCGTTGCTGGATCCTACCTCACGGAAGGTCTGGATCGTCTCCGCAGGGAAACGGTGACAACAGAAAAACTTCCACATCACTCAGAAAGAAAAGTCATAAACCGAAAACAAATACCAGCACTCGAATCTCACATCAGCAAAGAAACAACATGGCGGAGCGAAGATCACAATCTCAAGGTGGAATAGTTAAGAACTTTCAAGACAAAGCGCCGGAGAAAGAAGAGATGAACTTTTGAGACTAATATACACGCTCTTTTCCACCAAGAACTATCATTACAGACCTGCTTCTGTGGTCAACTGCACCTATCATCAATCGGCAAACCCGGATCATGCTCGAGCGGCCGGAATGGGGGTTTCAACCTGATTCACTGAGGTTCCTCGCTGCGTACTGACACTGGAAATCGCACCGACGTTGGCAGCGTTGGCGGCATTGGCAGCACGGCGGGACATATCGCCTCGCTGCTTGAGGTAGTTCCTGTAATAAATACCTCGAGTGTCAAATGGATCTATAGGGTCCTCGTCAATCTCATCACCAGATTCACAATCGTACTTGGCGCGATCGGTTGTGTAAGTCTGACGATTTGTGCGCACCACACGCCGGTCCAGGAACATTCCACCTCTGCCCTGTCGACGTCGAAAACGTGGGCTATTCCTCATCTCCTTGTATTCACGTGGTACAGCCCAGCGGACGACGCTCTGGCCATCACTGCTGGACACATCGACCATTTCGACATCATTATCCTCAGCAGCATCTGACATCACGGACTCGGGTGGAGTCGGCAGCGCTGTATTATGCCTGACATCAGCTGTTACCCATCGAGACACCTCCTCGTCCTCCTGCGCTGGGCTCAATATGCCCAGTATGGCCGCTTCTGTGTTGTCGACGAAATTATTATTATAGTGGTCAACGAGCTTAATCTGTCTGTTGACTTCTTCATGGAGTTTGCGATCTCGCTCGAGGAGTTTGTCCCTGAGCAGGATGATCGTGTCGGCTTCTGGCACACCTGCCATGTTGTCTCCTCTTGTCAGCTTCAGTTGCTGTGTGGGACGAGCATTGTTGAACGGCGCCTCAATTGCCCGCTTCTTAGGCGACCGCTGGGTCAGGAGAAGGTCGTCATCTTCAGGTCCTTCGATGTGAAGCGTTCGTTTGAGCTCTCTGACCTGGGTTCGCTGCTCAAAAATCTGCTTGGACAGTGCGAGATCATCTCGTCTACCAAGTTCGCGACGTTTCACAAAGTCAAGCAATTGGCGAGCATCTTCAAGCTCTTTGCGCAACTTCTTCAACTTATCTGCGATCTGCGCGTCTCTACCTCTGGTCTTCCGGACTTGGCGCACTTCTCTGCGGCGGAAGCAAACGTACGGATCCGAGTCGTCCGACTCTTGAGCAGCGTCCATCTTGAGCGTCTTAAGCCGCGCCACCAAAGGTACGTTGCCCTGTTTCTGTCGTTGAGTTGACCAGTATTCGTAGATGTCAGGAGCAAAGTGTCGACCATCAGCATCTATGGTGTCATCGAACGTGGATGCCATTTCGGCATAGCTGAGTATTGGTGTATTGTCCACAGCTGCAAAAGGCTGCCGGATGTGACTAGTCTCCTCGAAAAAGTACATGACCTGCTCGAAGCAATCTTCCGAGCATTGCTTGCCAGCGTCGCTACTCGACTTGGCATTGTATGCAGTTAACCATGCATCGTCTTCGGCCGACATGTTATATGGGCACCCAATGCAATCCTCAACAGTCGACGAGAAGCGAATATATGTCGCCGGCTGCTGGAAACGAGGTGGATAGAGTTGGTCATACTGCACGACTTTACTCTTGACAGCTTCAGGAGTCGGGATGTAAAGCTGTGCTACATGTCCGCCTACTGCTGACTTTTGAGTAGCATTGATGATGACCTGTAAGTGATGCTCCTTCTCCTCCAGCTTTTCAACACCAGTCTCGATCTTCTGCACCGTACCCTCTTCGGGCACGATGCTCTGATCGACATCATCGTCAAGTTGATCTTCTCGAAGTACTTGTAGTTGTGTCTTGACGTTGAGCTTTCTCTGTCTGAAGCGTGCACCTACCGCCATAGTGGAGCAAGTTCAGAAAATTGGTCAGAAAGGGGTTCGATGACACGGTTTCCAGATTGCGACCGGGAAACGAGGACTTGTCGAACAGCCGCCAAAATTGTGCCTTCCATCATCAATTATATAGCTTTATTGATAAAGAAAGCGCATTTTCCGATGATTCTGATGTCGATGAGAATTCAGTTTTGATGAAAGATTGAGGTTCAGGCTGTTTTTGGTGCTGTTTTGATGCCTTTACGCTGACGAACGGAGGTGTTGCGAAAATTTGCGTGGAGCAAGCGGTTTCGCTCGTCGATGACCCTTTCTCCGCGATTTGTGAACCACTTTCCTGGGTTTCTGGCACGTGATCATACAATCATTCAGATCATAGTCACCCATTGTCCTCGACTGACTGCACACTACCATAACACCTCCAAGATGCCCATCTCCCTCGGTCTCGAGGGCTCGGCCAACAAACTCGCCATAGGCATAATCCAGCACCACGACGACCCCTCCGCACCCGTCCACATCCTCGCAAATCTTCGTCACACCTACGTCTCTCCAGCAGGAACTGGCTTCCTCCCCAAAGACACCGCCCTCCACCATCGCCAATGGGTCGTTCGCCTCGTCAAACGCGCCCTCGCCCAGGCTCACCTGACCCCCTCCTCCCTCTCCTGCATATCCTACACGAAAGGCCCCGGCATGGGCGCACCTCTCCAGTCCGTAGCACTCGCAGCACGTACCCTATCGCTCATGTGGGACCTCCCTCTTATCGGCGTAAACCACTGCATCGGCCACATCGAAATGGGCCGCACCATCACCGGCGCACACAACCCTACCATCCTCTACGTCAGCGGCGGCAACACCCAAGTCCTCGCCTGGTCACACCCGCACTACCATATCTTCGGCGAGACGCTCGATATAGCAGTCGGCAACACGCTCGACAGGTTCGCGCGCGTGCTGCATATCAGTAACGAGCCGGCTCCTGGGTACAACATCGAGCAGCTGGCTAAGCAGGGAAAGCGCTTCGTGGATCTGCCGTATGCCGTAAAGGGCATGGATTGCAGTTTCAGCGGCATTCTGGCGACGATCGAGGCGCTGGCGGGACAACTAGAGGACTCGCCCAGCAGAGACCCCAAAGCGCCGGTGTTGCGGGACAAAGAGACTGGAGAGGCGATCACACGCGCGGATCTGTGCTTCACGCTGCAGGAAACGCTGTATGCCATGTTAGTCGAGATCACCGAAAGAGCCATGAGCCACGCCGGGTCAGATAGCGTGCTGATTGTGGGGGGTGTGGGGTGTAACGAAAGATTGCAGGAGATGATGGGCCAGATGGCGCGGGATCGAGGCGGGGGGGTGTTTGCGACGGACGAGAGGTTTTGCATTGACAACGGGATCATGATTGCGCATGCGGGACTGTTGAGCTGGAGAACGGCTTCGGGGAAGGTGGGAAAGGAGGATTGGGGATTGGAGAATAGTAGCACGACGCAGAGATTCAGGACGGATAGTGTGCATGTTACGTGGAGGGACGACTGAACAGCCAGGAGTAAGAGGAGGCATTACAGCAGAATTACGACAGGCCTTGGCATTCTACGTCGGCGGAAGCAAGAGGGCCTCCCGTGAAAGCAGCAGAGCGACAACGTCATCTCGTCAGGATTCAGCTATGCAGCTCTACCGCACACTGGGCGTGCTATCATCACTCAAGGACATGCAGCTGCAGCTCCAGGCTGCGGAATCAGCGCATTGAGCCCAGCGGTACGACTGAGCTTCCAAAGACGAACCGCCCGGCGGCACGTTGCTCAAAATCCGAGCTACAGATCATCGGTGGAAGAGACCAAGGCGACGACCCATGGTATTCGCAGTGTTGCACGACTCTGTGACTTTATGAGTATAGACTTGCCACTTGATTCGGATTTGCAGTGTCTGTGTCTTTGCAGCGGGAAATGAGATGGCAGCAGTACGCCGAACCCAGCTCTCGGAGCGACTGAGACTTCCCCGGCAATGGAGTCAGGACGGCGAGCTATGATCATTCGTAACTGGATCCGAGTTGGTCATTCTCGATACTGTATTTCCGGACCACCTCGGACCTGTCTGCACGAGGATGGAGTATGAAGTAGCGGATAAAAGGGCAGAGCGAAGGCCTGGATGGGCTCACCGGGGTGCAAGCATGATAAATGGCTGAGGCGTGGAATTGGTCAAGCAAAGAGGAGCATCACCAGCTACATGGGTCTCAGGATAGAATCATGATTTTAGGAGAGTTCTGTGAGTGATGTGGAATCAGCCAAGCAAGTACTGTACGAACTCTCCACACGCTTGTGTTGTACCAATCGCTATTCGTCCTGTCCACGCCACCTATGCTATTTGCACCTTTCCAAACCCCCATCTCCGTCCACCCTATTCCCTGCTCTACCTATTCGTCTTACTATCCCATCCCTGCACCGGATTCCCCCCATTCAACTTACTATCCGTCTCCAACACCTCATCCGGCTTATCATGTCTCGCATACAACCCATACTCCTCATCCTCATACTGCCCGACCTTCCCCTGTTCCACCTCCTTCCTACTCAACCCCAACTTCCCCTTCGGCAACCCCATACTCCCCAAAAACCCAATCCCCTCCTCCCACTCCCTGGCCTTGCGCTTCTCACTCCAATGCAATTCCTCGGCCATCGTGTCAATCACACTGGGCAGGGCCTCCAGCGCCGCTTGCGCGTTGAGGAACGCGAGACGCGTGCGCCGGGCTAGCACGTCGATGGCCGTGCAGGCGTATTCGTGGCGGCAGGCGTAGCGGACTTCGCCGTCGACGAAGGGGTAGAGCGGGGAGATGCGCGTGCCGCGGACGGGGTAGCGCGCGTTTGTGGGGGAGCAGAGGGCGGCGACGGTCCAGGCGCGGTCGCCGTAGTTGGAGCTGGACGGGGCAGGTTAGCTTGGAGTTGCGGGAATGGAGTGGGTGAGACTAGAGAGAGAGGCATGGGGTGGGTAGGGGACGGCTTACCAGAGATGCTTTGCGACTTCAGTCTCGAGACCGTAATGCTGAATCAAGTTGATGAAAAGCGTTTTGGAGTAGCCGTGTGCGCCGACTAGGCGGACGGCGTGCGTGGAGCAAGAACCGTCGAGAAGGGCGCCTTTATCTTGAACTTCTGTGCCAGACACGCGCGGGATATACGCTGGCGGCTTCGTCCTCAGGTTGAACTCCTTGATGGATTCATCCACCGTCTCCTCAGCCATCTGACGATACGTGGTCCACTTTCCGCCCGAAATCGTAACCAGTCCACCCGCAGAAACATCGAGTAAGTGGTTACGGACAAGTCCTTCCGTCTTGGCTTTCTTGGGATCGCGGACCAAGGGACGGATGCCGGACCAAGCTGCGAGCACGTCGCCGCGGCGGACATCGATGTCCGAGGACATGTAGTTCTTACACTCTTTGAGGATCCAGCCGATTTCCTCTTCGCCGGCAACGGGGTTCTGCTTGATGTCGGTGGCGGCGTCGGTGGTTCCCGCAATGACATTGCCCTGCCATGGAAGCACGAAAAGGACACGGCCGTCGGATGTGGAGGGGTCGATAAGACCCATGTTGGTGGGGGCGTAGTAGCCGGGCAGGATGATGTGCACACCAGATGAGGGAGCTACAATGTCTTGGACGGTCTGGTCGTCCATTTTGCGGACGGCGTCGCAGAAGGGCCCGGTTGCGTTGACGATGCCTTTGGCGCGGATGGTGAATTCTTTTGCATCTTTGCCGTCTTTGGATTCGATGCGGTCCTTTAGTCGAGCGCCGCAGAGTCGACCATTGGCGTCTTTGATCAGGCTGGTCACTTCGACGTGGTTGACGCAGGTGGCGCCGTAGAGTGTGGCGGTCATGGCGAGGGAGACGTTCATTCTGGAATCGTTGTGTGCGCCGTCTGGGGAGCGTCAGTCAGAGAGCGACCCCCTTACAGCTGCCACTACTCACCATAGTATACCAATGCTCCCACCAGCTTGTCCTTCCTCAGCTGCGGGAAGACCTCCAATGCCTTACTCTTTGTCATAAAGTACGAGCTCTCAATGTTTTCCCGTCCAGCGAGAAAGTCGTACATCTTCGTCCCAGCCCAGAAGTATGGTGCTTGCCACCACTTCGTCACGGGCACCATGATTGGCAGCCATGATGAAAGATGAGGTGCAGTGTCGAGGAAGTATCGTCGTTCACGCAGAGCTTCCTTGACAAGCTTGTACTGGTTGTAGTCGAGCTCCTTGAATGCCTTCTCCAAATATCGTACACCGCCGTGCACTAGCTTCGTACTCTTACTGCTCGTCCCACTGCTGAAGTCGTCTCTGTCGACCATGGCAACTTTCAAACCACGAGTCGCGGCATCCAGAGCTACTCCAGCTCCCGTAGCGCCACCACCGATAACTAACAGATCATACGGCTCATCCTCTGGCGATATTTGCTCGGCATGCGAAGGGTGTAGTAGCTTGTCGAGCTTGCCACGACTGTTGAAAGCAGCACTCTTCTTGAGGTCGGCAATTTGTTCATGGCGGTTCTTGACGGCGGGGAAGTTGGGTGACTTGAAAACGCCGGCTTCGTACGTAGGTGGAGGAACTTGTGCGGCTTCGAGACCAGGGATATCGCGGGGGCGGTTGATGGCATAGAGGAGACCACCTCCAATGGTTGCTGCTCCAGCAGTGTAGACCAGCGTTCGAGCCACTCGGCTGCTTCGAGTTGCAGCCATCGTTCTCGATAGGTCAACCTACAAGTTAGTAATTGAACAGTGAGGCTCGCAGTCTACTCGCGCATGCTTTGAGAGAGTGGTAAGCTGCGGCGCGACTTGTAGTGTTGGGGGTCGGAAGCGGCAAGTCAAGCCAAGACGGCCAAGGTGATCAGCGCTCAACTTATCCTCGGCGATGAGCTTTCGTGTCAAATGGGCCGAGTTGGAAGATTGCTCGGCGGAAGCTGTAGTGGATGATTGAGAATCACACGCCTCCGTACTTTTGTGTTACCGCACTGCTGGCGCTGCTGATGCTGTGGAACCTTGCTTGGGCCTTGGGCCATGTCGGGGGCGTTTCCGCCTGGAGTAGCTCGGTCCGAGCACGCACGAGGTGGAAGCGGCGATAGATGGGCCGGTCAAATGCTTCAGGTCTTCAGGTCCAACATCAAATACAGATGAACGCCTCCGTCTCTCTGGCAGATATGGTTCATACAGCTTCGAATTGAGAACGAAGTAGCATCGCGCGAGTATCGATCGTCTAGAGCAAGGTGTGATGTTTACATCAACAGGATTATCCACTTTTGACGCTTATGAAGAGTACCATCACGCAGGCTCGCGAATCTTGAAGTCCAAAGCATTAGGATTATTTCAAGTCAGGGAGTACATTAAAGCTTTACATTAGCTAGATTGACTCAACCTCTTTCAAAACTGCTCAGCGTGCTCTCCACCACCACCAAACTGCTCTCTCGTGACCGGCAACACACTGCTCATACTTGCAGCATTGCTGTCAGATCTTGCGTGTCCCACTTGCCCACTACGGATGCTACTCGTATCGACCGTAGACTTTCCCGCATACACGCTGTTTCTCTCACTACTTAACAATGGCCCGCCAATGTTTCCAGTCGTGCTTGTGCTGAAGCGTTGTTGTGGTGGGTGCAGTGCTCCTGATGTTGGTGCAAGTGGTTCACTGCCTTGATTATGTGACAGGACTGACAATGGCAGCGACTCACGTGAGCCACCCCAGGTTGATCGTGGGGGAAGTGCTCTGATCGAGGCATCTTCGTCCCAAGAGTCGCGTCGATGTTGCTGATGAGACGAGGAGGCCAAAGTGAGGACCGACGCGTTGTCAGATAGAAGATTGTTCGCTGTTGCGCTTCGATAGGTTGACGGAACGTGACTGCTTGCGCCGCGATTTAGATACGCAGGAATTGCAGAGGCAGGTGCAGAATTATAAGCTTGAGCGGATGTGGGTGGCTGCGCATAAGTACTTGATCCGCCTGCGGATTGGTGATTAAATAGTACAGATGGAGCTTGTGATTGAATAGTGGTAAGTGTCGTTGACAGCGAACGTGAGGACTGGTTCGGAGACGAAAAGATGCTATTGCCGCCATTCGAAGCAGTACTCATGCCCACAGTGCCGCTTGTTCCAGCTTTCGATTGACCATCGACGTCCGAATGACTTGCGTGGCGGTTGGTTGCGGTATGATTCGGTGCAGATGACCGAAACCCCTCGGGAGCTTCTCGTTCGTCAAAGGACAGTTGTCTTACGGCAGGTAATGAGTTCACGTAGTCCACAGAGCTAGTGTTCACGTCATCATTCTCTTTATTCTCAGATCCGCCGGCTGCAGATTTTGTGGTTGATACCGGAGCGAGATCTTTCTGCGGCCGCTGCTTGGTGGTGTTTGTGGCTTTTCGATTGGTCAGGCGTCTGAGGAACGCGAGAGCGCGAGACTTTGGTGCGCGACCTAAGCAGAGCATTAGCATGACCAGTTCAAGCTAATAGGGGGTAAATTGGACGAACCATTTGCCGCATCAACCGCTGGCATGCTACTCAAAAGCTAGAAGAGCTCAATTCACAAGTGCTGGCTGCCAGTCCTCCGAGCTCTTCTCCTTTACGCGCAAGAACAGTAAACAGATGTGAATGTTGAGGGGGGCGAGCTGCTCGAATGGTCGCGGGGTGCGATGCAATCGATCGATGATAACTTAGGATCGTCCTGTTGTGACCTATAATCCTGTCGCAAGCTACGAGGAAGCTGTGAAATGGTGTGTGATGGATGTCGATGACCCTCGGGACTTGACTAGTAATAACTGAAGACGGGAGCTTGAAGCCATCCGGGCTTGCGCCGACTATGATTGTCCCCACATTCCAAACCGTCAGCCCTGAAGGGTCAGGGTCAGGGACGTCAGCTGCCATTCTCAGACCCAGGACGACTCGACTTCCAGAAGTGGAAATCACTGGAATTGTGATGTACATACTACAAGACACTGTCATGGGAAGCTGCGACCGTTCATCAGGATAGTGGCGAGCATATCCATGTGCGACAAACCATGACGGGAACACACCACGATCACCCGCATCGGCGCATCGAACGCAATCATTTCGATGAATGTGCTTGATGGCAACCCCTCAGCTGAAATTGCCACTTCTTTCACTCCACGTATCTTGCCCCTACAAGCCGAGGACGTCGCGCAGATAAAGTCATCGATCAACATTACGACATTAGAGGACGCTGTCTTGGGACTTCTCTGCAATGCCCTCGATGCCGAAGCGACCAAGATCGAAATAGATGTTCAGTCTGATCGTGGTAGTTGTACAGTTACCGACAATGGTTTTGGTATCCCTGAACATGAGTTTACGGAAGATGGTGGCTTGCTAAAGGTCTACTGTGTGTATTCCAGGCCAATCAAGTCCAGGGTGATTACTGATTGAGTAATAGACACTTCCAAAGCTCGAACTAGCCAAACTCACGGCCGTCACGGCAGGTTTCTGGCTTCAGTTAGTGCTCTTTCTTTACTATGTGTAACCTCCAAGTTTGCCGGAGGTCAGACAGTGAGCAGCGTAACCACTCACTTGAGTAAGAGTGTCATGCGAGATACACCTATCAGTGGTCACGACGATCTAAAAAATGCGGTTTCAGGCACGCGGGTCACTGTGAGAAACCTCTTTGCGAATATGCCAGTAAGAGTCAAGCATCGTGCTCTTTCATCTGCTGGGCAGGACGCGACTTGGCATCAACTTGCTCGCACTGTCGCACATTACCTTTTGTCCTGGCCGAAAGCTGTGCATGTGACCCTACGAGACATCACTAACGGAAAAGTGTTATCCCTGCGACCTCATGCAGAGCGATTGCCTCACTCGCACCCAGGAATTTCAGCACATAGCCAGCCATATAAGTTGAACGCAGCACTTAGTCTTCTTACACAGGTCAGCCTGATATCCTCAGATAGCTGGTCATCGTGGATTCCTGTATCAGCCAGATCATCATTGGTTGTTGTCAAAGGTGCAATCTCTTTGGACCCTAGTCCGACAAGGCAATGTCAATTCATTACTATGGGATATCAGCCACTGCTGCAGACAAGCACGTCGCAGCACAACATCATCCATGATGAAGTCAATCGACTATTCTCCGATTCGAGATTTGGCATGGTAGAGGAAAAGATTATTCGCACTGATCAGCAGATGAAGGACAAACGTTTCAAGCACGACGGAATCACGAAGGCACAGGTGAAAGGTATGACGAAAGGTGTTGATCGGTGGCCGATGTTTTACCTGCGGATCGAGCTCAATAGCGAGAAACACAGTCTTGATGACAGACAACCCCGGATGGAGGATGTAGTGTCCTTGCAAAAGATCGTTAAGCTTATTCATGCCATGATCCAACAATGGCTCGAGGGAAATGGATTTCGAAATCGGCAGAAGTCGAAGGCGTCTACAAAGGACGAGCGTGGTCAAAAACTCAGCCCAGTCTCGATCAACACAAATCGGCCTCGTTCTGACTCTGACCTGATGTCCAAGTCGATAGAGTCTCATTCGGTAGCTCCTCCAGTCCCCGGGGAGGAATACCTTCCAGCATATCTGTCAAAGCAAACCAAACCATCTCTTAACAAGCCCACGCGACTCGCGGAGTCAGCTTCAGCATTTCAAAGCTGGTCAAGAATCAAAAGTGGAAAGGCCAAAATCACTGATACGAAGTTAGCAATTCAACAACCACCTGCTACAGATATCAAGAATCGGGTGACTGATGAGCCCGACGCAAACATGGTGATTGGCCTGGGTGCTCAGACTACCGACGAGGACTTGGCGTCCGAGCAGACTGCGGAGGATCTGAGCAAAAGCGATGACACATGGACGACTTGGCGTGATCCCACAACGCACGAGGTCTATGATCTCAATACCCGTAGTGGTCTGCTTCTGCCGGTGAAAAGACCTAGAATAGCTGCAGTAATGACTATCACAGATGGTATAGACTCACACCGACCTGTATCAGGGTCATCTCTACGACTAGAGACAAGACTGGCTACGCAGATGAAGAGGACAGTGTCAGGCTCGTGGTTACAAGAACTGGCTGGCAAATGGGATAATCCTGTGTTTCGGCCTGCGGAACAGCCAATCGCATATGTCCCTACAGAGCTACTGGAGCAAGAAACTCATGACCCTGGCCATTCTATTCACTGCCACAGCAAAGTACCTGGACCGCTTCTGGATTCTGCTTCTCTCAAGCAAAGTCGCCTATCGACCGAAGGCCTGCGCAGCGCAAAGGTGATTGCTCAAGTTGACAAGAAGTTTATCCTCGTGACGATGCCAGAACATGATCGGACGACGGAAGAGCCAGAGAGTCAAGAACTCCTCGTCTTAATAGATCAGCACGCTGCTGATGAGCGATGCAGAGTCGAGGAGCTCTTCAGAAACCTATGTCAGCCGGAGCAGGCTCCACTGCCCTTACGATCCAACCTCGGGCACCAACCTCATGTGACAGCCATTCGACTGGACAAGCCTATCACTTTCGAGACACCAGAAGCAGAGGTCGATCTGTTCGAGAAGCACGCAGCTTTCTTCGCCAGATGGGGTGTCCTATATGATATCACTCTCATCCATTCAGACGACGAGATAAGCACGAAGAAGCGAAGAGTCATCGTCAGGACTCTGCCACCAGGCATACACGAGCGGTGTATTGGTGAGCCCAGACTGATCATCGAACTTCTGCGCGCTGAAGTGTGGGAGCGAGGTTCACGAGTAGCCCCAGTTCTGAGTGTCACCAATGACACGTCTTATAGCTGGGTACAGATGATTGTAGACTGTCCCAAGGGCATTGTCGAGATGCTCAATTCTCGAGCTTGCCGTAGTGCTATCATGTTCAATGATATCCTATCAATGGAAGACTGCAATCGACTCATAGCCAGATTGGCCGACTGTATCTTGCCATTCCAGTGTGCTCATGGAAGACCATCAATGGTGCCAATTTTGGGGTTGGAGGCATTAGCAGGACAGGATGTGCTTACGAGAAGAGACATTCTGGCTCCTGGAGACTCAGGCCAAGATACTGGAGGAAGGCTATACGGCAATCAAGCTGTGGGGAGCAGTCACGGTACTGGCGATTATGTTCGGCAGTTCCGTGCTTGGCGGCAACGACGGTAGGGTGCTCATGCTGCGGATGACCAAACTAAAGGCTTTAATCACTGAACCAGAAGCGATGCAAGTAAGCAAGTAAGCAAGTTATGCAGTATGCGAATCAAAGACGGCAAAGATGCAGCCTTGGCATATGGTGGAACTATTTCCATGAAGGCAAACGGCATCGGGCTCGGATCACTGCAGTCTCTGCAGTGTGGCAAAAATCGTTCTTGGCGTATAGAGATATTGCTAAGTCCGAATGTCTGCGCAGATTGATTTGGAGAGTATAGAGGCGCATTCAGGGCAGCTATACTTGCTACATATGGTTCATTTCACTACCTGTAGATGAAACAAAAAGATACAGAGGTACTTGGTACATAGTCACACGGTCAGTACTCCGTAGGAGTAACAGCCTAAACCGATCACTCGATGAACCCCCGCTGACCTGCAGCCGATCATTTGTGGATCTTCTTGAAACACGGATCCAGTCGGCTGGGAACTCGAAGGCCTCGAGATTTTTAAGCGCATCGGCTGCGCTGATTTGTCCAGCTTCCTCAGGCACGGCTTGGCCTTGCTAGATCATAGGTTCG
>Ga0268246_10000386_pt1 | contig 19634 bp, 19 predicted proteins | sample AgamicOrSfe_FD_200242 | JGI IMG/M metagenome (GOLD analysis project Ga0268246, IMG submission 200242) | Agave microbial communities from Guanajuato, Mexico - Or.Sf.e (v2) (version 2) | ecosystem: Host-associated > Plants > Phyllosphere > Phylloplane/Leaf | place: Guanajuato, Mexico | collected...
TGTTGAAGATTATATGCTTACTATGCATGTCGTACTATACAGCGCCTTGCCATGCGGACCGGACGATATCGTTGTGTGATCGTGTTTCGCATCGTTTGATCATCTGAACTCAGCGTCGACGCTCTCGTACTCATCCAAGAAACCCTGGAAGATCTGAACACCGAGACCAGGGTCCAGAGAACCAGTAGTGGCGCGAATGCTGTGCATGCTGAGTTGAGGAATACCAGCATCGATCGACCTCATACCAGTCTTGGCGCTAAGCATAGGTCCGACGGTACCACCGGATCGGCTGTCGTTCCTGATCTGGAAGACCTGGAGCTCTGCTCCAACGCGGTCTGCGCATTGCTGGAGAACAGCTGCGGAGACGGAATCGGTCGTCATGTGGGCGTTGCTATCGAAGGATACAGCGACACCGACGTTGAGCTTTGGAGCGTGGTTGGCGAGATAGACTTCTAAGAAGTTTGGGTTGACAGCGTGGCAGACATCGGATGAGACGAGGAAGGAGTTGGCATAGGTCTGTCCCATGATGCCTTGGGTCGCGCCGTGCTCGCTGAGAGCTTCGACTGTGCGCTCCATAACGCTTGGTAGGAAGTTTCCACGAGCACCTTGGCGAAGATATGAGCCAATCTCCTCGTCGTCAAACAGACCCACAACCTTTAGGATCGACGAGGAAGCGGTGGAAGATGTGCTGTTCATCAAAGCTTCGAGAGCAGCCCAGGAGCAGAGCTTGTCGTCGATACGGCAGGCAGAGATAAACTCTTTGTCCAGACCGATGACCTTGGCTGGCTCGGTGTCGAAAAGCTCAAGCTCCCAGTTGACAATCTTGCTGCAGTCGGTGATACCAAGTTCTTTTGCGATAGCCTTGACCAGTCGCGGTGGCTGAGTGGCGGCGAATGTGCCTTTGGGAGATGCAGGTGCATCGTTCTTCGAGGATTCCAGACCAATGATTGGTACCATCTGAGTTTCGAGGTTGAAAGGGCCGGCGGCAGGTGCGCCAAAGTGCTCAGCAAGGGAAGGAACCTTGGCAATCGGCCAGTTGAGTTCGACCAGCTTTGAAACGATCTTGTTTCCTTCCTTGACGAGGACGCGTCCACCAACACCCAAGTCGCGATCCCACCATGTCTTGTTGAGACCAGACGCGTATGGAGCAACACCAAGCTGGACAAAGCCGGCCTTGTCTGGTACCTTGCTGACCGGCTTCAGTTTGACAGTGAGAGCATCGATATGGCCTGCAAGCACAGCGGCACCGTTGCCAGGCTCGTACTTGTCACCGACAGCGAACGCAATCAGGGCACTGCCGTTGCGCTCGACGTAGTACTTTCCACCTCTTTTGATCTTCCATGAGTCTCGCTCAGACAGCTTCTCAAAGCCCTTGTTGTCAAGAGAAGCAGAGAATGCCTCGACGGCGTGGAAGACGGTGGGGTTGTCAGTCATGAAATCGCAGAATGGCTTGCAGTATCTCGCTGCGTCTTGTTCCCTAGATAACTCCTTTCGCGAGGTCTCGACCGCACGAGGGACAGCTTGCGATCGCTGAATGTCGGCTCTCATCATAGCTTCCAACTTTTGTTGCTCTAGTCTCAGACATTGTTGGCTTTGCTTGTGAACGAGTTCGAGCTGTTGGAGGTAGTTGGTTTTGGCGGCAGTCTGGGGTTGTGGTACATCGGCCTCGGTCTCTCTAGCATTCAGTGATTCGAGTCGTTGGCGGAGGTAGTGAAGCTCTTCGTCGGCGCTCGATAGCGGTAGCGAGGTGTGGAAACCTGCATGAAGAGGTAGGTCGTGAATCGGGAGAGGTGGCAGAGGATCCCGAGTGGGGTTGTGGAAGACGGTAGAGCTCTTGCGTGAGAGGTTCTTGACCATGATTGCGAATGAGAGTGATATGAGATGTGGTTTGAAAGGGTGGATTGACAGGGATGGATGCCAACTGCAAGATGGTTGACAGTCTTATGTACTGAGATGAGGACAGGTGACTGTTGTTGCCCCAGGTGCTCCGGCGACCGGTGATCGTATCTATTATTGACTTTCTGTTCCTGGAGTAGCTGCCGCACCGACCGCGGCACGCGGAGCTGATAAGGTTGGCCTTTGTGGCGCAGAACCCGTGTTGGTCAGCCACACTCATGTGGCATTACTTCATAACCCAGGGACCCTTGTCAGGTAGGTTTACCAGACCTGATCGCATCGTAGAAGGTTGGAAGTGGACATGGAAGAAACAAGGCACGTCAGAATTCAGTTGGAGACGTCGCAAGTGAGGTGTGGTTAATAGCCCGCCCTATCCGCGCAATTCCTGTGACCTTCTTCTCAATCGCATTCTGAGGTATTGTTCTCTATTTTCTCTCACTATTATTATTCTCAAACTTCACAATGGTTGCACCAACGAAAACAGGCCTGCCACCGGCCAAGACTGCGACGGGTTCCGTTCCATGGAAGACAAAGGATCCTGCGCCTGCTCCTGAGCCTGACCACGCAGCAGAAGCTATGAAGAAGGTCGAGAAACTTGAACAGGTCAACGAGAAGCTCGAAGAGAAGACCAAAGCTGTGTACGTTGCAAGAAATGCTCACGTGCTGTCGTGATCATGCGCTGATCGAAATGCAGTAACGCGAACAACATTGCGCGTGTAGCCAACAGCAACCTCACATCTGCTGATGAGCAGCTCACGCCGTTGGTCAGCCTCAAGACGCCCGGAAAACATATTGAACGCTTCCCAACCACACCAAAAGAGATTAGCAAGCTTTCCGGTACGTTGAATCTTTCGCTCGTTCTCAGTCCTATGCTAATTGTTGACAGTGACTCTCCTCGACGCTATGCTCGTTGCGCTTGAAGCCGACCGCACTGGCACGGAGGAAGCCAAGCGTGAACGCCTTAGAGTACAAATTGGTCTGAAGCCGAACCCAGCTTAGACTGTATACATGCTAGAAGATCATCGTAGTATACCATCGGGGTTGTGATATATTAAACAGAAGAAATCAATTCAATTTGCGCCATGTGCTATGAAAAACCATCCATTGTAACATGCCAGTGTGGGTATTGTGATTGCGACATGATGTTAGAAACGCTGCCTTGAAACGCCGTCAATCGCAGGAGGTAGCCGAATTTGGTCAAGAATTTGGGTCTTTACGATCGGAGACATTGTTGTAGTCGCCGAGGAAGACGATGCTATCGTCGCTGCGGTCTCTACTCATCAGGCTCCTCTGCATGTCTGTTTTATGTCAGTGTGGCGACAGACTTGGGAGATGTGGACATACCCCAGAAGGTCCTTGACGTTCCTCATCTCGTAGTGCTTCTTCCTGGCTTCTTCGAACTTGCGGTGCTTCTCGCGCTCGTCGCTGGTCATATCAGCAGGCTGTTCGCCATGTCTTGCGCCATCCAAATCCATCTGGTCAGCGTCGACCATGACCCTCTTCTCGCTGTCGGTGGGGAACTTCTCGCTGGTGTCGACCTCGGGCTCACCCAGGTCCAAGTCTGGGATGTCTTCGCTTTTCTTCTTCTTTTGAGTGCCTCGACTGGCCTTGGTCTTGTCCAACTCATCGACCATGAGATCATCAGGATCGAGTGCTGTTGTGTCAACTTCCTCTTCGTCCTCCGCTGGGTCGTAGTGACCGGCATATGGTGTCTTCGGTTCATCGATCTTCATGCGCCCACCCATCTGGCCTTCGTTCAAATAAAGGTTTGCCTCATCCCACTTGAGTCTTGGAGAACCGGCATCACCCCTGTCCGCATGTGATTGGCGTCTGGAAGCAGGTCCTCCGCGAGGGTTTGACGAGTTGCGACGGGTGCCGTTCTGAGCATTGATGTTTGTATTCATCTGCGTGATCTCTTTCTCGGACATCTCACGAGCCATGCCTGGTCTGCTTGGGGCTTGATCATGGTGCAGGATAGGGGACGTCCTTGCGTCTGGCGATTGAGGCTGGCCAGCGTTCTTCAAGATGCCTACAACGCTTAGCCGAGTACCAACAATGTCTCGCAATGATTCATACCTCTGGGCTTCTTCTCCGAGTTTGAGGTAGTATATTCCATTTCGTTGTTGTTCGACATGACTGTGGGCCTATTTCGAGAGTGTAGTGGAAGTCGTATCGTGTCGTGAGATCGGGCTCAGAGTGGCATGCGACAGTTCAGGCGGCTCTGCTGTCGTTGTGGACCTGTGTGGGGTACTTGAATCGAGGCTGGAGATTGTGATATATGCTACGTTCTGAGGGTGTAGAAGCAAAGTCGTAGATAGACGGTGTTGCAGGTGAGAGAACAAGCTTGGTGTTTGTTTGCGATTGATTGTGACCGAGCAATACTGTAGGGCAGAGCAATATGGGAGAGTGGAGAGTACCGTAATTTGTTGCTTTGCGGTCAGATGTCGATTGGCCGGTTCCACCATCTGACGTCATTGGAGCTGTCAGCATGAAACCGCCGGACACCGACAGCATCAGTCGTCTCTTCCCAACTTTAACCGGCAACCCGTTCTCACATGAACTCAGATCATCATCGAGGTGTCACAAACTGATCTTCTTAGGGTTCGGTTTGTTGTTTGACCACAGTGTCAGTTGGAGTATCGCGCGTTTACATGTTAACAGCCACATCTTCAATCTCGTCATTGGTTTCAATTCATGCTAGATGTTGAGAGTAGGTGACCAGCCTCCTTTACTCTTGTTGTTCCCTTGCTTGCTAGGAGTCGGGGCTCGTTGGGAGAACACTGACATCGCAAATGGCCGGCGATAAAGACAACGTTGGTGCAATGCGAACCACGCACGAGACCAATCGGAGCTTCTATATGCACACCCTACACGCTCTTATCAAGCCTTTCAAGCCAAAGCTAGTGTCCTCGAGCGAAGTGTACCCTGCAGACTCTCAAAGGTTGACACCACATTCGCGAGCTCGTAAGCTGTGCGATATCAACGAGCGACAGGCGTCCGGCATATACGTGTACGATATGCAAGCGAAACCTTCAAATGCCTCACGCACCGCGAAAATCAGTCGCCGGATTTACTACTTTGCCGGAGGAGGCTGGAAAGCACCCCCGTCGCCTCAGCACTGGAAGTTCTGTGCCGAGATCTGCGAGAAACTACCTGATACTGCAGTCACTGTCGTGAGCTGCCCACTGGCTCCTCATTGTCCGGCAGCTACAACAATACCTATCTTGGAGAGGTTTTGCTCACTGGAACTTGAGGAAGCACGCGCACGCGGCGAACGTGTGGTGCTGGGCGGTGATTCATCTGGCGGTAATCTCGTGCTATGTCTCACTTTACAAATCTTGGAGCACGCATTTCATGATGTCGGCCCCCTAAATGTACCATCAATCACAGTACTTGCCATCTCGCCAGCTGTGGATCTTCAGCAGATGCGAAAGGAAGGCACCTATGCAGAAACCAACCGAAACGACCCTGTGCTGACTGTGGAATCGCACAACGAAGAGGTAGCGCTGTGGTCGGGGGAGTCAAACGCGGCTCATTCATGGATATCACCTATCAATGGCGATGTAGGCCTTCTTGCCAAGGGGGAGGTACGACTCATTGCGGTCACCGGCGGCTATGATGTTTTGACGCCGGACGCGTTGCGATTCAAGGCCGAGTGTGAAGCTGCAGGTGTCCAAGGAGACTGGCTGCACTGGGAGAAGCAGATGCACTGCTTTCCCCTTGCCTTCATATATGGACTACCGGAGAGCGTGCAAAGTAAAGATTGGATTTTAGATAGATTGCGTGAAATATGAAACCAGTTCTATCTGATACTCTGCTACTGTACTATCGGGCTTGGCGTCACCCAGCCGCCGCGCCTTCACGTGCGCGTCTCTGGAGCTCCATCAGGCGCCACTCTTCCCCGCATGAACCCTGTAGAGTCTATGATATCGTCGAATCTTCTATCTTTCACATCACTTCTTGCATTCACAATACTATTCGAAAATTGTCCTCTTTCGCACCAGGAAGGATCGTATTCAACCACACAACTTCACCGATTTGATCTATATCATTCCAGATGGCTCCTTGGGACAACGACTCATCGAAACATTCGGCCGCCACCCCACCTGACTCCAAGCGCCGAGACAACCCTTGGGACGAGGACAATCCATTCATCGCCTTTCGCAAGTTCGCCGACGAGCAGTTCTCTGCTCTTGTAGCTGGCTTCAACTCCATTCCTGACCATGAGGTTATGACTGAGGTACGTGGTAGGGCAGAGTCACAGCGCTCTGCCTGGGACCAGCAGTCTACGGAGAATCACAATCAGACTTCCTATGTCGAGATGTTAGAGATGACTCATCCATGGAAGAGTTTGTTCTCAAGCGGCCGAGTTCGATCTCTCCAGCGTCCGTGCCTAGAAGCGCGAGAGGCTGCTCGTGCACTACTTGTACAAGCACGAAATGCCAACTACGGAGTCAACCCTGCCAGAATTTTGAGACTCTACAGAGACCCTGACAGATGGTTGTCCGTGGAATGGTTTGCGCTGTCACCGTACAGCCCGACGAACGTCGAAACAGACACACATACACATCAACATGGCAGTATGTGGAGAGCTGCATTCGAGGATCTCATGTCAGCAGAGCTGGGAAAGGAACCACGAGCGCACTCGGCGTGGACAAATAGGCGGAATGACCAAAAGCTTTACGCGTCGTGGGGACAGGCCCCAGTAGACTGGATGCTTGGTCTGCAATGCAGAGGAATATTGCCACCACAACTACCTGCATTGTACCAGTTGCGTAACAAGGAGGTCATGGACAAGGACTTTGCTGCTATCATCAACCGGAAATCGGCACGCGATTTCGACGTCGCTTGCGACTTCGAGCGTCTAGCTACTGAAATAGGAACATTCGACGAAGATGAAAGGGCCGAGCAGTTGCGCGATCAGAGGCAGACAAAGACCGAGCAGAATCAGGCTGAGACTGAGCTGGATCTGTACGAGGCATTCCTCGGCAAGGCCGGCGGAGACGCGAAGTTCAAGGACGACAACATGGCTCAAGCCGCGCCAAAGCAAGAGCAGAAGGTTGCACACACGCCAAATGTCGCTGCTTCGAAGGTCTTGTCTACACTTTCCACGACCGAGACCGTCACGCTGCCAGACGGCACTGTCACAACCAAGGTAGTCATGAAGAAGAGATTTTCCGACGGACGGGAGGAGAGCACAGAGACTGTGTCGACCAGCCATGCTCATGAGAAGAACCCACAGTCTGCGCCGGTGGCTTCACTTGACTCAAGTGCGGCAGAGCGAGAGGGCAGGTCGAAGGACAAGAAGGGGTGGTTCTGGTCATGAGTAGCATTGACATGGAGTTTTGTAGCGATGCTTGATTGAAGTTTGTGTTGACATTTTCGATATCTCCTCTCAGCTAATGAACTTGATGACTTTCAGCCTTATGCCACCGTTACTACTCACCTGGGCCACGTCTGAGCTACTTGCATATGCAATCGCAAAATCGCATTATCTGTCAACCAGTCAGTTGTGATCAGATCATACCTCAGTATATACACAACAGCAGCATTCGTGGTGTCAGACTTTGCCTTTTTTCGTCTCGCAAAACTCAACACGCTGCAAGCAGCGGAGGTTATGCTTCCGTTTACCAGAGCTCTAATTATTATGCATCATAACAAAATGCTGCTGAATGGAGTATGAGAGAGCGACTTACTTGTGACGCCCATATTCGTCCGGAGATACTTCAGCGTAGATGTGTTTCGAGGTAGTGTTGGCTGGCCCCCATTCACTGTGTAAGCATCAGATGCGTAGAGCGGACGTACATGATACATTGCGTGCAGCCAAAGACGCCGCTGCATGCGGTTCGAGGGCAGCGTGGTATCAGGTCCACGGTACCAGAACTGTAACGAAAGTAAACTCTTGGTCGTGTGTTGACGTCGTCTTATAAGCAAACCGTGAATTTTGACAGAGTTTTGGCGCTGTTCGGCTGCTGCCGTCGTTGTTCAACCTCGAAGGTTCAGAGACAATTCTGAGTCATATTTGGACCATCTTCCGCCATTGATTTTCTTCCTTCCTGCACTTGAGGACACCTTGTCCAGATGTCCTCGCTGGTACATCAGGACTCGCCCACTTTCGGAAACATACCGGACAGGGTGTCCTCACGACTTGGTTTCATGGCACGCGACCTGATGAACACTTGGCCCTGCTTGTGCTGAATCACTATTGTCCACGAGGGGCAGGACAGATTCGGCCACGGGCGCCATTCAAGTGGTTCTCACGGAGTCGTGAGGGTGGTTCGATGCTTCCGGGAAGGAGTGGTCAAGTCATCTTTCCACGCTTCATGATCACCAATTGTTCAACACCTCCTCGACGTCATGTACCAATAAAAATATCAACTATAATACAAGCTGTTCGGCAGCTCTCGACACTGAAGTTTGCCAAGAAGTACTCCCCTTGGATCCTGACGACTGGAAACGCGTTATCTGGACTGATGGGTCATCATTCAAGCTGGATTGGGGTGATATATATGTCGCACGGTACAGCTGTCTCCGAGCCCGGAAGAACAATGACTCCAGGGATTGGCAAACTCTCAGTCTTCGTCTGGAGCCGAGTCTAGAAACTATCAAAACTATCACAACAAGCGAGTCTAGAAACTATCAAAACTATCACAACAAGCGAGTCTAGAAACTATCAAAACTATCACAACAAGCGAGTCTAGAAACTATCAAAACTACCACAACAAGCGAGTCTAGAAACTATCAAAACTACCACAACCAGCGAGTCTAGAAACTATCAAAACTATCACAACAAGCGCCACCCAAATGGACGATTCGCAGCACGCACACCCAGTTCCGCAAACGAAGCCATTCTGCCTTCTGCGTCTCGGGCACCTGCTGTAAAGTGTCGCAGATCAGATCCCGCAAGCGAGTCCATCCTGCATCCTGCACGTCCTGCTCCTGCCAGGATTTCGCGACGATCTGGTTCAGCCGCGCTTGTTGTGTCCATTCTACTGCACCCATACATTGGGAGGACTTTGTGTGGCCATTCTACTGCACCCATACATTGGGGGGACTTGGTCATTCCAACTCATCAAGGGGTATCACATCATACAATACAAACCATCAGAACCCTATATCAAGGAGAAGTAGCTTCCTGCAGGTGCGTGCAGTCCAAGGTGTCATCACCCGAGGCAAAAATCTCTATCACGATCTCGAGAGAGCTGTCGTGCGATCCGTGGCAGGTCTGTCAGCCAAGGCAAGAGGTAAGCAGCCCGCGTTACCTCAGGACGATGACAATCGTAATGTTCACGATGACTTCCAATTGACGAACGAAACCATTGAGTCCACATTCCCCGAAGAGTTAGATCCTGACTTGGACAATTCGGTACCTTCTCAGACTGGCTCGCAATCTGCGGCAGATCCGTCAGCCACGACACTTGGTACGAGGCGTTGAGTGTATCACTTCGATCGTCTAGTCGTCAATCGTCGTCCGCTGAGCTTTAGCCGAATCCAACTACCGACGCTGCAAAGCAACAAAAAAGCCATATATGAGCCCCAAACACAGGGCTGCACATGTTCAACGCCAGCACAGTCTCCAGATTTGAAACCAATTGAGAATATCTGGAGATTGTTGAAGATGAAGCTTGCAAGGTGGCAGTTGGACAACAAAGATGCTTTGATCCTGGCAATTCAGGAGGAGTGGCAAGCAATCAGCCAGGATGAGATCATGAAAGCTGTCAGCTCCATGCCAAGAAGACTTGAGCAGATCATTGAAAGAGATGGACCTCCTATTCCACAATTTTTTCCGCGCAGATGGTTGCAGGGGCAATAACAGCCGAGCACGTCTCTGCGTTGGATTGCTCTATTATCTATTGACTTCACACTAAAATCTGCATTTGCGCGTGTGAAGACAGAGGATGTCCATTCTTTTCTTGGGAAGACTGTAGGTAAACCTTACACTCCTTAGTTAACGATGTCATCTGTAGACAAACCCCATTTATATCAAAGAAAAAGAAGAGATTAGATTAGAAGGAGAACTGGAAAGCAGAGAAGCAGCAGTGAAATAGTCATAATATGATAAACAGATAAACAGATAAACAGAGAAACACAGATATATCGCTCGCGCCATGCATGTGATCACGCTGGTCTTTGGTCCTTGTAAAGGAAGACGAGGTACATTTCTCATTCAAGGATGATCTTACCTCCACGGGACGATCAATGTCGGTGAGCTTGTAGTGTCGTGATATATGGTGCCATTACCCTAGACAGATACTACATATTTGCAGGTGGTATACACACCATCTGGTAAGGTCGTTTTACCATCCGAGTTCTGACGTTGTTGCCGGCCACTGCCGTGGTTGTCGGCAGCTGCGGTTGCGGTTGCGGTTTGGCGTCATCGGCGAGGAAAGCTTCAATTGTTGAGCAGGATATATATTTCGACACAATAGCTGTGAGAATCTGAAAATACATCTGGCACGCATTCGCTCTCGAAAGTCTTATTCGATACATTTCTGGTTCATTGATATACCACTCATCACAATACGCAACATCACTCAAACAAACGCAATAATGTCCGCCTTTAAGCCCGGCTTTCAAACCAACACACCACTCCACCCGTCCTTCGACAAAGACATCCGTGACACGCATCTAATCTACGACTACGACGCCAAGGACGAACAAGGTAATCCTGAAAAATGGCGCTACGAAATGTGGTTCTTCTCCGAAAACCGTATTGTGTACGCCATCCATGGCGGACCAATGGCCGGCCGCATCAACTACCAAACCTGCGCGTACCAATGCATTCGACCTGGCGAGTTGTGGCAGTGCAACTGGCTCGAGGAGACGGGCACGATTTGCAGTCTTGTGTACGATATCACGAAGAACAAGATCTCGACTGTGCTTGCGTTCAGTGAGGGCCATTGGACCCATGCCGAGGAGGCGCATGGCGATAAGCGAGACCCGGAGACGTTTGCGAGGTGGAGGAAGTTGGCGAATATCGGCAACCAGGCGAGCCGGTTCATGTTGACTGAGCAGGCGGATATTCAGGAGACGTTCAAGGGAAAGGGAGACCTTGTCCCGATTGAGAAGGATGCTGAGACGTTGTAAGGTGCTGATGACATGGCAAGATGGTGTATTCTCCTCTCGAAGGTCGACAGTCATCTCATCTGGAATTCCTAAGACGCACTCTCATATCGCTAGAGGTAGCCTACGATATCGACCCTGAATTGCATCTTATTCGAGCGCGGTCAGTAATCACTTCCGTGGGACAATAGCAGCACTGTCAGTTGTCTCGGAATGTTATAATAGTGTCGAGGAGCCTGTGCGTTGCTACTATCCAAAAAGTCCTCCAGCTGATTGATATTCGAATTGTGGAGATCATCGTTGAGCCGTGCGAACGTGAAGTGAGACATGAGAAACATATGGACATTCCTTACCATACTGGCTTGTCCCATGGTGAGCACAGAAAGCCGGATCCTACCTCTAAGTACAGGCTGGCATGACTGATATATCAATGCTCATTTTCATCGATAGCTGTCCCATCTTGTAGGTCGTCATCGCATCCTGGGTTGCCGCCAAACGGGGCCCTCGTGATGACGGTTTTAAAAGTGGAAATAGTCCTTCTCGACCTACGCATCGGAATTGCCAGCAAGGTGGAAAAGTAAATGCGAGCTGGCAATGATTTGAGTTGGTGGTCTGGAGAAAGAAAAGGTTCGATTTGGTGATGCAAAGATTTGGATACGGTGCTGGCTGACTTGTGCGGGATGCAGAACAGTTCGGTACTGAGTCGCGCAGCAACATGAATTCTAGCGCGGCTTCCTTCCGACCTTTGACGTCTGCCGAACCAAATTGGTTTGACTTGCTCTATTCATACCAAAAATCACATCACACGACATTCTTCACCTCGACGATCTACCATCTTAATCACTTGTTGCAACTCCGAAGTCGTCCAGCACTGACGCTCTGTACTAATAAGCATCGATACTCCCCTCTCGCCTTTTCAATATCTGTTCTTTCGCTTCGAGCTTTCAATAAAAGAACCCCGAACCATTTGGTCACCGCCTCATTCACTACTTGTTCATTGCCTTTCATTTTTGTACGAAAACAGACTCATAGACCTCACACGGGCTTTTTGGCCTCTTGCCTGTCGCTAGAATGGACAAGGACAATCTCTGGACTCGCCGCTCGAAGTAGGAACCTTGCTTCTTTCACGCCTAGACCAAGACTGACAAAACCGCAGTACACAAAAGCTCTCACTTGACATGAACAAGACTGACCGGCAAGATGGCCAATCTGGACAGAAGAGGTTCGTGTCTTCGAGCAAGAGCAATCCCTTCAGTGCGAATACACCCATCAGCGCGAGTTCAGTAGCCTCTCCGACCACCGGAGGCGCTTCGGCCTTTGCTTTGGGATCTGGAGCTTTCGGATCGTTTGGCTCCGCGACCAAGACTCCGAAGACACCTGGAACCGCATTCGACTTTGCAAAGGCAGCGACAACACCTTCAGCGGCGACCGCCCCGGAAAAGAAGGATTTGGACAAGGATGGACAACGGAGTACACCAAAGCGATCACAGTCGTATCTCAAAGCAGCGTCATCTGGTCTCCCGGAGCAATCGTCACAATCAAAGGTAGCAAGCACGCCTTCGCCGCTTAAATATACGTGGATCATCTGGTATCGTCAGCCTACGCCGAAGCATATACCTTATGAAAAGTCGACAAAGCCGATGTTGAGGATGAGCACGGTGGAAGACTTCTGGCGGGTATATATACACCTGTTCCGCCCGTCCAAGATCCCCGCCGTCTCCGACTACCACTTCTTCAAGGAGGGCATTAGGCCTTTCTGGGAGGATGAGGAGAACAAGAAAGGAGGAAAGTGGACCTTGCGACTCAAGAAGGGCGTAGCCGATCGCTACTGGGAGGACCTTCTTCTGGCTATGATTGGCGACCAATTCGGAGAAGCTGGCGAGGAAGTCTGTGGTGCCGTCGTGAGCGCGCGTAATGGTGAAGACAACATCAGCGTGTGGACCAAGAACGACGGCGGCAGGAACGTGAAGATACGGTAGGTCCATCGGTTCGTTTATTTTCGCAGAGGCTAACACATCGCAGTGAAACTATCAAACGCGTTCTTGCTCTGCCTCCGGATACTGTCATCGAATGGAAGAGCCACGACGTGAGCATCGGCCAGCACACAGCCAGCGATCAAGCTCGACAGGAGAAGCAGCAACACAGCGACAAGCGCAAGATTGCGACCATCGAAGATTAGTAGTTTCGATCCAAACCAGCGTACGCACCATGCAGGAGAGGCTTCAATCATTGTGCGCACACCGACTTTATATCCCGACTACAATGTCGACACTGGAGAAAGCCGGACTTCTACAGGGTTCGTTACAGCTTCTGTCCAAGTAGGTTGGACACTATCTACGACGTCTTCCACCAAAATCTGCCAGATTCTTGTGTGTGCCACGGAGGGGGGTGTGCAACTTTTTTGGGCGGGGTATGCAGAAGGCTAGAGGCAGACCCAAATGTATCGGAAGCGGCTAGCATACAGGTATGAGTGTGCGGTGTATACGTCCTACGCCAGATTAGCGAGTTCTTGGATATGCATAGCACTTTATGATGTCCTTGGTGTACGATAGACATAGTCATGGACAAGGCAGGCAAGAAAGCCAAATACCCCAGCATCTCAGTCCATTGACCGGACCTTCAGGCAGCAATGTGAAATACCGGCTCGTTTGGATGACGTGAGTAGCTCACTTGGCCACCGATACGGCTTGTGCAAAGATTCTCCCCTTGAGTAACTCTGATTGATGTGAAGACCTCGCTTCGTCCTTGTCCATGCTTCTCACCTCAACTGAACGACCCAGTAACTAATACAGGCTCTTTTGGTCTGGTGGAGCACTCCAGGTCTTCCTCGAGCGATTGTCATAGAATCTATGACCGTGAGCTACATGTACCTTTTGAACTACATGTACTTCTCATCTTCAGGTTATTAACAGAGTCTGCATTTGCAGTGACCAAGAAGTGAATGTGCCTGCCGCCGGACTTTGCAGGAGTAAATCCGGATCCGGTACGCAACTATTTCGACATCACCATCGCAACCTCGAACTCGATCATACATTTAATATTTTTGAGACACGAACGCGTTCTGGCGCAGGTCGCGACGTGCTTTCCATTTTCCAAGCGTGCTGTGCACTTCGATCCAAGAATTTGAAAATTCCACATGACAGCAACTCTCGGTCTCGACTATCTTATACCCATATGAGATCGAATTCCCGGATTGGCGGATGGAGATTGCAAGGACAGTCTTCGAAGGCATAAAGTCACTCGCTGGACTGGACACGCCGACTTCTCATGACGTGAGGCTTGCGCCATACAGTGTACATCTATTCTGTCACTAATTGTAAGGCAGCAGACCGAAGATGCTTCATCCCAGAACCCACGCTCGGCACCAACTTCAGCTCAAAAGCCCCGAAGACCTCACAATGAAATTAGCAGTGTGTCACGAAACACAATGACCGTACCGGACCGCAGCAAGACGCGCACTTCCGACTATGTCTCTCAGACCGTAAAGCTGAGCACAGATAGAAAGCGCAAGAAAGTCGGTGGTTTTTCCATCAAGCCGCAGAACAGTCTCAGCAAGAAACCATTTGCACAGGGCAGCACGTCTGCTCAGAGCTATGGAAGGCAGGGGAAGAAGAACAACTATGGCACACTGCCTTTAGGAAGCACCAGAGGCGACAATGTTGCGAGGAGCGCGAATGTCGACTTGACGAAGGAATATCACGAACCGGCCTCGAAAAGACGGAGGATGACCGTGGGATCACAGCCGTCGAGCAGAGCTGCGGATGACTCTGAAGACTTGACATGCAATAGACACGTCGTAGCTGCGGGAGGACGCACGCTTCAGTCGAGCCCCATAAAGCGTAGTTCAACCGGATTCGCAGAGGGCTACAAAAGACCCGTCTTCCAAAATATTCACAGCACGTCGGCAGTACAAACATCTAGACCGCACGGAGCAGACCTCGAGAACGATAGCGACGATGTTGCAGTATCCTCTCCACCGGTCGCTTCGCATGTCACTCCAGGAAGGCAGACAAACACATCTCGGCAATCGGTCGATGACATGGATTACACGATATTGGAAGTACCAGACGGCTTGACCATTAAGCAAAGCAAACGCTCCAGAAACAGGGCAAAGAGGCGTGCGATCTCCTCAGGCTCGAACGAACTCGAAGGTTTTATGAGCGGAACTCAAACCACAGTGGTCCTTGACGACCCAACTGATCGCGGGCCAATCGATCCTCGGTCACAGCAACAGGAAATAACAAAGATCCGTGAGGCAAACAGGCCAACACGTAAGTCGGGCTCACCTGAAGTACGCATCCCAAGGTTCTTTGAAAAGGTGCCTACCGTATCGCACGAAGAGACTCATCCTCTTGTGGCTCCGGATACATCCAATCCACCAACTGAGCCCCTTGTTGCGACAAGAGATCACAAAGTCACGCAGGCTCATCCTTCAGGATCTCACGTTGCCGAGCACCAGTCCAACGGGCTGAACACTCATGACCCAAAACCTCGATATCGCGACAGGATGACGCAGCAAGATGTGAACACGAGTCCTGTGGCCGGGAAGAAGACGGCGGCTCAGTCAACGATTGTAGAGGGCAAAATCAATCATACAACACAGCACGAGGACGGGGATAATAGTGAGGACGAACTCAATGGGCCCATTACTCGAACGGAGATTGCTGCTTCACGGCCGTCGCCCCAGACTGATCCGACATCTCCTCTGCTCTTCTCGGATCACGAAGGCACCGAACCCTCCTCTGGAGAGATCAAGAGTAAGAATTTCAGGCCTGGTAGCTCTTCTATAGTTGTCCCACAACAAGAAGCAGCACCAAGAAGCAAGCGAAACCCTCGATGCAGATATTTTCCGGTCGACCGCATCCATACTAAACTTGTGCATCGCGATTGCGACGGGAGCAACGACGAAATTGCCTTCAACGATGAACACAAAGCCTTTGAGATATGGATTGATGGTACACCCATAAAAAGACCTTGGACGTCTGAAGTGCTCCGTTATACCAGCAACCATTTCCACGCCATGTGGCACTGTGACGACAGCCTTCAGGTCATCATCAGAGGCACCAATGATAATACCAGTGCAGGAGTCCTTCTCTTCGAATTTGGAAACTTGAAGTCTAAAGAATCATTCATGGGTACAATTAGGAACGCGTTCACGCAGACGAGATGTTCGGATACTACAAGGTATGTGCAATCTGTTGTCCGATTTCTTCAATCTATTGACCGGTGTGATAGCTCCGGCTTGGAAATTTTCAAGAGAAGATGGGCGAATGGCTTGAAGCAGTTGCAAGACGCCAAACAACAGGAGGAAGCTAATGAAAAGAGACACTCGGTGCAGATTGATGAAGCACGCCAAGTGCCAGCTGTATCACCAAAACGTCCCAATCGGGTCGGCATGAGTTCCCACGGGCTCAGTCCAGACCTCGACAATAATGGCGATGATACGCAGCTCCCTCGACCATCAGCGCAACATATCGCAAATAGTGGACAACGGCAGACGTACGTTATCGTTGAGAAGCAGTCAAATCCTGCACGCGCTAGTACGAGGGTCCGGACCAAGCCAGCAAAAGCCGAAGATCAGACAGTCGAACGGGAAATGCCTATTGAGAGATTCAGACTCCAGTACAACGTTCCACCATGGGAAGAGCCTTTGACCTACCCGTTTGTGGGTCCGAAACGAACGACGGTCAACTTCGAAGATCTCGACAGGATTGACGAGGGCGATCTACTCAACGACAACATTGTCAACTTCTGCCTGCGAAAAGGGGAATACGAGCATGAGGAACTCGCTGACAAGGTGTTCTTCTTCAATACATACTTTTTCAGCACTCTCACAACGACTCGGGCCGGTAAAAGGGGCTTCAATTACGAGGCTGTCAAGCGTTGGACCAAGAAAGTCGATCTCTTCAGCCTTCCTTATGTCATTGTACCCATCAATGTCAGCTACCATTGGTATCTAGTGATCATCTGCAACTTGCAGAATCTTCCTCGCGGAGATGTGCCGGCCGAGGAGCCGCAGGAGATCGTCGCTTCTGACGAGGAGATGCAAGATGGCCATGGTCAGGACCCCTTGTCTTCTGCACCACAAGGAGATATGCCTTCCAAGCAATTCAAACGAATGTCTTTGGATGACGAAGAAGTTAAGACCATGCCCAATGGCAGACATGATGTCGATTATGAGATTCCTGATTCGGATGACGAGAGGAAGAAGCAAGCCGCTTACGAAAGCGCGTTGGTCAACAGTCAGGAAGACTTGCCTACAGTCGGCGAAGCTACGGCGAAGCAACCGAAGAAGAAACCCGCAGCTCCTGTGCGTCGATGGAGTCCGGACCAGCCATTGATAATTACATTGGACTCTCTTGGAGCGCCTCATAGTGGAGAAGTCAGACTACTCAAAGACTACATCGTCGCGGAAGCTCTCGACAAGCGCGGCCTCACGATCGAACCGAAACAGATTCAAGGCATCACAGCAAAGGGTATTCCAGAGCAAACGAACCTATCCGACTGCGGCGTCTTCCTTATCGGCTATGTCGAAGAGTTCCTCAAAGACCCTCGTAGATTTGTCGAGAAGGTCTGCTCAAAAGACATGGACCGCAACAACGATTTCCAGGATTTTGAGCCGAAGGAGAAGCGCAACGAGATCCGCGATACTCTGATAAAAATGTCGACTGTTCAGCTCCAGAACAAGGAACAGGAAAGGCAAAGCAAGAAGGATGCAAAACGTAAAGCGGCTGAGCAGGCCGGCGGAGATGCCAAGAGAATCGCGTCGTCGCCGGTCAAGGATTCGGGCGAGACACTGGAGATATCTGATGATAAGGTCTCGGATCTCAGCATCTCCTCACCAGCGAAGCAGAGCTTAATTGAGATGGCGATCAGGGGACAGACTTCCGTACTTGAAGGAATTGGGGATTATCTATGAGGGTTTCGAGCGCGGGCGATATGAAACGGAGGCATTGGGCCGGCAGAGTGAATTGTAGATACCACGTAGCGTAGCATGAGTGCGACGAATCTAACGACTCGATCATGGCTCACCTGATATCATGAAGTGAAGTTGTTTATCTTTTGTACATATTTCCAGAACGCCTTCCGCTAATGCCGAAGTTCACTTCCTCATCTAGCTAGTTGATACGTCTGATCAACATGTCAAGGCGATTCCCCTGCACGCTCTCCCTTTTCGCCTCATACGATTCTTCGTCCACCATGTCACTGTTCCCACCACTCTGATATCAACACCTCCTCATTTCTTAGCAAAATCACTCGCCTGCAGATTCCTCGTCATGCTCGGCAACTTGACCACCAGCCCATCCATCTCCTTACTCATCCTGACCTGACAGCCCAAGCGACTCGTCTCCGTGAGCCCAAACGCCAGATCCAACATGTCGTTCTCGTCGTCATCCGGCTCCTCCATCTTGTCGTACATCTCCTGGTCGGCGACGATCACGTGGCAGGTCGAGCAGGCGCAGGAGCCGCCGCATGCGCCTTCCATTTCGAGATCGTTGGCTTGTGCGATGTCTAGCAGGTTGTCCCCGTCGGCGACTGTGAAGGTGTGGTGTGTGTTGTCTTTGTCGACGATTGTTACGTGGCGCTCTTGGCCTGGCTTTGGGGGGTCCAGGTGGCCGTGGCGCAGGGCGGTGGTGGTTGTGAAGGGTCGTAAGACGAGCTGCTGTTTCAGAGGGCTGGTAGTCTGCCTGGTGGGTTGGGTAGTGCGGGAGACGGAGGTCAGATTTTGCGTCAGTCGCCGTGTGGTCTGGCGGGCTACTGATGCGAAAGACATGATGGCGGTGCTCTGCCCCAAGGACAATGACTGTTATCAATTGATGTCGTGAGGTAAGGAAATTTATCGCTGATCTGTAAATTATTCGGCGTTGTCGGAGGTCACAAGTTTCGCCGCTGGTTGTCGGTGTCACTTCATGTCATTGGCTTCGTCGGTTCGGGCTGCATGAGGTCTGGAGCTTGCTTTCTCCGATTTCTGCGGGTCTGCATCATCGCTCGACTTCACGGCATCAAGAGTTGATCGCTGAGTATTTTTACACCCAAGACACCCTTACTGAGAAGCGCGTAACAACTATCATGGCGTCGCAATCGCCGTACACTCCTATGACGACCTCGCGAGACGCGCCGAATCCGTTACGACCTTACTACGTGCCGCCGTCGATTGGTACTGGACCAGGACAACCTAATGCTACAAATGCCGCTCCTACTTCATCCTCAAGTGCTGGATTTGGGCGGTCGGCAAGAGATCTTCTATCGGAGCTCGACTATGGCGGACCATTGCTGGACAGAGACGGACCAACCCTGGGTGAAATGGCAAAGAAGATATTAGATCAGGCTGTATGGAAATACACGAGCGTGCTCCTTGCGCAACCGCTCGATGTCGCCAAGGTCGTCTTGCAGGTCAAGATGGCAGAGTCGAGTGTCGTTGCGGCGGAGAAGAAATCACATAGCAAGAGTAGGGACTCGAGCAGGAGACAGGCAGAGGTGCGTATCGAGGTTGTGGTGGGTATGGCCCTTGCTGATCGATGAACAGTACTCCATGTCAGAGACCGAGTCGGACGAGGACGAGCCATCATATTTTACACCCACAAAACCGCAAAGGAGTAGGTCGAGGTACGACGAAGAATCTCCATCGCGTAGGAGGCATCGGAGAAGACGGTCACCGCCGTCTGGATCGGAGT